>JAALOO010000080.1_pt1 | contig 76295 bp, 60 predicted proteins | sample 7257641 | NCBI WGS metagenome assembly JAALOO01 (sample SAMN14085613, study PRJNA598686) | mite metagenome | biome: ENVO:01001000; feature: ENVO:01001002; material: ENVO:01001226; isolation source: single female mite from University of Michigan culture on fish food culture... ...
TGGTATCTTGCATTGCATCTACGACGGGCACCACTGACAGCTGTCAGCAGACTGTGTGTCACGGTGGTGATGTACAGTGCTGCTCTGACTTGCTCATGCTGTGGCTGCTCCTCACTTGCCTGGTAGACGCCAAGGAGAGCAGACGTATCGGGCTCTCTGCCCGCTGCTGATTTTGCCACCGGCGTGGCCTGCGCCCGCCGCCGAAAACATCGGATGGCTCAGCCACCAGGACCAGCCATCTTCTTCTCTTGGATCACCCTCATCACCCTCATCATCATCTTCATCCTCTTCTTTTCTCTCGCTCCCACCGGCTCCCCAGCAGCCAGGACTCTTCCCCTTCAGATAAGTACTCCGGGCGTTTGTTGTGATTCAGTTCTTGATACTTTGTGTAACCGTTTGTTTTTTTGCAGGATTGTCACCTCTCATTCTGGTCTGGTCTTCACCAACTTCTTGCGCTCTTTTCCTTCTTGCTGCACCAGCCAGGCTGATGGCCGTGCAGATCATCGTCGTCATCATTCTCCTCACCATCATCATCTGCAGTCAACTTTACTCGAGGACGACTGAAGAGGATGGTTTGGTGCTAGTGGCGGCCAGCAGCAACAACAGCCAGCTGAAGACTTCGAGGATGGATGGATGGATGGCCTCGAGGATGGACGCGACCAGGAGCAGCAGCAAGTCGAGGATGGCATCGCCGCCGCCGAGGGATCATCATCATCATCAGCAGCAGCAGCAGTCTTTGGCTTGGATGGCCGAAGACTTTGTTTCTATTTGTAAACCTTTGTATTGATTGGATGTTTAAGAATGAATAAAGACATGATTGAAATGAAGTTTGAAATGTGTTTTATTGGTTAAGTAAAAATACAAAAAAGAAATAAGAAAAGAAAAAAAGAAAGGCAGCAACCCATGGCCTTCCCTCCCCCTCTACTTACCCATCCTCGTCGCCGTCTTCAGACAGTCGACCGTCCTTGTCGCTGTCCTCTTCGGTCCCCCCACGTCCGAGGAGGGACAGTAATATCTTGAGGGACCTGATCTTTTGATTACCCAGCAAATGTGCAAGGAGGAAAGAGCGGTCGAGACGCTCCAAGCACTAGCTGCGCACCATTTATGGCTGGTGTCCCCACCTTTTCAGCAGATCGACCGCCAGTGTCTCTCTGCCTCTTCGGCGAGTCAACCGCCAGTGTTGACTGCCTCTTCGCCCCCGTCGTCGTCGGTCTTCGGTCTTCAGTTTTCAGTTTTCGTCGTCGTCCATCCCGGTCGTCGTCGTCGTCGTCATTGTCGTCGGTCTTCGTAGTCATCCATCCTGGTCGTCCTGGTCGTCGTCCATCCTCGGAATCGTCCATCCGGGTCATCGTCGTCGTCGATCCTGGGGCTCGCTGGAAAAAGTTAAAGGTTAGAATGGCCAGGTGCTAATCAATCTGGCCATGGGTTGCTGCCCATGAAGGAAAAAGAGAAGGAAAGAAAGAAAGATGAAGAACACCAGCATAGACACTGGCGCTCTGATGGTGGTGATGATGAAGATGGTGATGATCTCCAGCCCGGAGTGCCGGCGCGGGTGCCATCCGAAGGGCGCGAGAGTGAGAGAGGGAATCCAGGGTGTCTGCAAAGAGTAAATGTTAGAAAGAAAGTCAAATAAACATGGACAAAACACTGACCCTCGTCGGCGAGACTTGAGATGATCTTCACCACCAAAACAAAGAGCGCGCACGGGCGCCATCAGCAAGAGCAGCGGTGGCGGCGGCATGACCGTCCTCGTCGGTGTCTGTACGGCAAATGAGGCGACTGTAGCGCCGGTGACAGCGGCGGCCGAGGCAGACAGTCTGCTGACAGCTGTCAGGGGTGCCCGTCGTAGATGCAATGCAAGATACCAAAATGGGAACTTCAAATGCGGATATCTCGGGAAGTACTCGAGCTATCGAAGTTTCGCTTGCGCAGGGACACTCCACTAAGCGTTCTGCGTCGAATGGGACCATAAAACGGGGAGGTCAGATTTTTGGCCAAATCGGCCAAATCTGTAAGGCTATAGCCTTGCAGATTTTGAAAATCTGGCCAAAAAATTTTTATTGTTGATTCTGACAGTACTTGACGAGAGGACTCCAAATCTGAAAGAGTTTTTGCTCTAGGACCAGGGGAACATGGTCAATTTTAATTTTAAAGTTAATTAAAATTGTCATGTTTTTTCGACAACCGCTAGATGGCGACAGGGGTTCTATAAAGTTTATTTTCCTGGTATTCTGAACACGAGAAAAATAAAATTCACGGGCGATTTTTTGACGCCACTTTCAAGAAGGCGACGCTGGTGGCGTTCCTAGCGGACAACGTCGGAAACTATCTGCTTTTAGCGACAAACTTTGTCAATTTTTCAAACAGGCATTTCTTGGGCCTGAAACGTCGCAGAAAGCTGAAAGTTGCTTTAAATGAAAGCTAAAGACTTGGCGCACAATCTACATGCAAAATAAATTGGTTTTGACAAGTTTTTTGTTTTTAAATCTAACATTAAAGTTTTCAGTGCTACTTTTGAAACACCAAAACTTGTCAAAACCAATTTATTTTACTTAGAGATTGTGCGCCAAGTCTTTAGCTTTCATTTAAAGCAACTTTGAGCTTTCTACAACGTTCCAGGCCCAAGAAACGCCTGTTTGAAAAATTGACAGAATTTATCGTTAAAAGCGGATAGTTTCCGATGTTGTCCGCTAGGAACGCCACCGTCGTCGCCATCTTGAAAGTGGCGTCAAAAAATCGCCCGTGAATTTTATTTTTCTCGTATTCAGAAAACCAGGAAAATAAAATTTATGGAACCCCTGCTGCCATCTGGTGTCTGTCGAATGAACACGGGCAAAGAACTCGACCAGACTGGTCACCAAAGTGGAATCGGGTTTGGTCAACATAAATCGGGTTTATTTTTTAAAAGGTCATGATAAACATGTTAAAGGCATTTAACATGTTCAATTTAGACCCAAAAAATGAGACCTATTTTGGGCAAGCCAAAGTTTCGGTTTTTATGATGTTTATTTGTATGGTGTAGTGGTGGTGGAACAGTACATCATCTTATTTTTCATTTTTTTTCATTCGAAAAACAAAAACTCCTAAGCGGACGAGGTGCTGGCCTTGCCACCGCCGCCGCCGCTCGAGGCGGAGGACTTGCGCCGACGGGCCTCCTGCTTGGCGTTCTTCGCCTCCTTCTGGCGCTCGGCCAGCAGGCGGGCGTACTCGTTGGAGAGCTCCTTCTGCTTCTCGGCGCGCTTGCGCTTCAGGGCGTGCTGGCGGCGCTTGCGCTGGATGAGGGCCGGGGTGATCAGGCGCTGGATGCGCGGCGCCTTGGTCTGCGGCTTCTTGCCCTCCTTCACTGGGAGCGGGCGGCGAACCACGTACTGGCGGACGTCGTCCTCCTTCGTCAGGTTGAAGAGCTTGCGAATGCGGTTGGCGCGCTTCGGGCCGAGGCGGCGGGGCACGGTGACGTCGGTGAGGCCGGCGATTTCAGTGGGTCCTGTGTGAGGTGGGTGGAAATGGAAATTAGAACCGGAGAAATAGAAGCGAATCAGATTTAGAAATGATGAAATTAGAAGCCTGAATGTAAACAACAGCAGGATTTCTAGGCTAACACAGAACCCTAGCCAAATTGAGTCCCTAGTCAAAATAGAACCCAAATAAAAGCCTAAACTTACCCTTCTGGACGACGACCAGCGAGAGGACGCTTAGGTTGGCGTCGACGATGCAGCCGCGAACCGACTTTCGCTTGCGCTCGCCCGATCGGCGCGGTCGGTAGCAGCTGTGGCCGGCGGAGAGCAGCAGACGGACACGCCCGTTGGTGAGCACGCCCTGCTTCATGGGGAAGCCCTGCTTGTCGTTGCCGCCGGTGATGCGGAAGACGTAGCCCTTCCACTCGTCGCCGAGCGAGTCCGCTTCCACCTCCTGGCCCATGCGTTTGTCGTAGAAGGCGCGCACCTTCAGCTCATCGTCAATGTCGAGCAGCTTCTGGCTGCCGGTGGCGGGAAAGGAGATGTTGAGCTGTTGGGTGGGAAGAGATGAGGAAAAATGGGCGTCAATTGGGGGCGTTGAGAGGGGGGAAAAGGGTCGGGTAAGCCGAAGTTCCTTACCTTCATGTTTGCTGTTGCTGCTTTTGCGGCTGCAGAGGAAGCGAGAGAAAGAAAGAAGGAAGCGAGTGTGCAGCGCAGCACAGTCCTGTGCCAGTGTGCACGCGGCTAAGCAGCAGCGGTGGCACACGCTGACCGCACCAGGAACCGGTGGGGTGGAAATAGTCCGTTGAACGATTTTCTGGTTGCGGTTTTGCGCCGACAGGCAGCGCTGCGAGCGTTTTTCTGTGGGTTTGTTTTGGACCAAAACACTTTTGACAGCAGTAGCAGCAGCAGCTATGATTGTCGTTTCCATCACGACGAGCCGAATTTGGGACAGACCAGTTCTGGCGCAACGGGATCAAACAGATCAGACGCAGTAGTTGGTGGTGATCCTGCTCTGATTTTGAAGTTGACCTACTTTTTGGTGATAAAAAATGGTAAGTTTTGATGATCATTTTTGATCTAAGCTTTGAAATTGAACTCAATTTGATGCTTTTCAGCAGCAGCAGATGATTTTTCGAAAGATCGAAGCAGCCACCGACCGAAGCACCAGCCTGGTGGTTCACTTCGATGTGATTCCCTCCTCTTCTTCTTCTTCAAATTACCACAATGAGAAAATCAGCAGCTGCAAGAAAGTGTATGTCTGAATCCTTTCTGAAAAGTTTCTATTTCTCCAAAAAGTCTAATCCTTTTCTCATTTTAATCTCCTCACCAGCATCACCATCAGCAAGCCGGCCAACCAGGCGGTCGATCTTCGCCAGCTGGCGGCGAAGATCCTGCAAAAGTGCGGTCCACTGATCCCCAAACTCCGCTTGCCCGAGCTGATGGCCGCCCTGCTGCAACTCCTAAGCCGAAAGCGGACATCAGGCGGAAGTTCGAGCCACGGAATTCTCTCCTCGACGGCCGCCGCCTACGAGTACCCCTTTGTGATGCAGAACTTTCTCTCCTCGACGTCCACGCTCTTCTTTGCCTCTTCTTCTGAAAGTTCTTCCTCTTCGAATTCGGGTTCGATTTCGGGTTCGATTTCGAGCGGTGATGAGCGAAACTCCTCATCCGCCTCCTCAAACTCAACCTCCGCGCCAAACTTCGACGCCACCGCCGTCTCCCTCGGTCAGCTCGACCTGTACATTGAGCTGCTCTACGAGGAGCTGGAGGAGAAGATCCGCGGGGCGTTGGCCATCCTCGCCCTAGTCGCCACCAGGCCGGAGCACCTGGGTCGCCTAGCGAAGAACGACACCCTCCTCAGCGCCCTGTCCCGGGTGTTGAGAGAGGACGGGAAGAAGTCGCTCGAACTGTCGATCTACATTGCCGCCATCTTTGCCCACCTCTCCAACTACGTCGACTTTCACTCGGTCATCAGCAATGTAAGTGAAAGTGTTTGGTGTGTTCTATTTTGCCCAAATCCTAACCCGTTTTTCCATTTCTATTTTGCAGTACAAAGTCGGCTCCACCTGCCTCGAGCTGCTCTATTTTGAAGTGCTTCGCGAGGAGTCCTGGTGCGCCGAGCTGAGCGCCAAACGAGCTCTGGCCGAAGCTCAGCTCGAAAACCTGAAAGCGAAGCTCGCCCACGAGAAGCTGCTCGTCTCCTATCAAAACCTGGTCAAGAAGCAGAACCTCCTCTTTCGCTACGCCCTCCTCGTCCTGCTGAACATCAGCGAGGACCTCGCCCTGGAGGTGAAAATTGTCGGCAAGGGGGTGGTCCCACTTCTTCTGAAGCTTCTGGAACGGCACTCTCAGGAACTTCTTCTCGTCGTCGTCCTCTACCTAAAAAAGCTCTCCGTTTTTGGAGAGAACGCCACGGCGATGAGGGAAATGAGAGGGGCGGGGCCGCTGGTGAGCAGCATTTCACCGCTGCTCTTTCTCGACAACGAACTCCTCGTCTTCAACGCCCTGAAGCTGCTGTACAACCTGGCGCTGGACCGAGAGGTTCGCGTGGCGCTGATCCGAGGCGGCGTTTTTTCGAAACTGGTCTCATTTTTCAGCAAAGGAGGCGGAGGAGTTTACTCTTCGGTGATCGTTTCGCTCTTCTACCTGGTCAGCTGCGAACAACAGGGCAACAGCCTGAAGCACTCGAAGACACTGGCCGCCCTTTTCGGAGCCCATCACCCGCAGCTGATGGGCCTGCTGATGGAAAAGGCGGTCCTGGAGGAGGGGCCTCGAGGACCGCTGGAGTACCGACCGGTGCTGTACAGTCTGATGGCGAATCTGGCCGCTAACTATCAGCTCGCCCAGGCGATGGTGGTGGACTGCTCGGAGGCCTACGGTGAACTGCTGAAGATTACCTTTGCGACCCTAGAATCATCTAAAGATTCGACGGGAAACGGAACCGGTCTGGCACTTCTTCGCCTCTGGAGAAACGTCTCCTGCCACGGTGATCCCCTCTTTAAGCTCTCCCTTTCCAACTATCAAGAACGTTTCCTGGAGCTGCTGCTCAGCGTCGAGGGTGATCTGCAGCGAAACGCTGAACTTTTAATCGAGGTGGCCGGCATTCTGACGAACCTTAGCAGTCCAACTTCTTCAGCATCTTCTTCACCATCTTCAGTAGAAAACGGAAACATCGACTGGCTGAAGCTGTACCGAAAGTACCCGGTTGATGGCTTTCTGAGAAAAGCCTTCAATCAACAGTGGGCCGGCAATGATCGGCGGAAGGTCTGCGAACCGGTGCTCCGATCGCTGTTGTTGATGGTCGCCGGCGCCGCCCACCAACGCGAGATGACCACCTTTCTCTTTGAGCAGAATATCGTCGAGCGGTTGATTGATCTGCTTAATGGTAAGTGTTTGATTTTGGAAGCCTTTTTTCCGACTAACCTTTTGCCTAAAGCTAACCAAGAGAACGACGAAATTGTCCTCCACATTATCTACTGCTTCTACGTCTTTGTGAAGGTGGGCGTCGAGCTAAGGGAGCAGATTTTCCAGCAGACGAGTAAGTGGAAGTTTATTTTTTTCAAACTTTAAATCTAATTCTTTTCCTATAATATCACCACAACAGAACTGGCCGACTACCTGATTGACCTAATGTACGACCGCAACTTTCGCATCAAGTCCCTTTGTACGGCCACGCTAGACATGGTCGCCGACGATGGGAGCGACTTTGCGCGGCGCATCAAGGCGGAGAAGTTCACGGCGTACAATGCCAAGTGGCTGGCGGCCATTCAATCCAGTGGAGATCGTTCTTCGGCAGATGAGGCCAACAACGGCAGTGGCTCCGGCAGCGGTGGCGGTGGTGGTGGTCACTCGATGCTCGAGGACCTCTTCATCTACCCGGACCTCTTTCTGAAGGTGGACAGTCTGCTCGCCGACTCCAGTTCGGAGAACTTTGAGGATTCGGATAATGATAATGTTCAAGGAGGAGGTTCGGGAGGTGGTGGAAGTCGGCTCTCTCAGAAGTGAAAGTGCCCAAAGAAGAAGAAGAAGCTTTCCAAACAAACAAACAACCGCCTCCTCCTTAGTTGCTATTTCTAGTCACATACGCAGACATATCAGTCAAAGCCAGTGATCCTCTTTTCGAAACACACAAAGGTGCCCACCACCAAATGGTGGTGGGCACCTTACTACTGTTGTGTATCATTTAAACTCTCTCTAGTCAAACTAAAGCCACTTTTTATCTGAAATTTAATTACCGTCACTACGACCACCAAATCATCGTGGTCTGACTTCTATTTCTAGGGATGAAGATTCGAAAGCTAAGGAAATAATGATACCTTTGGACATCGGTTAAATAAGAAGGAGGAGGGTTTCACCACCACCACCACCATGTCAATGTCTGTGTTTACCTTTACCTTTCTCTTCTCTTCACTGGTAAAAGTAATGCTTACCTCTCTCTCTTTCTCTGTTCACACACGAAGACGATCTCTAATCGAGTAGATCTTTTCTCTCTCTCTCTCTTTCTCTCTCGTCTTTTCTCCAATGATCACCTCGTTTGAATTATCTCTGGTGACCGCTAACAAAGACGACGCGAGGATGTGTCACCCACCACCACCACCACCACCACTCATCTATCGAGACAGTCTAATAATACCAACTAATGACAATCAATTTATAATTAAGAGAGAGGAGAAGGAGAACAGAGAGGAGAGAGGGGAACATTTAGCTTGCCCACCGTTCGAACGAGTTTGCCCGCTCGCTTTCGCTTCTGAAGAGTATTCAGAGCTTACTGAACTGAATCTAGGCGCTAGATGAATGCTATCGTGGTTGACTTTGCCCTTCGAACTGCTAACTTTATAAAGCTCTTGACGGTGGATCGTGGACGACTTCATTTGCCCGTTTTGACTAATCAACAACTACCAATATGAGGCCAGTAAAGTAGGCCACAGTGCAGTGAGGATTGAAAAGATCGAGTAAGATCGAATTTTAAGTGAAAATACCCACTTTCACCGCTGATACTATTATCATCATCATCACCATCACCCTCAGCAGCCCTAGCATGGCCCTCTTCCTGAGGGTGATTATCGGTCATCGTCATCATCACCACCACCACTACCATCACCCTCGCCGTAGCCTCCTCGCCCTCTTTCTTATCACCACCCTGATAGTGCTGAGCCTGGCACCCTCCATCGAGTGCATCTTCAAGATGGTGAAGAAGAAGAAGTTCATGGAGGGCTTTCTGGTCGGTTTCCTCGTCGGCAACGAGTACGCCGCCCACAAGGGCGGCCCGACGCAGCACAAGGGCCCGCCTGATTACTAGTGAGTTTGATAATGATGATAATGATAATCAAGGTAAAGCTTTCTTATCAAAATCTACTTCTTTTCTAGTGGTGGAATGGGCGGCATGGGCATGGGAATGCCCGCGTACGGCGGCGGTTTCGACAGTCACATGCCGTACCTGCCAAAGAAGCGGTCATTCCGCGTCGGCAAACCTTCTTCCTCCTTATCTTCTCGCTTCACCCTCCGACGACGTTCCAACCTTCTTCAACACCACCACCAACAACAACTTTATCAACTCCAAAGACCTCGATCTTTGGGCGGTAGAAGTAGCAGAAGAGGACGGGTGAAAAAGTCCTCACGTTCACAGGCGCCTCATTTTCCCTCTCCTTCTTCAGCTTCTCATATAGCTGCTTTATCACCCTCTTCTTCTTCTTCCATGTCGTCCTCGACCATCAAATTTCCCGTCTACATTCGCAAGTCATCCTCATCATCATCACCCTCATCAGGCAGTTAGTAACTGTTAGTCAGCATCTTTTTTTTCCACTTATGATCAACAAAGCTTCAAATATAGCAAATGTATTTTTTTTCAATGTACTTTTTGTGTCATGCACAATCTAGTAATGATTTTTGTAATTTCCACTTTTTTTCGTCACACTCCTATCAAAAATATTGCAAAAATAGCGTAAACACAAACATATGAGAGCACACAAAATATGATAAAATCAGCGCAAATAAAAATCGCCAAAATCGAAGCGAAGCAAGGCTCTACACTTCCACCTCGACCTCCATCCTACACTGCACCACCGTAGCCACCGTTTCTGGCAGCTCTTCAAGCGCTGCACTCGATCCGTCCTCAACACCGACACCATCAACAGCATTATCCTCGGATGATGATAACTTCAGACAGCCTGTTCGCCGCTTATCAGGCGCCGTAAAGGGCAGCGTCAGCGACTGCTCCACGCCGCGGCCATCCACCACCAGTCGACCAGGATCAGCGAAGAGGCTCACCGTGGCGAAGCAGTCCTCGGTGGGCGCCGTCTCGATGACGCCGTGGTAGACGACGTAGTGAATGCCCGAGCCACCATCCAAAGCATAGCCAGCATTGTGGGCGTGACCGCTAAAGTAGGCCACCACGCACCGGTGGCCACCGAAGATCTGCAGCACCCGTTCGTAGTTCCACAGGAGCGAGTCCCAGCCGCAGCTGCCCGGATGCAGGCCCACATGGCCAAAGACGACGACAATCTCCTGCTGGAGGTCAGAGTCGGCCAGTTCGGCGTCGAGCCAGGCGAGCTGCTCCTCGCTGAGCGCCCCATTGGAGGCCTGGAAGCGGCGGTCCGGACCGGGGCGCAGCGCCTGGTCGGTGTCCCAGAGGTCCTGGTCTCGGTGGCCGTGATACTGCTCCAGCAGGGCGGCGGCCAACTGAAACTTTGGATGCGATTCAGCGTAGCCGAGGACGCTAATGTCGTACGTGTCCAGTGAGATGAACTTGACGCCTTCGGCGGGGTAAAATTTGTAGTAAAGGGGGTGGGAGGTGTCCCCGTCGATGGTGGAGAGGGCCTTGGGGTTGTTCACCCCGAAAGAGTGCTCCGAGTGGGAGTGCTCGAAGAGGTACTTGTCGAAGAGGTAGCTCATGGCGGCGCGGTCAAAGTTGTACAGCTCGTGGTTGCCTAGTGTGTGAAAAAGTGTTATGATTTGCTCATTTCGAAACCAATTTAGAAAACTTACCAACAGTGTGAAAGGTGGGCATCTTTGGGTTGTTGAGAAAGCAGGCCAGCGTTCGGTCGATGGCAGTGTGGCTGCACGCCTCGGTGTTCAGCTTGTCGATGATGTCGCCCAGTTGGAGAATAAAGGATACCGGACATTCTGGTTCATCATCAGACTGGCCATTATCTTCCACGACCTTTTCCCAGTGCTCAAAGGCCTTCTCCACCTGCTTGAGGGAGTTGCGGTAGAAGCGCGTCTTTGCGGGATTGTACCACGCCTGGCGGTCGTCGCTGTCGGCGTACTGGACGTCGGCGACGACGCCGAAGCGAAGCATCGGCTTCGAAATCGTCGAAGTTTCCTTCTGCTCCAGAAAATCGTCATTCTTCAGATGAGCCATTTCTACTGCTTGATGATGAGAGATGGGGCAGCAAAGTCTTTGATAAAACGTCTCCTTCTGATGATGCTGATTTTCAAAAGTGAAGTGAAAAGCACTGCTGTTGTAGGACACAATAAAAAACTGGTTATCGTGCAAAGAGAAGAGGACAACAAAAAATGGCGACAAAAGGACAACAACGTACCTTTTAAAGTTGCAGTCGGTTATTGAGCAGTTTACCAGCACTATCTTCTGCAGAGTTCTTCGAACTACAGTTGTAGTAAATGTTGATGTAAACATACAACTCCAGGACCAAAACAACAACAACAACAGCAACTTCTGAAGTCAGAAGTCCCCGCAGCAGCTTATCAGCCAATCAGCAGAGAATAGTACAGCTTCATTGTGGCCCTGGTTGAGGTTGTTTTTGACTTTGTTGCTGTCAGGCTGTCAGGTTGGGGATGATAGAGTTGATGGCAGCCCAGGACCGGCCGTGTCTTGAGCTGTAGGAGGAATGATAGAAATACAAAAAATCAAACAACCGTACATCATCGCTCGTTTGGTGATGGGTTTACAGCAAAGTTGAGGAGGGATTGGATTGAATCGAAAGAGCTAAAAGAACAGAGAGAATCGAGAGCAGAAGGAGAAGGAGAAGTTGAAGATCGGTCAAGATCAAGTTCAAGTGACGCAGTTCTATTACTTCAGCCAAGACGGTGTCAGTGCTCTCTCGATCGCTGGCAAATGTCGACTGAGAGAAGAGAAGAAAAGAAAGAGGAGCGAGGATACTTTTTTCCCTCACCGGCGTCGAGCAGCGCAAAGCGGATCCGCTTGGATCCTCCGCGCGCGCGCCTCCTGTACAACCGCCGTCATCTTCGCAGCGGAAAATGAACAATGTACAGGCGCGCATTTTTGGCAGCAGCGGCGGCGGCGCCGCCGAAGCAGCGGTGGCCAAAAATGTCAAAGTGAGTACATCGACGGTGCTGCCACCTGCCGGCAGCCGAAACACACGATTCTCCTCGTGTTTTGGCTTTCGGTACTTCAGTAATCTGTTTCTCCAGAGGCTAAGGCTGAGCTGATCGTACGACGATCACCAAAGTAACAGCAGCAAAGTAACACCAGCAACAGCTCTTATCGATTTGGAAAGTACCCAGACTTCGTCTACTGTTGTACAACTGCTGCTCACGCCGGTCTACTTCTTCTCAGCAGTCTTTTTGACCTTTCCCGCAACAAGACAACAACAACAACAAACGCAGCAACCGAAAAGATGTCCATGCTTTGGAGTTCTAAATTGTCGAGGCCCATTTTGGCGGCGGCGACCAGATCATCCTCTGCCGCCCTAAATCCTGCCTCACAATACGTGCTCAGCAAGCGCTTCATCAACCTGCAGGAGTACCAGAGCAAGCAGCTGATGGAGCAGAACAACATCGGCATTCAGCGCTTCAAGGTGGTGGAGAAGATTGAAGAGGTGAAGACGATTCTGGCGGACAAGAAGCTCGCCGAGGCGAAGGAGTACGTCATCAAGGCGCAGGTCCTCGCCGGCGGGCGTGGCAAGGGCCACTTCCGCAACTCGGGCTTCAAGGGCGGCGTCAGGCTGACGCGGGAGAAGGGCGAAGTGGAGGGCATCGTTCGGGCGATGCTCGGCGACTACCTGATCACCGCCCAGACGCCGAAGGAGGGCATCCAAGTGCACAAGGTGATGGTCGCGGAGGCGATCGACATCAAGAAGGAGCTCTACCTGGCAATCCTCCTGGACCGATCCAGCAACGGCCCGGTCATCGTCGCCTCGCCCGAGGGCGGCATGGACATTGAGCAGGTGGCGGAGCGGACGCCCGAGGCGGTGCACAAGTTTCCGGTGCCGATTGACCGGAACGCCCAGGAGCTAGAGCCGAAGTTGGCGATGAAGATCGCCGGGGAGGGCCTAGGACTGAGTGGGAAGCTGCAGGAGGACGCCGCCAAGGAGATTGGCTACCTTTATAAGATGGTAAGCTTTGTTTACATCTTTTTTTTGCAATTTAGAAATGACTCATATCGGTTCTATTTCTCCTCCTCCAGTTCCTCAAACTGGACGCCCTCCAAGTGGAGATCAACCCCCTCGGCATCACCTCCGACAACTCCGTCGTCTGCTTCGACGCGAAGATGAACTTCGACGAGAACGCCATGTTCCGCCACGAGTGGATGAGCCAGATTCAGGAGGCGAATGCCGCGGAGGAGGACCCTCGCGATGCGATGGCCCGCGAGTACAACCTCAACTTTGTGCCGATGGACGGGAACATCGCCTGCCTGGTGAACGGGGCCGGCCTGGCCATGGCCACCATGGACATCATCCACCGCTACGGCGGCAGCCCGGCCAACTTCCTCGACGTCGGCGGCGGCGTCTCGCAGACGGGCGTCGAAAATGCCTTCAAGCTGATCATGACCGACCCGAACGTGAAGGCGGTCCTCGTGAACATCTTCGGCGGCATCGTCAACTGCGAGATCATCGCCAAGGGCCTCATTGCGGCGAAGTCGGTGCTGACGGTCCCGCTGGTGGTCCGCGTCGAGGGCACCAACGCCGAGCGGGCCCGAGAGCTGCTGGCCACGGTGCCGGACATCATTGCGGCGAGCAACCTGGACGATGCGGCGCAGAAGGTGGTCGCCTTTGCCAAGCCCTAAGCAAAGCCTTGAACCTCTCGATTTTGATTTCTATTTTCTATTTCCTTCCTCTTCTTTTCTATTCTATTCTTTTTCCGTTAGCGTTTCTGTTTCTGTTCTTTGCTTTCTTTTTCTTTTCTTTTCCTTTTTTTCTTTTCTACTAAAGTTGATCGCTGAAGAGGAGGGTGATGATGTACAAATGTGGGGTAGATTTGGGCGCTTCGATTTTAGCTGCAGCAGCCAAAGCTTTTTTGGTAGTCTGATGAGCGGCTGCTGATAACGGTGTCAACAGTGAGAGAAAAGAGAGAGACTCTCTCTCTCTCTCTCTCTCTTACATGAGCGCAACAGTGCTCATAAAGACGTAAACAGTTTACCAGTGCCAGTGCGAGTAACCAGCAAAGAAAAGCAGCAGCAGCATGTGATCACGCCGTTCCTTCCTCCTCCTCCTCTTCAACTGAAACCTCATTTTCAAGTGTGATACCACCTTCTCTCAGTCTTCAAGAACATTGCCATTATTATCATTACCCTTACCTTTATCATCATCCCCATCATCATCATCAACTTCATCAACAGCAACTTCGACAGCTTACCACCCACTCATCAGCACTGAACAAGCACGGCAATTTAGAACTTCAAGCTCAACACTCAACTTTTTGTACACTAAAGACTAAAGACAACAATGGACGCCACCGCCGTCGAAGCGGGCGGCGGCGGTGATGAAATGCTGCTGACGAGAGGCAACCGCCCACCAAATAGAACCGAGGAGAATGACAACCAAAACAAAACCACCGAAAACTCTTCAAATCGAACCTCCTCCTCCTCATCTTCCTCCTCTTCCTCTTCTTCATCAAACAACTCACTCCACTGCTGCCGCATCTGCCTCGACAACCGCGATCCCTTGGAGTTCATCTCGCCCTGTCAGTGTTCCGGCACCCTCAAGTACGTCCACCGGCAGTGTTTCCTCCGCTGGGTGCGGGAGCGCTCTCGCTGGGGCCGCCGCCGCTTCGAGGCGCAGTTCAAGTGCGAGATCTGCAACACCATCTACCTCGACTACCACGGGGGTGGCGGTCCAGGACCGGAAGGACAGGAAGGAGGTCCTGGACCGGAAGTACTTCGAGTCGGCGGCTTCTTCGCCTACCTCCGGGAGTGCTTTAACTTTCGAGAGGCCAACCGCTCCACCGTGGCCATCCTCATCATCACCATCCACCTCTACCTCCTCTACTACGTCGCCCTCAGTGGCCCGCTGGAGGTGACGGTCCACTCTGCCGTCGTGCCCGACATGGACATTCCCTTTCTGTGGGCGGAAAAGTCCGACGCCTACGTGGCCGTCTGCCTGGACCGAGATTGTCGCTGCGAGACGGAGGTGGCCGACAATGATAACACGCCCCGGTGGGAGCATCGGTGCGAGTACTGGGCCGACAAGTCCGCCTTCCTCTTCAGCCGCCTAACCTTTCTGGTCTACGATGCGGACAACATCTTCGACCAGACGGACGACTTTATCGGCGAGGTGAGCGTCGGTATTGGCCGCCTGCTGCTGCGGGGCCTGGCCAGTGGGAAGCTTCCGACGAAGTTGAAGTGGGAGGTCCCCTACCGGGGCAGTCTTCTGGTGACGGTTCGATGGACTTCGAATTTGCTGTGGCTGCTCAATCGGCTCTACTGATCGGTTGATGATGATGTTTTATAATCCCTTGGTGGAAGATGGGGTTTTTTACTTTCCTTTTCTTCCCTTTCCCCTTCTGGTGATTTTTTAAACACAGTGAGATTAAATTGAGCGTCAGAGTTTTTGAGGTGAACTGAAGAAAAAGAGAGGACAGAAAAATTCACCTGCGCAACTCTAAGAACTGAGAAATCACCGCCTCAGTTTTTAAGCAGCAGTGAAAGATGCGGTTAAGATTTGCGGCCTGTCTTTTTTTCGCACCTAGCTGTGAAAAAAAGTTTTTTTCCTTTGATGAAGGGACTGAGTGTGTGTGCGAAAGAAGTGTAGGTAGAAAGGTTCTCACCTCTCTGATTTTAGCAGGCTGATTTTAGCGCTTTGGCGATTTTAGACGATTGTCTTCTTTCTTCTTCCTCATCTTCTTCAAAGTTTTCAACACCAAAGATCGACGATCACCATCATGTCTTCGAAATGCGAACTGGCCGCCTATACCGCTCTCCTCCTGACAGCGGCTTTTGTCATCCAGAATGACCACCGAATCGCCTTCCTCGAGACTGAATGGTTCCAGCAGTACTGGACCGTGTCGCTGCCCATTTCCGTGGTCTATGGGCTGATGGTCGCCTTTGGAGGGCGCTTGATGGCCGGCGCCATTAGTCCAACGCTTCACAAGAGCCTCCTTCGGTGCTGGAACTTCCTCCTCGCCCTCTTCTCCATCCTGGGCGCCTATCGAGTGTGCGGCGAGTTTCTGCAGACGATAACGGAAGATGGACTTCAGGCGACCTTCTGCAGTCGAAGTTACTTCGAACGATCTCGGGCCATCTACTTCTGGTACTTTCTCTTCGTGGTGTCCAAAGTGGCTGAGATGGGCGACACGGTGCTGCTGCTGTTAGGGGGGAAGCCGGTTCGCTTCATCCACTGGTACCACCACATTGCGACGATGATCTACTCCTTCTACATTGCCGCCTACCTGCCGGCCATCGGCCGGTGGATGGCCGCCATGAACTTTGCCGTACACTCGCTGATGTACAGCTACTACTGGTTGGCAGCGGTCGGCTACCGGCTGCCTCGGCCCGTTTCGATGACCATCACCGCGCTGCAGATTGTGCAGATGTTCGCCGGGCTGGGGGTGACGGTGGCGGCGTATTTGGCGGAGAATTGGAGGTCTTCGTCTTCGAATTCGAAAATGGAAGTTGCCTGCCAGAACGGCGGCTACACCGTGGAGGCGGCCATCCTCATGTACTCCACCTACGTCTACCTCTTTATCCGTTTCTTTGTGGTTAGCTACTTGAGTAAGAAGAAGAGCCGGTGATAAGCTGCTGGTGATAAGATGATAGGAAATAGAAGTGGAAGATCAATAAAAAAATTTTTGAAATCTAAACTCCCGTTTGTTTTCTTTTTCTGCTTGGGGTGCGCACCTGTTCATGAATGCCGTTATCCGCAGCTCGTCAGCTGTGTTGTCGTATTTGTTGTGATGTGTACTTTTTTTTGCTGAGAAACCGGCGACACTTTTGCAAGATCACTTCTACTTTTCTGTTTTCTTTGTCAAAACTTTTCCATATAAGATAACTCGAAACTAGGAAACATGATGATGGACCTGACGCCGATCTTCGTGCAGATGATGGCCGATATCAAGAGAGGAGGAGGTGATCAGAAGACGTCGGAAGATAATCGGTCTTTATCCCCATCTTTAAAATCCAAGTCCTGCAGCCACTTCAGCACCAAGCTCTCGGAGCTGGTCGCCTCGGTCACCTACATGCGCGACTACCTGCTCGCCAACCGGAAGGACTACATCAACATCTAGTGAGTAAACAGGTTTTTCTGCTAAGCGGAAAATCGGGAGTTCAGTTTTGATAAACTTCTGATTTTTCTGTTCTTCCTTTTCCAGCAACTCACTGCTCTCGATGGCGTCGACGATGACGGACGAGCAGCGCGACCAAATTGACCGGGACGTGGCCGATTTCATCAGGCTGAGCAGCGACGTGGTGAAGATACTGAAGGCTGAGGGTGAGGAACTTTCTAAATCTTTGTACAAAAAGTAAGCTAAACCTTTTCTTCATTTCTATTTCAGCCAAAACTCGGCAGTCGAAGCAGCGGTACGAGCACGAGTGCCACGCCATCGCCATGGTGGAGGAGTACATCAAGGCGATCGGCGACTTTCACAACAAACAGAAGGCTCTGAGGCTGCGGCGAAACCTCGACTCGCAGAACTTCTTTCGCCTAAGTCGGTCGATCACCAAGGGCGTAGAGTCCCCTGCTCAACAGCAACAACCACTACAACAGCAGAAGGACCAAGCTTCACCGAAAACACCGGTAAACAATCGAAGCAGCAGCAGCAACAAACCAGAACAAAACTCCTTTTTTGGACCCACCAATGGATCGCTGAGAAAGAGAAAAGGCGGCGAAGAGGCGGTGGGAAACAGCTCAAATAGAACATCAACAACAACAACAACCAAAAAGTACAACTTTCTCCTCGAGGAGGAGGAGGAGGAGAAGGCGGTGAAGAGCGTCCAAAACGACACTTCGAAGCTCGGCTTCTCCGCCGAGGAGCTCAAGATGTTCAAGGACGAGGGCACCCGGATCTACCAGGAGATGAACTCGATGAACGACGAGGTTCAGTAAGTGCTTCGGATAAAACCTTGATCGCCATTTGCTTATCATCACCTTATTTTATCAACCCACAGACAGATCGGCCAGAAGCTGACGGAGATTGCCCGCCTGCAGGAGGCCTTCTCGGAGAATGTCCTCAAGCAGGATGCGGATCTCATATCGCTGAACAGCACCACCATCGCCAGCACCGAGTCGATTCGCGAGGGCAACGAGCAGCTTCGCGAGGCGATGCGCAAGAACGCCGGCTTTCGGGTCTTTGTCCTCTTCTTCATCACCACACTGGCCTTTGTCGTCCTCTTCCTCGACTGGTACAACGGATGAGGATGAGGATGAATTAGGATGGAGGATAAGGATATGAGGATAAGGTCTTTGTTTCCGTTGTACCGGTCAATCTCCCCAAATCTCCGGTTCTATTTTGAGTGCATTTGCTGTTTGCTGTGCTTTGCACACATCTTTTTTACAACTTCCCCTGCCCTCTTCTTCTTCTGTGCAATCATGATCAACATGTTTGTCGTTCTGTGATTCTTTTAGGCTTCTACATTAAAAACTTATCAAATGTTGTTGTCCACCGGTGTCTTTGTACGCTTATCAGTTTCATTTTTACTGATCAAACTTCAGTCTGTCATCTACTCTACGGATTGCCCGGGCGCACCAAGCGAGAAAAAATCAAAAACAAAACAACGTGCGCCCAAAAGTAGGAAAGATTTGACGTTCTGATCTCCAAACAAAAGAAAGAACTTCTTTTACCTCCCACCAAACATGTTCAAGCTAATCGAACTCTCGCGGCGAATCTGCATTCCCTGCCGCTTCTTTGACCCGCACGCCGACCACCACCGCTTGCTGGTGCTCCTCATCAATCAGAGCATGCAAAATAAGGTGATTCGCGACGCGGGCATCTTCATCCTCCTCACCTCGATTGAGGCGGTGGAAGTTCTGCCGACGATCATGAACAAATCGGACATCTTCGCGCAGGTCACCTTCCGCTGTCTGGTCTTCACGGCGGTGAAGGACGAGACGCTGGTCGGGACCATCTCCGACTGTTCGCCGGAGCACGGCCTGAGCATCAACCTGAAGTTCTACCGATCGGTTCAGGTGGACGTCAACTACCTGCCGCCCAGCTCCAAGTGGGACTTGGAGAAGCGGAATTGGATTTGCCATAAGTGAGTAGTTTTTGCATTTTGATCATTAAAGATTTTTTGGTAATTTTTTCCCTTTTCCCATTTCGACAGAAAAATCGAAGGCGCCGACTACTACTTTCCAATGCTGAAGGGCGACGAGGTGCGCTTCAAGGTGCTGGAGACCAAGTTCAATCGCTACAACATAGTGAATCAGGAGAAGGCCGTCGAGCCGATCATCACCTACGCCACCTGCAAACAGGAGCTCCTCGGTCCGGTCTCCTGGTGGACGACTTGATAGCTCAATAGCTGGCAATGGCAATCGTAAGACAGTTTTGTCGCTGTCTTTCCTCTCTTCTTTCCTCTGTGATTCAGACCACCCGCTCATGGTCACCATGGCAATGTCCTCTTCTCTCATTTTGTCTCGTCTCATTTTTCCTCTCTCTCCCTTCCTCACCAGCCGACCGAATAAAAAAAGGCACACACACCACGAAGCGGACCATTTCAACCACCACAACTACCAATCAGCACCACCAGCCATACATTATTTATCACCACAACGGAGGGGGCACTGCAAATAGAACAAGACAAGAAGAGACAAAAGGTGGCACAATGTGTGCTCTGTGTTGCCGTACGGAAGAAGAAGCAGACAGAGACAAAGCAAAGGTGTCACTATTGACTACCACCACCACCACCACCGCAACGACTAATTGCGACGCGTGGCAGAGGAAGGGAGAAGACGAAAGCAGGAGCAGCAGCAGCAGCCAACTCACAATCAGGAGACTGAATCGAGAGTTGGATGTAATGGATGTGGATGGAAAGCGAGGATAAGGGAGAGAAGGAAAACGAGGAGAAGGGGATACAAATGATTTGCTGCTGCTGGTGGATGTGCAAATGGTGGCGAACTGACGCAACACAGGCTGCTGACTTTCTGCTTTCTGCCGCAGCGAAAGTAGACAGACCACTACTGCTGCGTGTTTTTGCTCACAGAGTGCTCGAGTCGAGCAGAAGCAGCAGCCTTCTCTGCAGCTGCTCTCACTCTCTACAGCTACTACAGCTACCAAAGCGCTTTGGGTCCGCATCAGCTAAAGCCAGAGCACACTCGATTTGCTGCCTGTCTGCCTGACTTTACCACCAAACCATATGTGTGCTAGAGAGCACGCCAAACGGAAAACGACAGGAAAAAGGAAAAGGAAATGCTCCTTAGAAAATGATGGGTGTTGTCACCACCACCACCACCACCACCACCACCGCCTCTAAAATTTCTCTGCTTTGTTTATGTCTGCTGGGCGTCCTAAGTCCGCTGACTTCTGCTTCAGCCGACGATGAGCTGAACAAGGTAAGTGATGTGATTTGAGTTTTCAAAGTTGATCATTTCCATTTCCCGTCTCTCTCTGTCATCCACCACCACTTTAGCATGTGGCCATCCGCGACTCGGTGCTGCTGATCAGCACCCTCGACGGCTCGCTGCACGCCGTCGGCCAGCGTACCGGCCTCGTCAAGTGGACCATCACCGACGCGCCCATCCTCCAGATGTCACCGACCTCCGCCTCTGCCTTCAATTTTACCACCGATCAAAATGATCAGCAGAATTCAAAGCAGCACCTTCTGCTGCCCGACCCCAAGGACGGCACCCTCTACCTGGTCAATGGCTTTAGGTAACTGATTTGATTGAGCGATCGATCTGTTTTGGGTTGGGTTCTATTTTTGGCCCTTGTTTACTAACCGCTCCTCTTTGTTTACATTACACGCTCACACTCGCTCACTCGCTCGCAGCGAAAAGAAGCCCAAGCCGCTGGAGAAGCTGCCCTTCACCATCAGCGAGCTAGTCTCCAGCTCGCCCTGTCGCAGCTCCGATGGGATGATCTACACCAGCAAGAAGACGGACGAATGGGTCGTCGTCGACGTGACCACCGGCGAAAAGGTGGACATTATCAACAGCGACGCGCCCATTTGTCCGAGCACTGGAAGCGGCGGCGGGGAAAGTTCTTCATCGTCCTCTTCTTCGAGATCAGGCAGCAGCAGCAGCAGCAGCCTGCCAAACGCCTTCGAAAACAGCAGCAAAAAGAACACCGAAAAACAAAACAGCCGAAACTTGCTCTATCTCTTCAAGTCCGAGTACACCATCTCCGTCTTCAACGCTGAAACGCGCGAAAAGCTGAGCAACTTCACCTTCCTCGACTACTCACCCTCCATCGTAAACTCCATTCCGCAGAACAGCTACGAGTACCTGCACCTGACCTCGAGCACCAACGGCAAGCTGGCCACCATTGACATTGCCAATGGGGAGAACACCTTCCTCTGGTCATCGCACTTTGCCTCGCCCATCGTGGCGATGTACAAGCTCTCCGAGGCGGGAACCGTCAAGGCAAATGGCTTTCCCGTCCTCAGTCGAATTCCCTTCCTGACGATTGGCGGTTTCGTCAACGTCAGTAACATTCAGCACAACTCGCTCTTTCCCTCGGTGTACATTGGCGAGCTGGCCGCGTCGAAGTCGCTTTATGCGCTCAGTGCTCTGGTTGACTACAATCTGATTCGAAAGGACTCGGACTATCTGATTGAGGGCCCAAAAGAGGAGGGAGAACTAAATGGAAAGTCTTCATCATCCTCATCCTCATCCTCAGCAAACAACTTCTTCCAAATGGCCGGCTACTATGAGTTTCCGAAGACAACGGGCGTCAAGTTCACTCGAATTCGGCCGGCGGAGCTGATTCCGGCGGTGCCCGCAAATGTCGTAACGAAAGAGGAGAAAATAGAAGAGAAAATCACTGTTATTCAGCCTTTACCTCAACAGCAGCAGCTTCTGCCCGACAATACGAACATCGTCGGCTCGCTGGCCAGCCAACTGGACATCTACACCAGCTGGGTGATCAACCTCTTTGTGGTGGTGGTGGTCCTCCTCCTCCTGCTCATCGTCGCCTTTGCCATCATTGCCTACAAGTTCGTCTATCAGCGAGGTGATAAGAAGACAAAGACCTCTTCAGCCTTAGCCAATGGCTCAAATAGCTCCAGTGGAGCCAACGTCTCCATCGGAAAGATCTCCTACAACGTAGGGGACATCATCGGCAGGGGCTGCGCCGGCACCTGCGTCTACAAGGGCAAATTCGAGGGCCGGCAGGAGGTGGCCGTCAAGCGGATCGTCGCCGACTGCTTTCAGCTGGCCAACCGGGAAATCGAACTCCTCCGTCGCCTGCAGCACCCGCACCTGATTCGCTACTTTGCCACCGAAACTGATCACCAGTTTCTCTACATTGCCATTGAGCTGGCGGAGTTGACACTGGCAGAGTACATTGAACGGCTGAACGGTTTGGGAGGAGAAGGGGATGAAAGTTCAACTTTGGGCTACCACTTTAACCGCACCGACATTCTCCACCAGTCCTGCCTGGGCCTGGCGCACCTCCACTCGCTGGACATTGTCCACCGAGACATCAAACCGGCGAACATTCTCATCTCGCAGCCGCTCTCCCCCAGTCGCCGTCGGAAGATCATGATCAGCGACTTTGGCGTCTCGAAGATCCTCAACTCGGAGTCGCTGACCACCGAATTCAGCGCCGGCACCGAGGGCTGGATCGCCCCGGAGATTCTCAAGGCGAAGATGTTTGGCGGAAGTGGTGGAGTTCCAGGAACTCTGGAGCCGAGGAGCGCCAAAGCCAGCAAACCAAATGACATCTTCTCGATGGGCTGCCTCGTCTACTACACCATCACCGGGGGCGACCACCCCTTTGGGAACCTCCTCAGCCGACAGTCGAATATCATCAACGGCACCACCGACCTGGAGGCCATCAAGGAGGAGGAGCACGCGGCGGTGTACTCGCTGGTGGAGAGCATGGTCGCCGCGGACCCTGATTCCCGGCCGCCAATCGAAGCCGTGGTGAAGCATCCCTTCTTCTGGAACGCCAAGCAGTCGCTGGCCTTTCTTCAGGACATCTCCGATCGAATCGAGAGCGAGAAGGCCGCCGACTCGCCGCTGGTCTCCGCCCTGGAGTACGGCAGTTTGGACGTCTGCAAGGGCGACTGGCGCCGCCAGCTTTCAGTTGAGCTTCAGGAGGACCTGCGGAAGTTCCGCAACTACAAGGGCAGCTCGGTGCGGGACTTGCTGCGGGCCATCCGCAACAAGCGTCACCACTACCACGAGCTAGACCAGAGGCTGCAGTCCGCCCTGGGCGCCATCCCCGGCGAGTTTGTCACGTACTTTACGAGCAAGTTCCCGCGCCTCATTGTCCACTCGTACATTGCCATGCAGGCCTGCCGCGGGGAGGAGGTCTTTCAGCACTACTATCACCTGGGAGGTTCGGAAGGTTCCGGTAATGGTAATGGAGAAGGGGGTGAAAACAGCAGCAAAAGTGGCTTCAAGTGGAGGCCCCTTCCTCGGACCAATATCCGCTGGTTCGATCGGTACAAGGACGAAAGTAATAATAAGCTAACACGAAGTCCGGAAACCTTTGTCTTTGACCGGCGGACGATCAAGATCAAGACGTACAACGTTCAGACGGGAAATGGCAATGCAATACTGACGAGGGCTGTTGACAATAATAAGGGAATCCCAGCCTCTTCAAACAACAATAGTACAAATTCGAGTGATCAAGTGTCCGAAGAGGCGGAAACGACCTCTGCTGCTGCTGCTGCTGCTGCTGCTGATCTCAATCAGAACCATAGTAAGCTCGAGTGAAAGTAAGCTCGCCCACTGTTTATCATCAGTTATCAACCGATTATGACCATCTCATCTCATCGCATAACTTCTTCAACTCTTTCCAATCATCTATTTCTGTTTTTCGCTCACATCCTCTATTTTCTCTCTTTCTACTACTCCTAATCTATGATTTTTTAACCTCTTATTCCAACACTTTTTCTACTCTTCATTATCATTATCATCATCAGTGATATCACACGAGCGCCTCTTTGTTTATTCATTGTTTTCACGTCCATAATAGCCTTTTGTCATCTTCTGCTTCTTCTTTTGCCGATGTTCATGTTAACCCGAACCCGATTAACTGATAAATAATAAAGCTGTACATATACAAACAAATGGAACCGGTTTTCTTGTTTAGAGAAAGAACCGCCTTCGATTTTCGCCGCCGGCCTGCTCGTGCCGCTTCAGAATCCACTCGTACTCGCCGTGCTTCGAGTCGAAGGTGCCCCGCTGTAGGGAGCGCAGCTTCAAGGTAAACCGAGGGCCCAGTTCGCGAATGGCCACCTTCGAGTCGTCCTTGAACTCGTAGAGGTGGTGGCGGAAGAAGATGTAGTCACGTTGGTTGTGGAAGGTCACCACCTTGCGACCCTTAAACTGGGGCTCGTAGTGGAAGAGCGAGGCGAGCATGCGGCCCACGGTGTGGCCGAGCCGGGTGGTCATGTTGTTCACTATCACCTCGGGGCGGCTGTTGTTGAACTGGGCGCGCCGCTTGATCTCCCGCACGTAGCGGATGCTGCTGAGGCGGTAGTAGGCGGTGGGGCCGTCGGGGAGGTGGATGTGGAGGAGGGCGTCTGGAGGGATTTAGAAACAAAGGAAATGGCATTTAGAACCCTCTGAAATAGAACTCCCTAATCGAAAACTTACTAGGTTTCCGCCAGTCCTCATTCACTATCAGTATGTCAGTGTAGCCCCTCTCCTCTGCCACCTTCACCATCTTCTTGATGCTGGCCCGCTTTCGAAATCGAAACTCCGCATTGGGAATGGCGTTCCGAAGCTCCCGACAGAAGCGAATCGTCTTCGTGTGCGGATTGTCGTCCGCGGTGATCAGCACCTTCGGCTCGACCTCCTTGCGAAAGTAGGCGGACATCTCGTCCAGCGACTCGTCCACCGCCACCTCCTCGTCGCCCGGCTCGACGATGTTTTCATTTGGAAGGCGAGTTGATTCGATGGTCCGCGGCGTCTGCTTAGGAAGGCCTAGCTCCTAAAGAAGATGAATTTTTTAGACAGAGTTTCTAAAGGAAGTTTATCATCAAGTGCTTTACCTTTGCCCGCTCCCGCCGCTCCTTCTTCTCCTTGTTCTTAAGTTTCCGAATGTCCGCCCCGTGCATCGATGACTTGTACTTGGAGGACTTGTTGAGCTCTTGCAGCTTGGACAGTCGGTTCGGTTTGCCGTTTTGAAGTTGTTTTTGATCATCATTCTGCTGCTGCTCTTCGCCTCCGTTTTCTAAGCCCTCTTCTTCTTCCTCCTCCTGCTGACCGTCGTCATCAGCATAGTCTTCAGCATCACTAAACTCACTTCCGCTGTCGTCGTCGTCGTCATCGCCCTCGACAAAAGAAAAGTCTTTGTCCATTCTTCTTCTTTTTCTTCTTGGATCAGCAAAAAATACGAATCACAAAAATCAAAACACCAAAACTTTTGCTAAACACGTGCCAAATCGACCGATTCTACAGCACAGGTATCCAGATTTGGCTATTTCCACCACCGTCACATGTGAAAGAACTTCAATATTTTTGTAAACAATCGCCAAAGATTCTCTTCAAAGAATCCCTTTTAAATTCTACTTCTTCAACTAGGATGTACCACCTTACCGGTGGTGGTGGCAATGGAAGTCGACTCTTGGTACCACTGCTGGCCAAATGTGTCATCAATGTTCCGGCCTGCAGCAGCTTTGCCACCTCCTATTCCATTACGAAGCGGCTGCCGCTGAAACAACAAAAGAGAAAAGAAGAGGTCATCATCAGCAGCAGCAATCAACTGAAAAATGTCGGGCCTAGGACCCAAGCTAAAGCTGACCGCTACAATACCAGAGAAGGCGACATCAACTTCACCACGCTGGAGCCGGACCGCTTCGGCGACCTCTTTGAGCAGTACGGCCGACAAGGACCACCACCTTCTTCTTCTTCAGTAGCGACTTCAAAAATCGTTCACGCCGCCCCGCTAAAATCTGAAACCGAAGTACCCGACGACGCGGACGGCTACGATAAGCTGGAAATCAAACGGGACGCCCGCCGCAAGTCGCCCGAGGCCTACATGCGCATGATGAACGAACTGAAGCGCCAGCGGCCGCTTCCGGTGGCGCGCATCTTCGAACTCCACCAGGCGTACGTCTACGAGGAGCGCTACCAGGTCACCGACACTCGCTTCTACTCCCTCCTGATGAAAGTGGCCGGGCAGGCCGGCTTCACGCGAAAAGCCGTGGAGCTTTTAGAAGAGATGAGACGGTTCGAACTGCGGCCCACCAAGTCGACCATCACGGCGCTCTTCAACGCCTGCGCCAATGCGCCCACTGATCACCCGGAAACGGCAGAGTACGCCCTACAGCAGGCGCTTCGGCTGCGGGAGAAGCTCCAGCTGGAGGGCTACGAGCTGAATGACATTCAGTACAATGTCCTGGTGAAGGCCTTCGCCCGGCTGGGCGACATGGCCAGCGCGAGGGCCACCCTGGCGGAGATGGCCGAAAAGGGCCGGCCCCTTTCGCTGGACACCTACGCGATGATGCTGATGGGCTGCATTGGAAATCGAAGGTCAGGGCTGCTGGAGGCCACTCGACTGCTGCATCAAATGCTGGCCACTTCTTCGAGCAACAGCAGCAGCAGCAGCAGCAGCAGCACTACAAACTCGGTTCAACTCGATCTGCCCATCATTAACCTTTTTCTGCGGGCGATTCGCGACTGTGATCTGAGCCGGGAGGACCTGGAGGCGATTCAATCTAGTCCACTGCTACTAACTGCCGGTCTTCAGCAGCAGCAGAAGATGATTAGCGAGGAAAAGTTTTCGGTGATGATTTCTGAAGGTGAGCTGCTAAACGTCAACAAATCTCCCTCCTCATCCTCTTCAAACGAGCTTCAGCAAAACAACTGCCAGCCAAACCTGCTCACCGGTGCCAACCTGAACGCCATCGTCGCCATCGACCACCAGTCGCTCTCACGCCCCTCAAACCGCTTCCTCCTCTTTGGCGGCCTCCCCGGTTTCACCGCCCTCATGGACGCCCACCACATCACGCCCACGCTGAAGACGGTCACGCTCTTTGTGGACCTGCTTCCGCGGGTCGATGAGGCGGCGCTGGAGGAGATACGGGCCCTGCTGCGGCGGTACCGCCTCAAGGCGGACACCACGCTCTACAATGTGCTGCTGAAGCGGGCGGCGAAGTCGGCGGCAAAGGGCAACCCGAAAAGGGCCCGAGCCCTCTGTCAGACGATTCTAAAAGTGATGCAGACCGAAGACCACCTCCAGCCGGACATAATGACCTTTGGGGCGTTGACCTTTAGCTGCTCGGACGCTCGAAGCGCCCGGAACCTGCTCGCCGACATGGCCCGCTGCGGCGTGGCCGCCCCAAACGCGAAAATCCTCGGCAGCCTGGTGAACATTGCCTGCCGAGAACAGGACCTCGACTATGTGATCTTCCTGCTGGAGTACATGGAGGGGCGGAAGATCTCCCTCTCTCGACTGGACGTCGAGCAGATTGATCTGCTGTTGAAGGGCGTTCGAAGGGAGATTGTGGACGCCGAGCGGAAAGGTGCCACCTTGGGGGAGCCCTTCAAGGCGAGCTACGAGCGGGCAAAGTACCTCTTCAGTGGCCGCCTTCAGCAGTCCACCGTCCAGGTCAATGTCAACCCGTGGGCGCAGTTTGAGCCCAATGGTCAACAGAGGAGGACGAGTGGAAAGGCGCCCTTCAACGCCTTTGTTCGGGCGATGAAGGCGAAGATGGACGTGAAGCACCGGCGAGGGCGGCGGGAGGACAGCAGCTCAAAGGTGGTCGACTACAATGACGAGATTGATGATTAGATGGTGGAATATTTGTAGATGATGATTAGAACCCCTGCAATGCATTTTTCATCGCTATTTTATTTTTACAATTTTCTATTTACTCGACTTTGCCACCATTGCCACCACAACCGCAGCAGACAAACAGTCTCGTTCAGCGGCAGCGACAGCAGCAGTAACAAACAGTTCAGTGCTGATCGCATTTTCCTGCAAACAAGGTGGTGATAAAAGTGGTGGAGGAGTTGGTGGTGGTGGTGGTGAAGCACATCAATCGAGCGGCTTATCAATCAAAAGCCATGAATAGAGTTGGTGTCTTATCAGTGCCTCTGCTCTGCTTTGATCGTCTTCACCACTACCAGCTATAATTACGATGGTGGTGGTGGCGGTTGTCCTCCTCACTGTCTCTGGGAACTTTGGTTATTTTTGTTGGAAGGTGTTGAAAAGTAGAAGAGGTAGAAAAAAGACAAAGTGCAAATAAGAGAATTTTTGTGTACATAGTCGTGGATCTCTCTGATTTGTTTTCCTTCAGCGCTACAGTGAATTCTAGTGAAAGCACACAGTAGTAGTGCACTTATGCAAAAGAAGAAGGAGCAGCAGAAAACAAACACACCAGACACAACGTCTTCGTCTTATCAGGTGCGCCTCCTAGGCGACCAGTTCAGTCATAGTACTTCTCCTTCTTCTTCGTCAACTCTAAAACGGCAAATATAAACAGACCAATTCCGATGAATCCTCTCCTCTCAAAGCCAACTCTCGAGAACTTCTAAAAACAGACAAACAGCAACGATCACGCGTCAGGCAGTCTTTGTCTAGCACCACCACCACCACCACCACCACCACCACCACCACCAACCTTTTCCCGAAACCAGTCAAGTCCTCTCTTATCATAACAAGAAGGGGGTATAACTTTGAAAAGAGGAGGCAGAGATTTTGTTAGCCGTTGTTTAGCAGTTGTTTGCACTAATAATATCAGTCATTCCTGGTATCGAGGTCCTTGTTAGTTAGTGGTGATCTCGGCATCCCTCATGTGATCATCAGTGCCTGTCTCTCTATTTCTTGTCAGTGTGGGAATGAAAATGTGTTCTGCGTCCATGTTCAGCGTCGTACAGCAGCAGAAACTGAGGCACATGTACATCAGCAGCAGCAGCAGCAGCAGCAGTGGCATTGCCCGCCAAAACGAACAGGCAGAGCAGAGCAGTTCTAGCCTCCGGAGGCTGAACACATCAGCCCTGTTCAACTTTCCCTTGCCTTGGCATCAGCAGCAGCAGTAGCACTTATCAACAAAGAACTTGTTAAGATTTTTGTGCCGATTTTTCCTTCGCTTCGCTTCAAAGCCTATCCTCTACTGCAAATCATCAACACCACATTTACCAAGTAAAAATATTGCATCGATGTGTCACCAGAGGTAAAGACGTTCTCACCATCACCATCATCATTATCATGAAGAGAAAATCAGCCGCTGCCAATCTGATGATGACCACGTTATCAGTGGTCATTGTCGCACTCTTCGCCATCTTCTTCAGCACTGTTCGGTAAGTACTGCCTCTATGAATCACAATTTTCTACCTAAATCGTTTCAACTTTTTGTTTATCTTTTTATTATCAAAACTCAGCTGCCAAACGGTTCTCTTTCCTTCACGACTTCATCTGGGCGAGAGGAACACTCTTCTGGTGCTGTCCACTGATGACCCCACTAACTCGATCACCACCACTTCAAGTGCCACTTTGGAGCTGTTTTCCAAGGAAAGCCCATCTATTCCACTGCTCAGTCAACCGATTCAGTTTACCCAAGGTGATAATCTCAAGTTTTTTTTTCTTTAAATCAATCCTCATCATCCCTTATCAATTTTTCCTTTTTTTCAGGTCAACTCACCGAGGTGTCCTTTCCATTCGAGCCTACCAGCAACGGCGGCAACTTTCCTCCTGCTCAGGCAGAAGACATCATCGTCGTGGTGACCTTCCCCAACGGCGTCATTCGTTCCGCCTTGGTGGAAGTCTCCCCGGAGAACGGTTTCATCTACCTGCAAACTGATAAGCCGATCTACAAGGTGGAGGACACCGTCCGCTTTCGGGTACTTCGCCTCGACCGCCACCTACGCCCACTGAGCGAGCACGTACTGCTGCGCATCAGCAACCACCAGAAGATCAAGGTGGAGGAGGCGGTCCTGGTGACCGGGCCGCCGATGCACATCGCCGAACATCGCTTCAACTTTCCGCTGATAGCAAAGCCGGGCACCTGGACTGCCGATGTTCTCTACGGGCCAAAAGTAAACAAATGTGATTTGAAGACTTGATCAGTACTAAAGTCCTTGTTTCCTTTTTCCAGCACAAACTGGTGGTCAGCACCGCTTTCGACGTCACCCAGTACATCCTGCCCGCCTTCAAGATCGACTTTACCCTGCCGAAGTTCATCTTCAGCACCGACACCTCCGTGGACATTGTCATGAACGTGTCGTACACTTTCGGGAAACCGGTTCGCGGTACGGTCTACTACCGCTACGGAATTACCGAGGTGGGCGGTGGTGCTGCTGCCGATGGAGGTGGTGATAAAGTGGGCGGTGATAAAGCTCCAGTGATCAACTTCTTCAACAGCACCAACACCTTCTGCTTCGACGGGGGCGTGATGCGCCACCAGGCGGATATCAGCTGGATCAGGGAACACGGTGGGCAGTACCTGAAAGGATCAGGAAGAGCACCACTTCGTTTTGTCGTTGAAGCAACTGTACGAGAGTGTGCCACCAATGCGCAGGAACAGTCGCTGGACAGCAGCGTGGCCATTGTAGAGCGGCCGTACACTTTCGGCTTTGGGAGGACTGTACGACGGTACAAGCCCATGGTGGTCAACTACCTCGCTGTAAGCTGAACTTTTTTTTTATCAGACAGTTGATAAGGAAATTAATCTTTCTCTTCAAGTTTGAAATTCTAGACCCTCATGGAAAGCCCGCCCCTGAAGTGCCCTTCTCCCTGAAAATCACCTCCACTGAGACCAGAAACCCGGTGACCCTCGAACACTCGATCGTTTCCACGGAAAATGGTTTTGTCGTTTTCAGCTTCCTTCCGCCGGACAACTTCCGCTCGTACAAGGTTCAACTGGCGACTACGGTCGGTCACTTTGATGCCAGCCAGCAAACTTACAGCAGTTTCATTCTGGAACCCTTCAGGCAGACTAGGATTAAAAAGTCTTCTTCAGTCGACGCCAGCCTGTGGATTGCCAACAAGCGAAACTTCTCCTTTCAAGTTGGAGAACGCTTTCAGAGTGAAGTTTTGGCTGAACGGCTTCAAGGAGGAGACACCGCCTATCTGCTGGTGATGAGCAGAGGCGCGGTGGTTCAGTGGGAGAAGATCAGCTTACAATCTAATTCAAAGCATATCAACCTGCTGATAAGCAATCAGATGGTCCCCAGTGTACGACTGCTTCTGGTGGCCACCAGCGAGGATGGAGAGCTGCTGGCCGACTCCCATCGACTGACAGTCAGCCCAGGAGCAAACTGTGGCGGAAGTTTGAACGTCCAGCTCTTGAAAGCTGGCCAACAAAATCAGAGGACCAAAAAGAGGAGGAAGGTCTACCCGGGCGGAAATGTCACCTTCCAGGTGGAGGGCGGCCACCGAGGGGACGTGCTCGGCTTTCATGCGATCGACGAGGCGGTGTACCTTCTGCGGAGGGGCGCCGAAAACGCCTCCTTCTCCTCGTACAGTGCTCTGCTGGAGCGGGCGGATGGAGGCTGTGGCCCGGGAGGGGCGGCGGCTAGCTCGGCGGAAGTTTTACGTTCTGCCGGTTTCAAGGTGCTCAGCTCCAGTTCGGTGATTGATGAGCAGCAGTTTGGAGTGTTCAGTTGTCACAAAAAGAAGAAGGCTCGGCGAGTTAGAAAGGAATCAGGTGATGATGCTAAGAAAACGACCAACTCGAGCACACTGGAAGAGGCCTTCCGGTTGTGGTGCTGCCACCTCGGCGAGGTGAAACCTTCCAAGGGAAGCTCAGAAGACCTCGGCTGCATGGACCGGGCAAAGATTGTGGAACGGTACACCTCGAGGGCCTGCAGGAACGAGTACCTCGCCTGTTGTCTTCGCTCGACGAGGAATGAGTTTCAAGCTTCTCGTAAGTATCCCCGCCTAATCGGTTTATGTTTTGAGAGAGTTTACTAGTTTGAAACTACTTTTTTGGTCAGGAGATTCCGCTTCATCCTCTTCCTCTTCTTCTTCAAATGCAGATTCAGGTAATCCCAGCGTTGAGAGCGACGACTTCATCGACTCGGGGGGCGTGACGGTGGAGCACGTTCGCTCGGACTTTCGCGACACATGGCTCTTTGACCTGGTGCTTCTCAATCAAAGGTACCAAAATCTTAGGAGTTTTTATCACTTCTTTACAAACTCCTTTTTACTTTTTCAGTGGCACCCAGAACATCACCTTCACCACGCCGGACTCCATCACCAATTGGGCCGTCCGAACGTTGTCCATCACCCCCCGAGAGGGCTTCTGCCTTGCTTCGGGCGACCCGGTCGCCTCCGTCACCACCTTCAAGCCCTTCTTCCTCAAGGTACGCCTCCCGCCGACGGTGGTCGAGCACGAGCAGGCGGAAGTGCAGGTCACCGCCTTCAACTACCAGTCCACGGGGACGACGCTGAACGTCACCTTTGAACGGGTCGAGGGCCTCTGCTCCGATTGGCTGCGCGCCTCTCGAGCCACCCGAGAGCTGTTCATTGCGCCGCACTCTTTTGCCCAAACGGCCTTTTCGCTGCTTCCCGTCAAAAGTGGCCGCTTCAACGTGTCCATCGAGGCAAAATCTCTCCTCAAGGGAAGCGACGGCTTCGTGGATAAGGTGGTCAAGAAGTTGATGGTGCTGGCGCCGGGCGTCGTCAAGGAGCAGCAGCTCACCTTTGACCTTGATCCGCAGAATCGAGCGAGGAGGGAGGCTCGCATCGAGACCGGCCTCTACGTCGACGAGACGACCGGAAATGAGCAGAAGACAAGGGTGAAGCTTCGGTCGAAGAGAGGCGCTGATGCTGATGAAACGAGTAAAAACCTTGGCCTGGACGCCCGGTACATCACCTCGGATTCAACCTCCTCCTCCTTGAATATAGTTCCCGATTCGCTGAGGTACGTGGTGACGGCCTTTGGAGAACGGTACCGCCCCCAGCTGAGCAGCATTGAGGAGCTCTCGGAGCTGATTCGAAAGCCGAAGGGCTGTGGCGAGCAGAACATGTACTACGCCGCATTCAATCTCTATTCAATGGTTTATCTTGAACAGTTGGGTCGCCTGGAGCCGGCCACCAGGACCAAGGGCGTCGGCTACTTGAAACGAGCTCTGGTGCAGCAGCTGGAGTTCCGAAAAGAGGACGGCTCTTTTGCGACCTTCAGAAAGCGGCCTGCTTCCGTTTGGTTGACCGCTTTCGTCGCGAAGACCTTCTGTCAGGCGGCCCCCTATCTGGGAGATCAACTGCTGGATGAGCAGATAGTGGTGACGGCCATTGCCTGGCTCCAGGGCCGGCAGAAGCTTGACCAACCTAAACCCTCAGACAATGGCCACTTTCAGGAGGAGCATCCGGTGTTGCATGAAAAAGCGATGGGCGGCGCCAAAGGTCGGGTCCCGCTGACCGCCTACATACTGACCGTGCTCAACCAGTGTCGACCTTACCTGGAGCAAATTTTTACCTCAAGTGCCCCTGAGGTGATGGCCTCTCTGAATGAAACTATAGAACAGGCGGAAACCTTTGTGCTGGCCAACTATCAGGAGGTAGGCGATAGGAGCCAAGCTTATCGGCAGGCGCTGGTTGCCTACGCGCTGAGCTACTCAGAAAGTTCCGAAGCGGCCGCTTTAAAGGAGAAACTGGTGCAAGCGCTGACCTCCAGCGCAAGTCACGACTCAAAGCTGAATCAGAAGTCCTGGAAGGACAGCGCCGACTGGCCGGTGGAGACGGCCGCCTACGCCCTGCTGGCGCTTATCAGCAGTGGCCCAAGTGGCAAATCTTATCAACAACAGCAGGTTGACGTGCTGGGCCACCCGATGTCCATCGCCAACTGGCTCAATGCCCAGCAGATGAAGGGGGCGTTTGATAACACCCAGGATACCATAGTGGCCCTGGACGCCCTGTCCAAGTTTTACCTCCTTAATAAGGTGAACCAGGAGTTTGAGCAGGAGGAGCAGGTGGTGATGGCCGGCGGCGGAAGAAGCCGGAACCGGAAGCGAAACGGCCTCCAGACGGACGTCCTCTTTGATGAGCAGCTGAAACGGTCGCTGAGCTTTAATCACTCAAACGCCGACCTCCTGCAGACGCTTCCGGTGGACAGTGAGACGCAGGAGATTTCCTTTAAGACGACCGGAAATGGTTTGCTATAAAAAAGAAATTTTTTAAGTTATGAAGTTTAAATTTTTTTTTTATTTTTAGGACTCGGAAAACTGAGCCTGCTGATCATCTACAATGAATTTGCTCCAAATGGCACCAACTGCCGTTTTGACATTGACGTCGACGCTTACCAGTACCGAGAGCAGCCGATTGTCCACGAGAGCCACATTGAGGGGCGGTACTTTCCGAGTCGGGAAAAGTCGAAAGCAAAGCTTTATGGTGAACTGGGCATCACCGGAAACCGGACGCAGCGGTCGATGCAGGAGGAAGCTAATCGCCGCTATCTGCACGCCTCTATTGGTAAGCAAACTTCGGAAATTTCGAAAGTCCAGTCTTGCTGCGAGGACACTCGTCTGGCCGCGAGAAGAAAGCGGCGGAATTCTTTAAACTTCAGCAAAAAAGAGGAAAAAATAAATAAGGAGCTGCAGAGTCGCCGGAAACGGGCCAACCACCGCCTGGGCCTGCTTCCGCCGCTTCCGGTCACCTCAACGCGGAAACCGCAGGTGATGGTACTAAGCCTCTGCGTTCGCTACCACTCGGTCAGCGAGTACCAATCGGATATGGCCATCCTCGAGGTGGGCCTGCTCAGCGGCTTCCGCCCGGTAACGCGCGACCTCGACCTGGTCCTGGCGGAGGAGACCTATGTCGTACAGTACGATGTGACCACCACGAAGGTGGTCCTCTACCTTCGTACAGTGCCCACGGGGCGGCAGTACTGCTTCCAGTTTCGCCTCTACCAGAAGTACAAGGTGAAGAAGGTGCAGCCGGCGCTGATTCGCATGTACAACTACTATGAAGAAGGTAAAGGGGTGACCTTTTTTATTAGCAATTAGGACTTTTTTTAACCTAATTTAATTTGTTTTGTAACCTCCTTAACCAGAGTGGACCTGCACCCGCTTCTACAGCCAAACCCGAGTGACCGCCTACATGGACTACCAGTGCGGGGGAAGTACTTCTGGAAGTTCCGGAAATAAAGATTCTCCCTCCTGGTTCAGCAAGAACTTCGCTTCTGCCGGAAGTGAGGATGCTGCAGGAAGCAGTTGTAAGTGCGTCACTCGGGAACGTTGCCCAGGGCGGACTGACGTGGACAATGCCCGGCGGGCTGATGGCACACTGGAGGATATGAGAGCGCTTTTCTGCCGCTTCAGCCACATACTCATTGGAACGGTGCAGTGGGTGGGCAATGAAACCTTTGCGACGGAAGGAGGTGCTGGTGAAAAAGACTCGGTAGTTCCAGTGCTGGACATTAGGGTGGACCGGAAGGACCTGAGTGCGGGGGTCATCTTTGGGCAGCTTAAACCGATTGGTAAGTTGGGAGGAGAGTTTTTGGCTGATTTTTAATGTTTGAACACTTTTTTTGCTTTTGCAGGCAAAAACAGACAACTGTACCAGCCGACAATTCGCCTCTACTTTCATTCTGAATGTCAGTACTACGTGGAGGCCTACAGTCAGTCGGTGGGAGCGAGGGTGCTGGTGATGCACAGCCCGGTCAGCCGGGACCCGAGGTGGCTGGTGGACGGAAATTCAGTGCTGAAAGTGCTGGACCAAAACGGCTACGAGGAGATGAAGCGATACCAGAGAGCACTTCTCAGCGGAGAGGACGTCAGCTGTCCAAAGGCAAAAGATTAAAAAGTTTGATTTAATTTTTGACAGATGCTTTTTAATTGAATAACGACATCAGGAGCACCTGTTCCTAGTTAGTTCTTTTGAGTTCATCATTTTTCACCACAAAGTTGAACATTAGCTTTTTCACTTTTCAATACTGCTCAACCAATTTCCGTAATAGGTTGCAAACACTGTGCACACACTGACATGCTGTTTTATCTTCTTTTTTCTGATCTACTCGTTTTTCCACTTTTCTTCATTTCACTCCTATCTGTTTAATGTCGGCCAGACAATAGTGGCCGGCAATATCACCACCACACAATCCACCACCACCACCTGTTTAAATCATTATCCTTTCTTTCTTTGCATTTAAAACTACCATTGAATTGCCCTTTCTTCTCCCCAATTGACCGCTCAGTAATCGATCACACACAAAGAAAGTGTGTGCACAATAGATCAAGCGAGAAAGATGCAGTTGCAAACACAAGAAAAACAAATTGGCCAAACGCTGTGATGCTTTAAAACTGTCTGTGTGTTTGTGTGTGTGTGCTTGACTGATTGAGTTGAGCACTTTTCAGTTTGCACTGAAAAAAAAGGGAAAAAAGATTAAGACACGTGTGTGTGCTTGTTAAAAAATGCAAACTGTGTTTGCGTGAGCTTTGGTGTCAAAGTGCTTTTAACAAAACCAAAAAAAAGTGGTGGGATCAATTTCACAGTGTGAAACACACTAGCACACAAATGAAAACGAGAGATAAACGTTTTATTAAATTTCCTGCAATCACTAGTGTCAGTCAGTCCTTTTCAGTAAGTCCGGTACTTTCAATCGAGGCAGAAACAGCAGTTTAATTTTTTTAAATTATTTTCTGGCTTTGGCTCTAAACTCCGGTCGTGCGTGACGGGCCTTGTCAATGTCGGCGTCGGTGAGGAACGGTTCATCTTTGCCGATGCGCTTGTTCAGGTCAAAGAACATCGGAGAGGCTTCGCAGGGAATGGCGTCGTCGGTGTGCGTGCAGGTGAAGGTGGACTAAAATTTAAGAAATAGATTAGAGCCATAAAAAGTACAATTTTTTGTTGAAAAAAAGTTATACCTGGTCAAAGATGGAGCCCTCATTGCAGATGAAGCTGTACTGCTGCCGGTCAATCATCCCGCCGGCGTTGTGCGCCGTGTGACAGCGGTGGAAGATTTTGCAGCTGTTTTATTTTAATTTTTGCGTGGGTGAAAAGAAAAATTATCAGTTGAAGATGATTTTTGTTGTTTTTTGGTGTTCAAAATCAGACATCACAATCAGCAGCATTCAATCAGCGGGCAAAAATGGTAAACGCGGGTTTCCGAGTAGTGGCAGCAGCAGCAGCAGCATTTCCGATAGAAAGGAGGAGATGATAGATAGTGATGGTAGATAATAGATGGTAGAGATGTTGGGAGAAGGAAGAGGTGGAGGAAGGTGAAAGGGATGAATGAACGAATGAATGAATGAAAAAAGATGAATGAGAAGAGAGGTGCGTGATTGAACAATGCTACTTTGTAAGCATTGTAACTATCTGTCTGCTTTTTACTTTTTTTCTTTCTGTCTGTGCTTTATGCTGATCAGTAGACTTTTTTTTACTTTTTTATTTTTTATTGTGGTGGTGGTGGCGGTGATTGTAGTGTTGCCGGTGTCAGTGCTGCGCGCAGGTATAAACTGCCATTTTAAGTGATAAGCGCAACAGAGAGAAGAAAAAGAAAAATCTTTTCCGCTATATCGGGAAAGGAAGATGCCCCCGCCGCCGCCGCCGCCACCGTGTTATTAAAAGGAACAAAAATCGAAAATTGACTGAGCACTGGGCGACAGGCATCGACTAAAGCTGACGGACAAAACTGGCTACGGGTGCTACTAAGCGTAGTACTAAGCTAAGCGAAAATAGTACTATCCTGTCATCTTCGATTGATCTTACTTCTTCTTTCTAGCTGAGTTTTGCACTCACTCACTCACTCACGAAGCCTAAGCATCATTTGTGCACTGCTGCTGCTGTTGCAAGTCGGAAGTGGGCACTGATCGATTGCAACAGGTAAAGTGAAAGTAAAAGTGTGTGTTTGTATATACTTTCACTCGACTACAAATGATCAGAGGCAAACAGCCGCAGCGGCGGATTAAGAGAAAAAGAAGAAAAAGATTAGTGAAAGAGCTGCTCTGCCCAACTGGCGGCGACGGCGGTCTCACATGATGCAACAAACAAAGTTTTTTTCCCGGCACGCTACGCTAAAATCAACGCAAAAGCAAAAGCTGTACTCAGCTCCTTTTTCTGTCAACGGGTCAGCTGCCGCAGCAGTTCGATCCCGTTCATTAGTATTCAATTTGTTATTAATTACCGAGTGTGCGACTGGTTTGGTCTGTTGACTGGCTGGCTGGCTGGCTGGCTGGGCGCCAAAATTGCAGCAAGCAAACTGATCGAATCGTCTATCTCTGCTGCCGATCGCCGCTGCCGATCAATTTTCATTTGCAGCAGCAGCAGCACAGCGCCTAACCTCATTTAGCACTCGGCAATTGGCATCGCCAGCTAACACAAAACAGTTTGGCCGGGGCCAATCATCAGCTGACTCTAGAAACTCTGATCACCTGGTCAAGCGAGCGAGCGAGCACACGAGTTAAAATTTACACTCAATCAAGTAGATTCAAATAGATTCGGGCAAATAAAGTTCTGTTTTTGCATTTGCTCTCTTCCTAGCGGGTCGATGCGGATTGGACACAGTCACTGGGAAAACAAAGATACTGAAAAAAGTGAACGCAGGTGGTGCAATGTAATAATAAGTCCACTAAGCTTACTGCAAAAACTAGATAGTTTCGTGATTTATCGACGACCACACAGCTCTGTCTAAGATGCGATATCTAAGACGACATTGAACACTGGCATCATCACCACCACCACCACCATCAAAACAGATTGCCGCCAGTTTAGAAATTCAAGTTCACAGTAAATTGATGGCGATGGAGCACTTTCACTCACTCATTCAGTGTCCACACAGTCTGTGTTCACAATGTTTCCACAGTGGCCATTAAAATTCATTTCGCATTTCAGTATTGTCACACCACCGTCGTCGTCCATCAGCAAAAAAATACGTGTAAGTAGTATTAGATGGCTGAAATTGCACAGACACACTCACACACAGGTTGGCAGTAGTAAATGGCCTGCAGTCAACAACTAGATGCAAAAAATATCTCAAAGTGCGAGAGGGGAAAGCTTAAGCTAAAGCTAACGGGGGCAAAATGGCTGCCGCAGTGGAAATCTAATTAAAGCAAAAGGTCGAGATAGTCTGCCGATGATAGTGTCATCTTTTTGACGTGATGCCGCCGCCGTTGAACATCATCATCATCATCATCATCATCATAAGGTATATCTTGAATTCACTGTACATAGATTTGTGCACCGGATACACGCAGGCAGTTATTTGTCACCACCACCGAAAAGCACTTTTGAAAGACAAGATTTTTTCACTGTCAAAAACTTGCTAGCATTTTCTGAGCAAAAAACTTCCAGCAGCAACACTAATGAACCGTTTGATAAAAACACTATTGCAATCACAAACATAATAACGCAAATAAAAAGCAAAAAAAGGAAATAAAAAGTACATACTCGTTATCCATATCGGCAAAGTAGCTGTGTGTTGTTTTGTTTTGTTATGTTGATTTGTTTGTTTGTGTGGTCATTAAAATAAATGGGAGAAAGAAAGGGAGGAAAAAGAGAGATAAGGAGTGCCAATTAGCATTTGAAATAATCAAATCTAAACTATAGTAAACTCTCGATCGAAGGGCAGTTTGCCCATTCAGTTCAGCTCAGACTTACCCATCAGTGTCCTTCTCGCACTTGAAGCTCGTCTTGATGTCCTTCATCATGATCTCCTTGGCTCCGGCTGGCAGCCTGTAAGCCTCGCTCGCGCGCTTTGTCTGTGTAAGTGGAAAAGGAAGAGGAAGAGGAGGAGGGCGTTGGCTGGTCAGACAAAACTCACTTGTGGGAACTCGTGGGAAACTTTCACACAAAATCACTCTCGGTTACTCTCAGAAAAAAAATTAAAGCAGATTACCCGAGATCGAAGTCGAAGACCTTGTGCCGACTGCAGCAGACAGCTGGCCACGGCGAGGAGGAGGGCAGAAAGACAGCAGAGCGTTGATATGTTCATTGTTGATAAAACTTGTTGACTATTTTGTTTGGCGGTGGTGGCAGTGATAAGGTATATAGCACAAAAGTAGAAATAGGCAAAATTCACCAAGTCATAGAGTTCAAACAACACTTTTTGGCGCTGTGCAAACAAACAAACAAACACAAACAGCGCACAAAGACACAAAAGCTGAAAACTACAGATTAGAAGGCACTGGCCACCGTTATCACCACTGGCTTTATATATGAAGCACGTGTTCTGCAAGGCTTTATTTTTGGTGATGACGGTGGCATCTTCTTCTTCTTCTTCATCGTTTACCTGACAGTAGTACTCTACTGCTCTTCCTCCTCCTCCCCTCCTTTCTTTCACTTTCTCTCTCACTAATATCTTCTTTTTCTCTTTGTATCCTTGCCGCCGCCGCCGCTGATCAGCAGACTCGAGCCTGTATCATCAGTGCTGATCTCAATAATATCCAAATTGTGCTCTGTTCTGTGTGTGCTTTGTGGTTGCGGTGGCTCTTCTGCGATGCTCATCTTTGCCTGTTCTCTCTCTCTTTCTCTCTCTCGCTGATTTGGTGTCTTCTTCTTCTTCGATGCACGTGCTCACCTTTTCTTCTACAAAGCTTTCTCCGGAGTTGCTGCCCTGCAGCTCTAAGCTTGCTCTCCCTCATTGCTATTATTACCCGCAGCCAAAAGAAAGAAAGAAGCAAGACAAAAAGCAGCAGAAAAAAGTATCAGCGTCCGAATGAATTAGCGGTGATGAGCTGAGCTGTTCGCAGTGGTCGAAGTGATTGCCGAAACATCTCCAGAGATCGCGTCAATGAGGTGACACAATGGAACATTCCTTCTTGTTCTTTTTGTGTTTTGACCACATCCCCTGATGGTGACAATTGATGACACTGATGTAACACTGCCGCTTTTTATGTCATCTCTTTCCCTTTTAAAAACACACACATCATCGTGAACCTTGACGGTAAAAGTGTGTGCAGGCATTTGAGGTCAATTTTCACTTGCTTTCATTTAAATACTATACCAATTTGGATAGGTGATAGTCGTAGTAGTACTGCTAAATTGTTTGCATTGCGCAGCATCGTGTTATATCTTTTTCTCTGTTTTTGTCTGTCCGTCTGTGTAATTGTCCGACTGTACAGTTGTACAACAGCAGTGTACGACAACAGCAGCATCAGCAGATAATAAGACAATGTCTGTGTGGTGTCACTGCCAAAGCAAGAAATCAACGCTGCGATAGCAAATGAGATAATTCAAAGTGCAAACACGTTCATCAACGGCGACGGCGGCAGCGAAGATTGCTCACTCTTTTTTGCCGGTGAAGGCTCACCCCAAAGAGTTCACCACCACCACCAATCAAGATTGGTGTCAACATGGCCAAACAAGATGACTACGTGGTGGACTTCCACCACCACCACTGCCATTGTTCTTGACACGTCTCAACTTTTTCGGCTGAGTTCAATGGAAACATGGCAAGTAAGCATGTTTATTCCCTCAAATCGGGTCTTTCCAAGAAAGTGACAGAAAAAGAAGAAAAGATGAAAACTGAGATCATCTCTAAATGGAAATGCGCGCGGCGACAACAGCCATTTTCACGCTTTATTTCAACTCAATTGCTCGCTTGCTTGATAATTACTATTTTGCAGTTGATGGACAGTTTTTACTTCTTGCTTTTCTTTTGGCGCAATTAGCGAAGACCTTGATCAGGTACAATGATCGTACGATTGTCATGTCCCTTCTTCATCATCTTCTTCTTCTTTGAACCAACATGAAGCAAAAAACGTTGTTTGAAAAAGCATGCAACTTTCTTCTCTCCTGCGCCGGATGGATCAAGTTTCGTGCAGGCAAACTGGTTCAATCAAAGCTTCGTCTTCTTCTTTCAATTAAGCGTAACATCGTTATTATTTATGAACAAGGCTGAAAATAAATCAGTTAGTGCTCAGTTATCAGCTCAGTCGCGCAATTAGTTCTTTTCCCTCTTTTTCATCATTTTTTTTGTTCTGATTCTGCACGTGTAAATGGGAAAACAAAACGTTGTTTCGTTTCGAGGTACACAAACTCATTTCCAAAGGCGCTCATTATTTTCTTTCTGAGTTACCCTGTTATGTCACCTTGCCAATCACCTTCACTTTACTTTACTTTACTTTTCTTCAGACAAAGTAGTCTGACTGACTTTTCTCTTCCTCTCTAATCTCCGCGCAGACATCGCTGAATAATAAATTGATCATCGGGCGCGCATTTAGGAGAGATCGTGAGATGATCGGTGCCGATAGTCTCCGCCGCTGACGACGTTGATGATGAGGATGCTGAAGTTGATGATGAAGTTGAAGTTGAAGTTGATGATGATGATGATCAATGCTACCTGTTTGTCTGCACAGTAGGAAGTTTTTCCATCAAAGTTCTGACTTGAACCTTTTTCTACTTTGTTGTTGCTAGGCTAGTTGATCTAAATGATCAGCCTGCTGCTGATTTTTTTCTTTTTCTTTCTTGAGCAGTAAAAATCGAGACTGGATTTTCGATGCAATGCAATGTTTTTTCCTCTACCCACGACAACAATAGAAGGTTTCCTCCCATCATGTTTGAATCAATTTGGCCCTGCTGATTGACGTTCATTAGGCTAACCAAAGTGGACAGAACAAATACTTAAAAGTACAAAGGAGTTCGCCTACATTTTTTCATTGTCAAGACGGAGGCGAAAGAGTGGCTTTTATTTGCATAAAGGCTTTCACTTTTCTGTCTTTTCTCTCTCTCTCCTTAATTGGACTCCTTCAGCCGGGTAATTGTTTGTTCAGCAAAATAATTTCAGTTTTAGTAGCGCACGTAGTCTCACCAAAAGACAGCAAAAGTCTGATCACGTACCACGCGTTTTTCCATTGTTCAACTTTAACTTCAACTTTTAGATGCACAAATTAATCTTTAACACGCTTTGATTAGAAAGCAGTGCTGAGCTTCTGCATTCAGTCACTTTGCCTGTCAGTCTTCCGCTCAGAAACTATTAATTAAAAGAGCAGGCGATAATAGAAAAAAGATTGTAATAAACGCCGGCAGTCGATCACTGCTCTGTGCAGGCAGACAGACAATCCAATGGAAAAGATCCAATCTATTCTAATCTAAGAACAGTGAAGAAGCAGAAACAGCAGCAATACCAAACATACTAAATAAATTATGCAAGCAGACAGCAGTAATTTCACTCACACACAGACAACATTTTTGTTCCACCGTTTTTTTTCAATGTGAACAGCACCATCAACCATTGCATCCCAAACTTGCTTTCCAAAAGTTGTTGCTTGCCTGTTTTTCACTCCCCTTTTTCTAATGATAAAACAACTTTGATGCGTTTTGGGGGATGATTTGCTGTTTCTGTTTCTGCTGTCGCTAGCCATGCAAGCTTTTAAGACACAGTGTCTTCCCTTTAATTATAGCAAAAGTGGCGAGGATCGTACCGTCAAGGATGTCTTTCTTTTCCCTCCCTCCCTCCTCTTCTTTAACATCTTCCTCCTCTTCTTCTTCAGCATTATCTCTGTGTTCCTGATCCTTTTGATGCGCTTTCATATATATAAAAGGCACTTTCGGCAGTGCCTCGACTTCTTTACTCGACGTCTGTGTGTCTGCCGAGCACCTCATCATCACCATCTTCTGCTTCATCCTCATCCTCATCATCGTCTGAAGCGTTTTTGCCCACCGTTTCCACCATCATGATCCTGGTAAGCATTCTAGAACATTCAGAGATGTATTTGGGTCGTTTTCAAAGATAAATTCAAGATGAAACAGCATCTTCAAAACAACTTTGGTACATTACAGTACCTCACATCTCACAGCTCACAGCTACTCAGTTTGCATAATTTAATTAGCAGCACGTACACTGCCCATGCACTCCTGTGCTTCACTTATTGATGATAATTGTCCACCGCCAAAGGGCCAACACAGCAGTAGTAGCAAACACACATATTTATGCAAACTATTCGACCGATCATGATCAACAAACATTAAACTGCTCCTTTTCTTTTTCTTCTTTCCCTTTAAAATAATTTCAAGTTCACCATCGCTGCTCTGTCTCTGCTGGCAGCGAGCACCACCGCCGTTAACATTGCCCCCAACAACAATAATGGACTCAATCGAGGCAACAACAACAACTTGAACGTTGTTCCAGTGACCAATCCACAGATGACGATTCAAGAGCTTCTTGCCTCGCAAGGCTTTGGCTCCGGGCAACAGGTGGCCATTCTGGTGATTGCCCCTCAAAACCTGGCCAGTGTTCAGGGACTTTTTGGCGGACAACAGCAACAACAGGTTTTTGGGCGAGGATATGGTCAGCAGCAGACTGCTTCAAGTAATCAGCTTTTGGTGGAGGCCCCAGCTCAGCCCGTTTCAGTGCACTACAAGTCGCAGTCCATTCCCCTGAATGTCCAGCACACGCACATTCCCGCCCCGACGCCCGAGGTGAAGCTGTCCACCAGTCAGGAGGAGCCGCACAAGATTATTCACGGTTTGTACAACATTTTGTACAGCATTTTGTACGGTTTTCATTTAACTTTTTTTTTCTTTTAAACGTTTAGAAATCATCCGCCCAGTAATTCAGGAGGTATGTAGAGCATTTGATGCTACCCTTCTTTGCTAGTACTTAACATTTTTTAACTTTTTCATTTTAGGTCCGAGAGATCATTCAGCCTTACCGGTAAGCTTCTGAAGGTCGTTTTGAGTACATTGGAGGTCATTACCTTTCTTCTTTTTTAATTATCAGAAAGATAATTCAGGAAATCCGACCTGTTCAAGAGTCTATCGTTAGTCAGGTATCCACCAACAAACAGGGGAAACCCAATACTGCCAGTTTTCGACAGCCTGCAACTGAAAATCAGCAATAAACTGAGAATGAAAAGAGAATGAAGATTGGAAAAGCAGAAAAAGAAGAAGCAACAGCAAGAGCTGAAAGACACGTGGCGCTTAGTCTCTAACTCGGTTGAATAATAATCAGTGTGTGTGTGCAAATAAAAATAAAAACCAAAAAACTAAACAAACACCACTTCCAGTACACTGTTACCTTTAATTGACAATTAATTCCAGTCATTATGAGAAGCAAGGTGGGATTCAAGTTCAGGGCAGCAGCTATGGCAGCAATTGCACATGCTAATTATCCTGTTTACCACCGCTGTATTTTATTCTTTGGAAACACGGACACTGTGCACACTGCATCCTCATTACCTGCTGCTGCCAGCAACAACCCATAGTGCAGCAAAAGCAGGCAATCCATCTGCATCCTCCATTTACCTTTACCTTTCCCTTACTGCCGATGTCCACTTTTTCTGTTAATGGGCGAGTCCTCGCTTTCCTCTCTCTCCTCAGTTTCCAAGTGCTCTCTCCGCAGGACTGCAGGAGTGAAATGCACTCACTCTTCTTGAAAGTGAAAGTGTCCTGCACTTCCCCAGCATCAGTGAGCAGCAGTGTAATCAATCAATCAATCAAGTCGTTTGCTCCCTTGCTCTCTTCATTGCCACAGAATGTAGCTCACAATTGTCTACTCTGTTGTCTGCTGCCCTCTAATGCTCAGCCAAGAGGCACTGCAAGTGCTACCTGTGTTGCCGGCACTGCCACTCGTACAATGGAGCTATTGTACAAGCAGCACTACTGCAGCAATCATTAAATAATAATAAGAGGAGAGAGAGAAAGACTCTCGGAAGCCAGTGGCAATGAAACCACTGCAGCTACTTTGACTGATGCTTGGATGACAAACACTGCTCGTCAGCAGCTAAGTGCTCCAACTCTTCTTGCACTTTAGTTTGCTATTGCTGCTGATGCTGAAGCTGATGCTGATGCTGATGCTGATGCTGATGCTTTGTCTTTCCTCACTCAATTTTCGTAGTTATTCGGTGCAACCAATTTGGTGGTGACTGTGGTGATGGCGACTGTGGCGACTGTGGCGACTGTGGTGTGGAACAATAGCACCACATGCTAATGGTAATTGGATAGAGCTACTACTACTTTTTGACTGAGTATAAACTGAGTGAGTAATGTGTCTTTGGTGTTGTTGAGTGGCCACAACACAACATTTGATGGTGATTGAAGAAACAGAAGAAAAAGTTGAAGAAGAAGTGGAGGAAAAAATGAGCACCTATTTTCAGGCGGCGATGTCCACGCGAGCAAACGCGTGTACGGCTGCTGCTGCTGCTGCTGCTGTCAATATTTCTACAGTTTCCAATTTCCACAGACTCATTAATCAACTCCGCAGCAGCAGCTAGGAAAGCAATTACTGCAGGGATACTGAAAACTGAGCAGCAGTGGAAAACGTTGCCATTTTTTTTGGCCCTTGCACAGTTTTCTCATCTCGATTAGAGAAAAAGTAGTCTCCGGCTGTTTTCCAGTATCGACTAGTCATCCTCATCTCTTCATCTCTTCATCTTCAAATTGATCGAAATTGGCAGCCCCCGAGCTGCTGCAGTTCACTCTGCAGTATATCATCATCTCAAAGCTGTACGACTGTTACGAGTTAATTAGCGTAAAAAGAGGAGGGGAGGGAAACAAAACAGATGAAGGGACAGAAACCACAAAAACGGGACACAGACACACATGCCAATTTTCAGGTAGGCGAAAAAGGTGGCAAAAAGAGTGGCAGGAGTAACAAAAAAACAGTAAAGAGCAACAAACGAAAAACGAAAAAAAACAAAACGTTTCAAACACACACACACACTATGATTTTCGCAAGGGTGAACATTAGCAGCAACATTTTTTGTAAGCATACAATTAGTATGGTTCAGAAGTGAAGTTCAACAGTGTTTAGCTTGGTGGCCACTGGCCAGTGGTCAAACAGACAGACAGACAAACACAGACAACGACTCGTTCATTGTCCGATAAAAAATGCCGTCTATTAGCTAACATACACTAATATGCGCTCGTTCAAGGGGGCTAATGTGATTGCGTAGTTCAAGAGGCGTCAGTCAGTCAGGCTGTGTTGTGATCAGTTATGATCAGTCATGATCAGCCCGTCAATTCGACATGTTGAGATGGATCATCTCATCCCTTCAGATCTCTACAGATGAAGAAAAAGAGGTGATGGAGCAATCAGTGCACAAAAGGCACCAACAAAGAAACAAAACAGAAAAAAAATATCTGCTGATGAATGCAACAGCAGCTGCAGCTGCAGAAAGTGTATATGGCAGACTTAATTAAATAAAAAGTCGATTATGAACGGCATCAGCATCGGCATCGACATTAGCATCAACTGTTTATCAAGTTGACTGCTGATGCCGTTTGCTATAGATCACTGCTAAGCAACAGCATTAGCCAGCACTCTACAATATCAAGGGCTGTGGGAGTGAGCAGGCCATTAATTACGTGTCCGTCGTCGTCATTCCTCCCCTCCCTCTACGAAAATTACTGTTTATCGATTCAAGGCAATATCACAGTAGCTGTGTGGTAGTGGCAGCAGACTGATCTAGAGACAGTCAAACTGTGTTCAAAGTAGTGTGTCTCAAAGTGCTGAATCTGAAAGTAGGTGTTTCAAGCAGTGCTGAGGTGAACGTGGTGAACGTGAACGTGAAAATGAACGAGTAAGTAGTAGCTGGAAAAAAAGACGAATGGAGATTGATTGAGAGCTCAAAGTCACTACCATTGGATTTGGGATTGGGATTTGATTTAGATGAGGGGATGAAATCACCAGCAGTGGGCCAGTAAACATCCCACATCCCACCACCACCACCAGTGGTGGGATAATCGGTGCTGTGGCGCCATTATAATCCAATACACACACAGACACAGAGAGAAATCAGACGGTCTAATCAGCATAATTGCTTTATTGCTCCAGCTCAGAGCGTATTTCAGAGAAAAAAGTTTCAGTGATGGGGAAAAGCAAAAGTATCAACGGGGGAGGAATAGGAGGAGAAGGGAAAAGGTGATCAGACAATGATGTGATGCAAATGGCTAGCCAGCAACGCCAGCAACAACAGCAACAACAGCAACAAATCAGTCAGTATACAACAGTTTGTTTGGCCAACAAACAGTTTGCCTTGTGGCCTGTAGCACTAACAAACACTGCTCAGAAGAAAGTTCTTCCGAGCCAGCAAAATGAGATTTTTGTTTTTGATTTTTTGCTGTTTCTGATCCTTTAAGCATCAATTGATTTGATTGTGAAGAGTTGAAGGGGAAACAGACGTCTGGCAAATAAGTTTATACTGCAGTATAAATCAGTCGCGGTTTGAGTCTGTGCCACCCAAGTGGAAAAAGGAGTGAGCTCCTGCTAATGTCAGCGGCGGCGGCAGCGGCGGTAATGGTTATCACATTATAATGGTAATGGAGAAGTACTTGGTCGGCTGACTACCTCACAGCTGAACTGACGTACTACCGCTGCAACAGCAACAGCTAATATACAGCACATTACCAACATTGTAAAGTAGACTACTAACGATCTCCCCATCCCCATTTTAAAGCAAATGATCATGAATGAACATACACAAAAACATTACAGTTAACACTTTTCCATTTTATAAAATAAACAACAAAACAAAAGCAACAGGTGGTTTTCAGCAGAAATATTTTTTTATGCTGAAAAAAACTCATCAGTCCTCAGTTTGACACTGAAAAGGGATTGATAAATAATAAAATTCATAAGACCACACGCGCAACAACAAAAACAACGTCTTTAGCATCCAATGTGACAATTGACAGCATCCACCAAGATTGAGCTGCTCACTTGCATACAAATGAGAGAGAGAAAACGAGGAGCTAAAAAAGAAAAAGAAGCTCTCACTCTCACTTTCACTTTCACTGAATGGGCGTCCTCTGCTCTTTCACTCTTTCTTACTATTACTTTCCATTACAACAACTACAACTGCCGCCTCCTTCTTCCTCTGGTGCAATCATTTCCTCTGTTTCTTCTTCTTCTTCTTCTTCTTCATAACTTTTTCCCCTTTTCTCCACCTTTTACCTTCAATCACCAGTCGCTGCTGCTGCTGTACAGAATAATTCATATGTGGTGCCATCAAAATTCAATGAAGTACTATTACTACTCACTTTGCCTAGAGCCATCCTCCTGAGCCTGAACCTGAGCACACACACACACAGAGCTAACGAGCTGAAAAGCTGAAGAGACAGCGACTTCTCACATCTCAAATTAATTTAAATTTGATTTAGTATTACGAGAGAGAAAGTGGATACTAGCATCAGCTAGTAACTGAAGACTAACTAGAGAAAGAGAGAACTTGGCCAGGTGCTGCTGCTGCTGCTGTTGCTGAAAAGTAAAAACCACCGAGCTGCTGAAGTTGTGTGAGTGAGTGTGTGTATAAAACTGACGATCAAGTCGATCAGGGCGCGATCAGTCAGTGAGTGTGTGTGTGTGTGTGTCTCTTCGGTAGCCGTCGTCACTCTGCAGTTACGGCTACCTTTTCAGAGATGTAGCCGTGGTCATCGAACATTGCCACTACTGTGCAGTGAACGTGCTCATAACTCAACTCAGCAGACACTCTCGATTTCAGTTCGGTTTTCCACTTTTTTCTGTGTGATCACACTTTCCCTTGTCATTAGCTGCCGACCAGTCGATCGGACAGCACATCATCCACTGCTCACCGCTAACCGATGATGCGGCTTCAGGCCGCGGTGTTCGCCCTTCTCGTCGCCGCCAAGGTAAGAACAAATCAAAATTGATGTGATTTTAAACTTTTTTTTCGCTGCTGTTGCCGAGCGGAAAATCGTTGCTATCGTATCTTCACACGTCGGTGTCACCCCTGCTGTATTACCACCATCACCACCTCCATCACCTGCTTTTCCTCTAACTACTTAACACCACCAACCGAAAAACGTGCCTGTTTGCTCAGCAGTTGAGTTGAATCGAGTTGAATTTCATTAACGGAGCTTTACTGATCCGCTTACCAGCACACTTCAATTCACCTCTCTTCACTTTCCTTCACACTCGGCAATCAACTGTCAATCAAAAACTGAGCTAATCTGCTTTTTGTTAAACGGCGAAGGAGGAAATTCGTACTTTTTTTCACTTTTTTCTAACTCGGTTTTTATGACTTCTATTTTATTGTCTGTTGAATACAGGCGGCAGAGGCAGCGTACAACCTACCGGCTGGCGTGAAGGAGCAGACTGGTCTGGCGGAGATTAAGGAGAACTTCAAGTGCGAGGCAGAGGGCTACTTTGCAGGTACTAGAGAACGCAACTTTTGCAAAAATTGATCATCAAAACTAAACCATAACATTCATTTTTTACTCTTTTTTTAAATCAACAACAGACACTGACAATGAGTACGTGAAAATTAAAGATTAAAATCAAGAAAAAAACTCTAATTAAATTTTCACTTCTAACAGGTGCAAAATCTACCACCAGTGCAACTCCTTCAACAGCAAGGGCTCGGTAAGCGATTTCAAACAAAAAACATTTTTTGAATAAAATAACAACAATTTTCATAATCAAAATCATCCTCACCCACCAAAATGCATCACAGGGCAAATTCGGCCACACGACGATGGCCTGCGGCGCCGGCCAAATCTTCGACCAGTCGAAGCTAACATGCAAGGATGAGGACGACGCCATTCCTTGCGACGCCTCCTCTGACTTTTTCTACCTGAACGACCGCATCGGCGACCCGAAGGCCGCCTTCCTCACCGACGCCGACATTGACAAGGCGGCGAAGGCGAGGCCAAAGTTTCGCGCCGCCGCCGCCGCCAAGAAGAAGAAGAAGAAGAGGAGGAAGAAGAAGAAGAAGAAGTAAGTGCAACCTTTCTTTTATTACCAAATCCTATCTTATCTTGTGTACTTTTGAGTGCAATCTCCGCTCAAAAAAAATCTCACAATTTCACAACTTTCACAACCTCCACCATCCTTTTATCTTTTTAATTTGCCTTTTCCTAGGAAGAAGAAGAAGAAGAAGCGCTCGATTGCCGAGGATCTGTTGCTAGCCGCCCAGGCTCGCTTTGCTGGCCACTGAACTTCTCACTCCCTTACCTTTTAAATGGACTACTCTTTTGGATTTTTCTGCTTCGGATTACAACAACAACAACATCGGTGGAGAAGGTGAAGAAATAACAAAGACATCAAAGTGATTTTAAAGGATTTTAAAGGATTTTAAATGAAGACACAGACAAACAGAAACGGATCAATCACCTCGACAATGACCACCACCACCACCACCATTTTACTTAACTTAAAAACTGACCATCACAACTGCCCCTTAGTCTCTCTCTCTCTCTTTTCTCTTTTCTCTTTTGTAACGAAACAAAGTAAATCACTGTGGATTGTGCTGCTATATTTTTTTGTTACTGTGCTAGGATTGCTAATAAATTGCCACGCTTTTTTATTTTAACAAAAAACAAAAAACGATGAATCAATCGGGAACACGTTTTATCCTCCCCTCTCTTTAAATCGCTAAATCGTTTTAATCGGGTTTTTGTTTTTGATTTAAACGATTTAAAAGATTTGTGTGTGTGTGTTTTAAGCTCGTGTCGTGCAAGTTCAATCAATTGCATAAGAAAGAAAGCAAAAGTGCCGCATCTTTCTTTCCAATTTTTCTTCTAAATGATGCGCTAATGGCCTAACAAGTGTCTGCCCATCTTGTTTGTAATTGTAATCGTCGCTTCTCTCTCCTTTTTCTTTACAAACAGATGCTCATTTTTTCAAAAGCAACGGTAGAAAAAGAAGACAAACAAAGACACACACACACACAGAAAACAGTGCTTTGGCCGCAACAAAAACACGTTGCATTGCGTGCATTTACATTACACACTTATTATTACATTAGTGAGCTCAAAAAGATGCAAACTGAAAGAAGTGAAAGTGAAAGGAGATGCCAACTGTGCACAGTTGAACTTTCTTCAGCTTCAACAGCATCAGCACAGTGTCCTCTTCTCAATTAGCAGACAAACGCAATGCCTAATGGTAAATGGCATCTTCTCCTCCTTTCCCTCATTCATTCATTGACTATTACCTCACCCAAATGAGTGATCACTTAGACTTGTGCTGCTCGGTGTCACGGCTGTTGCTTATTGGAAACGCAGGGCACACACCGAGCACACCGAGCACACATTTACTTTTCGATGTCAATGTTGTTGCTGCTGTTGCAGTTGATGTTTTTTTGGTTGCTGCTGCTGCCGGTCTTGTGCTCATTAGGCGGCATCATCATTAGGAAGCAAAACAAAAAATGAGAAAGACAAAGCACTGACAGAAACAAAAGCAGGAACAACAGCAGACACACACTTACGCCAAGATCATCTGAGTACAATGGGCAATTCTTTTCCTCGAAACAGTCACTTTCACAGGAAATGGACATGCAAATGCTGCACTGTACAGAGGTGATGACAGTTCCAACTGAGTACTGACTGAGAGCAGGGGGTCAGTACCCCACCAGCACAGCATCAGATTTCATCATCTGATCATCATAAACATTGACACTGAATATTACCTCCTAACCATTACCACATTACCAGTGGTACCTGCAATCACACACAGTAAAGACAGAGGACACATTCTACGCAAACAAAATTCCCAATACAATTCATCATCATCAGCATCAGCTTCATCGAAACGTCCGCAATAATTTCCTGTGAAATTGGCACTTTTATCCCTTTTTCTTCTTTTTCTTCTTCCTTACCCCAGGTTTCCCCCTTCCTACTGCTCACACTTTTTTCACTCAATGGATGACTGACAGAAGCACTCGTCGTCGTCTTTTTTGCCGTCGTTCTCATCCGGTCAATCATCATCAGTCCGGCTAGTTAGTTATTAATATGCCATCATTATTATGCAACAGTGCCAGAGAGTGAGAGTGAGCCAGTGCTGCTGCTGCTGCTGCTGAAGTGATTCGATGGTAATTAGCATTTTATAAATGGAATGGCCACACTTGGTCTGACTGACTGACTGGCTGGCTGACAGTGTGTAACTCAAGTCGCACACACGCGCAGATTGAGATCGGCGCAATTGAATGCAAATCTGATTGAATGCAAAGAAGCAAAAAAGAAGGGAAAACAGAAGGGAAAAGGGAACTAAAGTCGAACTGTGTGAAGCGATTTTTAGTCACAACACAGTCAAAACAAGCACTGCATTTACTGTGGGCACCACAGCTAATGATTTGATATGTGTGATTGATCTGCTTTAGTTGTTTCCTAGTTTTGTGTTGGTTTTGCGTTATTTTAATCATTAGGATCATCAAAAAAGGAGGTAAAGCAAATCACCACATCAAAAATTGAAAAGAAAAAACAAAAATGAGGAGCAGCTTCAGCAGTGCTTAACTCCAATCTCACACATTCACTTTCTTTGCCTGACTGACTGACTGACTGTACGACCACCACTCTGCTACTAAATTAATTAAAATTCAACCAAATACTAAATACTAAATACACACTTGCAGACTTTGATACACTCACACACAACTACCACAAGACTACTAATAACAATATTTACTAAACAGGTTTTCCCAATGAGGAGCGAGATTAATGGGAGAAAGAGAGGGAGAAAGAGGGAGAGGGAAAGTGAAAGTTGCAAGATGTCAGCGAGCGGTGCAGAAACAGCGAGAAGAAGGACCCTTCTTCTCGCTGTTTGACGAAGCTTGAAGCTAGCTAGCCTGCTAACTAGCAAATGTTAAAGAAACATTAGGAGGAGGAGAAGGAGGCGATGATAGTGCTGGTGGTGGTGGTGATGGCGGTGGTGAAGGTAGTGAAGACAGTGAAGCCAGCAATGCATTTCTCTCGTGCCAGGTACTCTCTCTCACTTTAAGATGTCTGTCTGTTTCTGAATGCCAGCAGCAGCAGCAGCAACCCGTTGCCACAAATTCCTCAATCGCCTCTCTCTGTGTTTCTTGAGGCTACCACCACCGCAGACTCGTTTGCACAGAACAGCAGCACAACTCTCCAACCAAGCTTGAAGTTCTACCTGCTTTTTTGTTACAATCTCTCAGCTTTCTTTCAGTCCACTTGATTTGCAAAGTATTCCGAGTCCTTTTCAAGTTCAGAGTGGCAGAAGGAAAAACAGGGCAACGAAAAGTACAAAATCTTTACAAGTTTTTTGTGTCATCAGTAAATCATCTTCAGCTGCTGATGAAGACGACGACGATGCAGCAGCAGCACCCTTTATCGGTTCCAGTGATACTACTCCTTTCAGTTTGAGCAGAAATTTTACGCTTCATTACGAGTGCACGATTTGCAGCTGAAAAGATTAAGCCGACAACGACGACGAGGTCCTCGTCATCTGCATCTTCAAAGAGTGCAGAAGGTAAGTGAAAAACGATGTGATTTATTTATCAATGACTTCATTTTCACTGCCGCCGCCGCTTTCAACACAAAATTAAAAAGCAGCACTGAAAAATAAAAAATTGCGCTTAAGTGCCCACCAGAACAGTCAACAAGTGCCCTTGACTTTTCTGACTGTTTCCGATAAGAAAAAAAGTCTTCCTAAATGTTAACACCACTACTAATTCAGTGTGATGACTAACTGCGGAAGTTGATCATCCTCTTTTACTTTTGTTTGCTATTGTAGAAGGGTGGAAAGGAGAGTTTTGCCAGTACATTGACAACTTTAGAGCAGGCAGAATTTTGGCGGAAATTGCCATCTGCAATTGTTGGCCAATGCAGCAGTGCACATGGTGCACTTTTTCTGTCTGCACTGTTTCGCACCATTTCGCCAACATTCCAATTTAGGCATCTCACATTCGTAAAACACATCAAAATCATCAGTTTCTTCATTACATCTCACATGTAAACCAGTATGTTTGTTGCTGCTGTTTCATTGGCACTTTATGAGGATCTTTGTTTTTCCACTGCTAGTTCTTTCTTTTCTTTCCTTCTGTGCACAGAAAAAGAAGAAGACAAAATCTTCACTAGATGCAATCCATTAATCATCACACAGAAACACATAAATGTTTAGCATTAAATGGCGGCAACAGCAGCAGCAGCAGCAGCAGCAGCTTGAGCAAACAAATTCAGCAGCAACATCATCGCCGTTTTATCGCCGAGCAAAGTAAAACGCTCGATGTCGATGCCGATGCCGGCACTGCTCATTGAGCTTGATGAGATGCCTCGGCATTGATGGCATTGACGAGCGACTTAACGAGATGATGATGTCCTATCTTTCTTTCTTCCTTCAAAGCTGTGAGCTATGTCTGCGCTTTTTTGCTTCTGCTTGACTGTTTCAATGTTACTGGTTAGCATCTAGCTAGGAATAGCTAAAAAGCTACTGCACCTTCTGCTGCTGCTGCAGTTATATCTTTTGCGTTTAAAAAATGACTTTTTGCACACAAAATTGGCTGCACAAACTGCTCCAGCCGCTGCCTGACAAGTTTTGTCTTTTTCCTTCTTCTTTCTCTAATTGAAATCATTAGCCTTTCTAATTACCCTGTCTTTTTTTTACATTTGTACAATTTCAGGCAGCAGCAGCAACAGCAGCCCAGCAATACCAGTTCCTCACATTCACCCCCTCTTAATCCTCATCACCCTACTCATCACCCTCCTCATCACCCTCACCCTCACCAAACATGAGCAGCCCTTCCGCTGATGCCGCCGCCCAGGAGAACCAGGACTCCCTTCCAATGTACCCCGTAGGGCCGATCGGCTTCAAGGAGGACCTGGGCGCCTACAACAACAATGGCGCCAATCTAAACGACAGTAACAGCGCCTCCTCTACCGCTCCTCCCGTCTACCACCCGCCACCGCCACTTCCGGAGCGGCAGTCCAGCCAATGTAGCGCCAAGCAGCAGGCCTTCCGGGACACCAAGCGGCGATGTTCCCGCGCCTGCCGCACCAAGCCACACCTCTTCCTCATCTTCGTCATCAGCGTCGCCGGCTTCTGCTACCACTTCAACCTAACTCTCCGTCAGTACTGGAGCTACAAAACGACGAGCAATACCGTCAACGAGGAGCCGGCGGACTACAAATTTCCGTATCCGGCATCAACACTTTGCTTTCAAGATGTTGTCCCGTACTATCAAATTACCGACCGATTTCCGGATTACGTCGAAAATGTGGAGCGAATCAGGGCGGAGATGATTCGGCGGAATGACAGCAACTTCTGGAACGATGATCAGTCGGCCAGCCTGGTGAAGCTGAGGCCGCCGGAGAAGCCGGTTGCAGGTAATTAAAATTGAGAGGGTTCAAAAAATTAAAAAAATAAAAGTGATTTGAACTTAAAAACTTTTTTAACAAACAACTTAGGCAACTACCTGCACAAGTACTACGAAACGCTGGTCTACCGCAACCAGTCGATTCTGAGCATTCTGGAGCAGTACTCGCACTCGGGCCACGAGGAGTGCCTGCTCGACGTGACACCGGCCACCAAGTACGGCTACAAGCTGCCCAAGTGCGAGAACGTCACCAAGGTGGTGGAGACCATAAACGGCGAGTACCGCTGCTTCACCTACTTCCTCAAGTTTGACCTGAAGAACAGCAGCGATCCGGAGAGTAAACTGGATGACAGCAACTTCTACGCGCCCATCTTCCGCACCTCAAAGACCTTTGAGAAGAGGGACAATAAGGTTTAGTAAGTTTGGGAAAAGTTTTGAAAACGTTTAAATTTTATTTAAACTTTTCTCAATTTTTCCAGCTACATTAACCAGGCGTACCGGGAGGAAAAGCGGCCACACCCCTTTGAAAAGGACATGCGCGCCCGCTTTGCCATTCACCCCTCAAATATGGTGCCCGTGCCGGAGTTCTACCCCACAGTTCCCCTCTACTCTTTCAGCCGATTCTACGCAATCGACTTTCAGAAGACGATTCACTACCTGCTTGAAAAACCCTACCAGACGCAGTGTTTCAAGTACGATCTAGGTAAGACCCTTTCTCAAATACAAAAGCTCAGTTTTAGCACGAAAATCACCCTCTTCTTTTTTTATTGTACAGGAAACAGCGAAGCCTTCCAATCAAAGGACGACTGCGTGACAAAGTGCGTCATGGAGGAGTACCGCGCCCGGTGCAAGTGCCTGCCCATGTCCGGCTTCCTCTACCGGAAGAGCCTGCTCACCCCTGAGGACTTCTTCTGCAGCAACCGGAACAAGTGCCAGTACAAGAACTACCGCCAAAACTGTACGCTCAAGTGCAATGAGGACTGCACCGTGGAGCAGTACGAGTTCGACAAGTTCGTCGACATTCCCTTCTATGCACATGGGAATCTGACCGGCATTCAGATCATGCGACGGCCGAAGATGGACACGGTCATTCGACACTCGCCCGACAAGACGGCTATTGACCTGATCTGTGACTTTGGAGGTCTGGGAGGATTGTGGCTGGGCTTTTCCGTCATCAGCATCACCACGAGCATTATTCAGCTGATGGCGAAGCCGCTGGAGAAGATTGTCGTCGGGCAGAGTGGCGGACCGGACAGTGATGATGAGGAGGAGGAGGTGGTGATAGAGTATGAAAAGGAAAAGGAAAGGGAAAAGGAGGAAAAGAAGAGTAAAAAGTCGGTTTCAGATTAAGCTTGGTTTGGTTTTGCAAATAATAGATATAACCACCTGTTGAATAATGATTACCCTATCTTTGTCTCGCTCTCATCTCATCTGCCACATACTTTCATACCTCATTCCTTAATTACCTTCCTCTTTCTTTTATCCTCCCCAAACCAATCCTAATTTGAAGCAAAAGTAAAAAAAAATTGTAAAAGTCGATGCTCACTTGTTTAGCTGCGCAGCTGAAACATTGATCCGCTGCGACTGTAGATGTCGCACGGTGAAAGTGAAAAAAGTGTCGAACACTCGTTTTCACTTTTCATGATTAACAAAAAAGCGATTACTTTCGTTGTTTTGTTTGACAGCGTGCAAACAAAAACAAGCAAAACACAACAGTACACGTTCATTAGCCTGATTAGCTAGAATTGCAGGCAAATTTGCAATGCAGAACAAAGTAAATCATTTTAATCAGTCAGAAATAGTCACACAAATGATTGTTCTTACTTTTACTCTCTCTCAGTTATTCGGAGCAATCTCCAGCTGATCAAACTGATAGTGGCCGGTAAAAAAGTAGAGCCCTAAAAAGACCAGATAAATCACTGGAAAGGCAATTCGAGCAACCACGTCCAAACGGGACCCCCAGTTTACCAAATTCTGAACTGTCTGCACTAGTTTGTAGCGCCTTTGCTGCTGCTGCTGCTGCGATTCACTTAAACTGGAGTCAAACTTTTTCACACTTTCCAGGTAGCTCACAATGACCAACTCTAGCAGAGCGGCAAAAATGAACGCCAGCGAGACGTTGTTCCAGCGATCAAACTTGGTGCCGCCCTTTACAACTGGAGCAAATGATGCGTCCTGGTTAGAAAGAGTCCAAACGAGGCCCAGCAGCGAGCCAAAAACCACGATGGTCCGTGCAGTGATGCTGCCACTTTTCTGGTCTCCAGCAGTCAGCCAGAAACCGGTAAAACTGGCCAGAACAAAGAGGACCGCCGGGAGGTGCGCTCGAAAGCGGGGAAACGATCGTCTGAGGACGAAATCAGTCGCCAAGCAGCTGTACTTTCCTGTTGCACAAAGCAAAAAAATGGGTAATTTTTATAAATAAAAACCTCTTTTTCTTAGACGCACCGGTACTAGTTTGACTAGAGCAGTCTCTGCTGAAGTGCCTTTCAAGCGTAAAGGGCAGACTGTCGCCGTCAAAAAGTCCCTCGGACACTTGAACAGGAAGGGGGCTGGGACCCTCCTTCCACCGGTACTCCAGCTCGTCAGCGGTGTGTCCAACTGGCAAAAGATGGAAAAAAAAGTTAAAAATTACGCTAAAAACAAACCACAACAAAAAAAGCTCTTACAACTCGCCAGGCCAATGGAGCAGTACTGCACATCAAAGGGAAAGTGGCGGAGGTCCATTGGACAGGCCAGCGTCAGCGTAACCCGAGCCGAGAGGAGGACCGTCCCGTCGACGTGAATGCGCATCAGCTGATCACCACCGGAGTTACCACCTGATCGGGGCTCTCCCGTTAGACTCTGGTGGTGCAGGTGACTCCGTCGTTCCTCCTTGAAGAAGGTGTCCGGTCGCCAGACTTTGCCCACCTCACCGGGCGGCAGGATGACGTAGTCCGAGCTCGCTGCAAAGTGGCCGCCAGTTTGGTGGTGGTTAAAGCGGAGACGGCCGTCAGTCCACGTCTGGCGAAAGGTGAGCTGGACGGTCCACTCGCCGCGCCGCTCATCGATGCTCTCCACGTCTCGCAGCAGGTAGTTGACGGTGATGAGGACTGGGTTGCCTGGTTGTCATTTGTTGTTTTAAAAAGTAAAGTTCCTGTTTGCTTTGCTGATAACACCTGGTGGTGGACCAACCTACCTGGGCTTCCATCGGTACCATTTAGGCCATAGGAGTTAGGACCGATTCGGCCGTCATAACGGTCGGGATCAAGAATGCCGTCCAGAATATCACGCTCCGTAATACGCAGATGCTCATTACCGACACAGCTGAATATGTTTTAGAAAGAAAGAAAACGTTTTATCAGTAAACGTAAAATTTAAAAGAACAGGGTTCGTACATTTTTAAAAGAGAAAACATGAAAAATGCAGTTATTAAAAAATGCTTCATTTTTATTTTTAAAAACACAGCACTTCTTTGATTATTCATTTGACCGAAAGTGACATTTTTTGAAAATCTTATATACTCTGCTTAGAATCAACATCATCATCATCATCATCATCATCATCATTGGCGAAAGTTGATGCAACCAAAGCAAGTGAAATCAGTGGTCAACAATTGGACTGAGATGTACTATCTTTTTTTTGCAACACACTTCAGTAATGCACTTGCTTACAAAGAGCATTTCAGAAAACTGTCGTAAACAGATTACTGTGTTTATCAGCAATCATGTGAAGAAGAAAAAGATAACCATCCTTTTCCACTAATTGGACTTAATTGACAATGATCCTTTCTATTCAGTCTGGGCTGACTGTTTTGGTGTTTATTCCTTTCATTTTTTTCATTAACAAGTGTGAGTGCTCGAAGGACATATTAATATTGATTTAGTGCATCAATTTAAATTTTCTGATTTTAAAATCATAAAAACGCCCACCTAATAATATTGCAAAATAGTATCAGCATTAACAAAAAACGACAAAGAATTTCCCCTTTTTTCCTTTCACAAAAAACAGAGCAATGCAGGAAAAAAGTGCGTAAACGCCAAACACTAGAAAAAATAGCGAAACAAAACTGTACAACTACAATTTAGCGCTCTTCTCCTCCCTAAAACCAGTTTTTCTGCGTTGTTGCAACATGTTGTACAGCAAAAATCAGGTTTTGTGCAGAAATTTCGGTTGCACTACAGTAATATTACTACTACCAATGAAAGCGACTTCATTTCCGCTATTGATACTGCTGCTGCTGTCCACATTGTCCACTATGTAACCTTTTTTTGCTGGCTCTGATTTTTGCTTTTTGGGCGAAAGCAAAAATATAATACTTTACTTAATTGTTGTACAACAGTGACGCCGGAAATCAGGCTGCATTTGTGTGTTTTTCTATCGTCAAGGGCTCAATCGTACAGAGATAAAGAAAATAGGAATTTTAATTGAAAAATTGCCTCTAGCATTGGCCGCCGCCAGTGCATTGGTGTGCCGCGATATCAGTGTCTTTTTGCTGCTGAAGGTGCCTTTTTGTACTTGTTGTTTGTTGTGGTTTCAAGCTTGATAACGGTGCTGCTGCTGCTGCTGTTGTTTAAAGTGAAGACAAAAAGGTAGAATAGAAAAAGTGAAAACGTCATGCAAAGTGTGAAGGTGATGAGCAGTTGTTTGACGTTGACGGTTCACACTGCAGCAGCTAATCCAGCATTTAGAGGATATCACTTAACTATTAATTAGCGCTAATAATTGTGCCAGTGATCCTTGTCCGTGACCTTTGACGGAGAAGGTGTGAAAGGAGAGAAGGAAAGAAAGGAAGAGGAAAACTTCGATCTTGGTGACAATGTTTTCGGTTTTGGTTTGTGGTTATCATTATCTTCACCGTCATCTTCACCTTCAGTAGTACTACTAGTCCACGATGTTTCCGATCTGAACGAGAGAACACACCGAGAGAACAGTAGTGGGAAAAAAAGAAGTCATTGTCGAGGTCTTTGGAGAGGGCGGCAACACGTGTCTAATTCGCCGTCTAATCGAAATCAAAAGCCGTTGTCGTACACTTCTTATACAGTTAAAGAGAAAGAAGAAAGAGCTCCTGCTCTCTCCCCCACAGTGCGCACTTTCAACAGTTCGTTAGTGTTCGACGGAGTTTGACGAGGTTCGACAGGCAGGCAGGCAGAAGGTTGTTGAATGCTAGAGCACTTAGAAGACGGCGATGCTAAAAATGGACACACTCTCGTCGAAGTCGTTTTGAGTAGTAGCAGCAGCAGCAGACCACTTGACCTTTTGCAGCGGAGTTGGCGACGGCTCTGAAAGAGCAGAAAAGAAAGAAAGAAAAGGTAACGGCATGAGCACGACAAGAAGCAATCAAGTGGGAAAGAAAAAGAAAAAGAAGAAAGAAGAAGGAGAAATAGAAACTGAAACAACTCTGACATTGAGTCAGCAGCAGCTTAGGCGCCGCCGCCGCCGCCGCATTCAAACGAAGAGAAAGTGAGCGACTGTGTCACACCCACAGAGGACGACTCACTGGAGCAGCGGCAGCGGCAGCAAATCTCGATCGTTGTCAAAATCATCTCATCGATTCGCGGAGAGCTTCGAAGCTTCGGCAATCGACTTCGAAAAGTAGTACTACTCTACTCTACTCTACTAATAAGGAGAGAAGCCAGCAGGCAAACCTGTGAATCCGACCACAGCTACTTTCCGCAGTACTAGCTCCCTTGGCCTGGCCACCGCTCTTTTCTACTTCAGTTTGCTGCTCCTCACTCTCTCTTTCTTCAGCAACAGCAAAAGCTGCCACTCTCTTTCTACTTCTACTTCAGCTCGGCTCTCACTTCTATTTCTGTTCTGTCTTTCTCTCCGCAGCTGACATTCTCTATTCTTTGTTATGATTCTGCGGCAGGCAACACCGTACAGGCCTTGCTAATACTTCAACACACTAGTCCCCGACGATCTCTGGAGCAGAAGACATCACCATCGTTTTACCATCACCATCACCATCATCAGATCATGATTGGCGCTGACCATTGAGCACTGTGCCGCCGGTAGACACCGGTGAACAGCAAATTGTGATAACAACAAACGATTTCAGTTTTGTTGATGTTGTTGTTCTGGTGATGATCACCCTCTTCAACTCTCAACTAAATCTTCAACACCTTTTCACTTTACCACCGGATCTCAGGGATATTGGTCGACTGTTGAAGAGAACGGAAAAAGAAGAATCATCCTCTACGCAAGTGTTTTCTACTTCTGAAAGGAACGTTTTGATCTCCTCACACCTTTCTACTCAACCCAACTTCTACTTCAGCTTCAGGTATGTTACCACTTCCCATAACAATAACACTGATGGTGATGATGATGGTCATGATCTTCTTCGGCGCGCTTAGCTTTAGCTAAAACTGCCGCAAAAACGCAATGATTTAGCACTGACTAACTGAGACTAACCAACTCTATCAGCACCACCACCACCACTACCAAACTGACTGATAAGCATGCGAGCACGTTTGGCACGCTCGTGGTGAAAGAAACTCTCTCTTTCTCCTTTTTGTCAACCTCTTTGCTGTGCATTTGCAAACAGTTTGGCATTTGAGTACTGTCTGTCTGTGTGTTGTGCTGTGTTGTTCTAAACTGCCTAAACTAACTGGTAATATTGATTCATTCATTCAGAGAGTCAGACAGACAGTTGAATAGCTAATGGAAAAGCAGATATAGCCAGTTTCAGTTTCATTCTAACGGCAGAACGACATTCAAAGTTTGACCGACAAAACGAAACCAGAGAGATTCATCGATTCGTCGTCATTTCCTGGCCTACTATCTTCCACCACCGCTTCCTCTGCTTTCACCTCCTCCTTCTTTCAACCGAAGTTGACTTGCATTGACTTCCATTCTCCATTGCTTCGATTTGACACGGGTGGTGGCAGTGTTCGGCACCAACTTCACCACCACCACCACCATCATCATCATCTATCATCGAAGTTTGCCTGTGTGCAGTTTGTTTGTTTGTATTTCTTCTGGGCAGTGATTGCAAAGAAAACGAAAAAGAGAAAGAAGAAGTAGAAGAGCAATTAAATCAACAAATCAACAGCTCAAGCAAGCAAACGACTCGATACTTCTCTGCTTCTAGGGCAAGTGTCTTGTCAGATCAGCAGCACCACACTTTTTCTCCTTTGCATTTTTCAAACCATGTTCACTTTTGCCCACTTTTTTGCCTGCATGTGAGCTTTCATTCAAAGCAGCTGTGAGCCCCCTTCTCCAAAGTATCCCCTCGTAGTTTCACTGCACCGATCATTAGTGATCCCACTTTTGCCGGTTCTTCTTCTAACCATCACTGCTGCAATTCATTTGTACAACTGCGCTTAGCTTGTTACCTGTTTTCCTCTTCGCCCTGTTATCTCTTTTGATAATTGAAACGGCAGCCGCAGTTGTAGTGTTGTAGTCTTTAGTGGTCAGCAGCAAATTCAATTGATCGTTTTTGGCGGCGAACAACAGGACAACAAGGCTTGTTGGTTACTCTAAACACATTTGCATCTCCTCCTTTCCTTCTTCTTCTCATCAACGCCTGCTCGTGTTCAAACACAGTACTCACCTCTTGGGGAGCACAAAAGAGGATGATAAAAACTGTGTGTGTGTGCATTGTAAAGAACAGTTTGTATGTTCACCATTGTGTCCCCACCACTAAGTCACACTTTACACTTTTGCACCATTGTGAGTGTGTGCTCTGAGATCGATCGAAGAGCTCTCTGTGCCCTGTTGTTCACTGCACTTTGCACTGCAGCAGCAGCAGTTCCATTTGGCGGCGGCGACCTCACTGGATGCGAATCCTAACTTCACTTTCTTTCTCTCTTTCTTTTAAACCGCAACTGTCGACGGAAGGTCGACAATGTGCACTGGAGTGCACTGGAGTGATTGTAATAATATACGGCAGTAATATGCAAACTCTCTCTCTCTCTCTCTCTCTCTTTTTCTATTCAACTGCCAACAGTTTTCCATTGGCCAGCACTTTGACCACCACTGCTCAATCAGATTGTCTCTCTCTCTCTCTCTCTCTCGATTTGCTGCTTTCTCTCACCTTTCCTCCTTCCCTTTCTTTCTTTCCTTTTTCTTTCTCATCCTCGTTGCCTGCTGCCCTTTGTTTTTTGCACTAAGTGGTCGTGGTGGTGGTGAAGGTGGTGATACACCGAGGCGAACACTGCCGAAGACTGCTCAAGTCAGCTGAACGGCTAAAAAATGTCCTGGGTTCACTGACACATTTGTTTGTGGCCACTGCTGCTGCCGATGCTGCAGTGTGTTGCAGTGTGACAACGCCGTTTTCTTCATCTGCAACTTTGATGAGCTTGGTGAATGTAAAGGTGCTGTATTGGAGATTGGATTGGGGACTGTTCTGTTAACTGTTAAATCACATCCTCACTTTGTTCTTCTTTGCCGACTATGTTTAATACCATTTGTCTTTCATCTTTTTTTTGCTTTTCCTTCTTCCCCCCCGCTTTCATCATCGCCTCATCACCGTTTAATCATCAGCACCGACACAGCAACAGCACAGCGGCACTCTGTGACTCTCTGTGAGGCGTCATATTTGATTGTTGCTGCTGCTCCTGCTGCTAATGGCTTCGACTTTGTTTTCCAGTAGTCTTTGCCGTCCATTGTAGTCCAACAGCAGCAGCAGCAACAAGTTCTGTCGAAGACGTCTGACGTCCACTGCTGTGCCCCAGTGGCTGTGGTAATTAGCAGCAGCAGCAGCAGCAGCAGCGCCACAGTAGTTGGTGTTGGCCAATTATTGGCGGTTATTAATCGCCGCAATTGATTTGACGGGCCTGTGTCTTTCTTGCTGTTGCTGCTGCTGCTGATCCAAAACTGTTTAACGGCTAATTAGTAGCGAAAAAAAGAAGTCGTTGTCTAAACTGCTTCTGCTGCTCCCATGGCAAGCGCAGTGGCCTCAGCTATTTAGCTTTTATGGAAAAAGGAGTTGATGCTAAGATGTTGATGATGATCTTGTGTAATGCCACCTGACATACGCAAATTCCTCTGAAGTGTCCGGAAGAAATAGCTGTTTTCTGTTTACTTTTCATTGTTCATTTCTCAGCCACCGATTTACCTTCTCCTCCTTTTTCTACTTTTACTTCTGTTTCGCGTCAATGAACGCTCTCAGAAAAGAGAGTTGTTGACTACCATTGAATGTCACCTGTGCTGCTAACACTGCTGACACAGTTGTTGACAGCAGCAGCAGCAGTTGTCGCAGCTGCTATGAATAGAAATGGGAAAGGAGGCAGTTTAAAATAAAATTGGCATGACACATTGTGCTTGTGTTTGCACAAGTGTCTTTATTTGTCGATGTAACGGGGTGGACTGCTGCCTTTAGTACCACTCACCACCAAGCACTGCTCGAGCAATAGATAATCACCGGCAAAGTGAAGATTGAATGAGTACTGCCTAAGGAGAGAAAGTATGAGTGGGGGGAGAACGAGTGGCTTTGTCGATTGCAGAATTTATAATCAGCGATGATGAACAAACAGACAAGAACACAAGAGTCTTTTCGGTGTTCGCCACCACTGCTGCTGCTGCAACAGGGGCAAACCAGTCTTCTTCAGCCTTTTGCTTCTGCTCTTGGTTGGTTTCACTCTGTGTGTAATTGCCGGTTACCTCTCCTTCTCTTACCCATTCATTCTCTCTTCTCTCTATCTTTTCTCTTGCATCAATTTGAGCCTCTTTAGCGAAATGAGCTCTTGTTCGCCCACGTTACGGGTTTCCTTCCTTTCTCTCTGTTGAGGATACACTTACCCTCTTATTCTTACCAGCACATGTCTTTTCACTTTTTTCATTTCAGATTTCAGACTTGAGATTTCAGATCTGTTTGCCCAGCTGCCGCCGTTGACGATCGAGAAGTGATTGACCGCTGAGTTTTGCCTTGCGATTGCTGAGCTTAAAGGGCGCACACTTCGAGGTGTTGTTGTGACCTTTAGTCGGCGAAGATAGGCAAAGGCAAGCCAACTTGAACTTGACTCAACTCAAAACCATCTATACTCACCCCACAACAAAACACCGAGATCAAGTCACTTGCCAGATCAACTCACATTCTCATCACCCCACAACCAACACCAACCAGCCACCATGAAGTCACTCTGCAAATCACCGTACTCATCATCACCCTTAAACTTCCTTTTCATCCTTGAACTCCTTCTTCTGCTTACCACCTTCTTCACCTTCACCTCCTCGGTCCACGGCTACGGCAGCGGCGCTCCGAACAGCGATGGAGTCTGCAACTCCCTCATTCCCGGCCACGGAAGTCGACAGGGAGACCGGTCGCCGTACAAGCTGCTGCTCCACGAGACCGGCGACGGCAAGATCATGGTCAGTCTGGTGGCCAACTCTCAGGTGACCTTTGCCGGCTTCATCGTCCAGGCGAGGGCGGAGGGCGACCAGGGGCGGCTGGTGGACGGGCAGTTCACCGGCCTCCAGCCTCGAGGTCTCACGCAGGCCAAGTCCTGCCCGGGAGGAAGAGCGGTACGTACTTTGTGAACGCCTCTTTTCGAACTCCTCCTTTAACTCATCATCTTTTCCCCTTAAATCTTCTCCAGAACACCTGGACGCACACCAGCGGCCAAACGAAGACGCAGGTCTCCGCCATGTGGACGCCCACCCCGGAGAACCTCACCGCGGCCATCGTCTTCCGCGCCACCGTCGTCCAGGTGAAGCAGGCCTACTGGGACCAGATTCTCTCGGAGCCGATGTACCTTCTCGATGGAAATCGAGTCGATGAGGCCTACTACAGTGCAAATAAAGGAAGAGGAGGCAATGGAGGTGGAGGTGCTCTTCTTCAGTCGGACCAGGCCGCCGCGGGAGAATTATCAGGAGGTGGCGGAAACGCCGACTCCAACGGCCTCGACTACGCCAGCTGCGCCGACCGGGCCTGTATGGGCCTGGGACAGAATGGCGGCAGTAACTGCCTGGCCACCAGAAACTGCCTCGCCCTGCTAACGGGTAAGCCTTTTTGAACTCCTTTTTCTGAAAATCTAATCCCTCTCCGTTTCCACTTTCCTCAGCTCGCCAAGACCGCTCCGACGGCCGCACCGAGTTCACCCTCAGCGGAAGGCCCCTCCCTGGTGCGACCCACCGCTCAAAGTACTTCAGCGTCGGCCTGTCGGAGGACGCCAAAATGGGCGACGACCTGGTGGTGGACTGCAGCACCGACCAGACCGGTTCGGCGGTCCACCTGGGGCTCAGCTACAACACCGGCCGCTCCAATGAGGTCCTCGATGGGGCGGAGGCGGAAGCGGTCCTTCAAGGTGGGAAGGGCGCCTACACCGACGGCGTCATCAGCTGCCGGTGGACGATGGCCGGCAAGGTGACCGTAGGAAATGGACGAGCCTTTGACCTTCTAAATAAGCGCTATCACCTGCTGCTCGCCCACGGAGAGATGGACGACGGCCTGAAGGGCGTCCACGACGTGAAGACGCCCTCTTCCGCCGGGGTGGACCTGGCGGCTGCTGGGGCCCTGGTGGGCGCCTCGGCCACCAAGGACCTGCGCTACCTGGTCCGCGTTCACGGCTCGCTGATGGTGGTCACCTGGCTGGGCCTGGTCAGCGTTGCTATTGTCTTTGCCCGGTACTTTAAGGACGCCTGGAGTGATCGGCTGCTCTGTGGCGTGAAGATTTGGTTTGCGGTGAGTTTTGTTGGGATGATTTTTGTTTCTCAAAGTTTTTTAATCTTTTAAACCTTCCGCAGTTCCACCGCACCCTCATGGTCCTCAGCGTCACCCTGATGGTCATTGCCCAGCTGTGCATCTTCTACTACGTAGGAGGTTATGTTCTTGTAAGTGTTTGAACTCCTTTTCCCAAAAAACCCTTTCAAAAGATCTAAATTTTTCCTCCCATTTCCACCCTAGGGCGCCCACCAAATCGTCGGCTCGATCGCCTTCACCTTTGCGCTGCTCAACCCCGTGGGGGCGCTATTTCGACCGCACCCTGACGCCCCCAACCGGTGGCTCTTCAACTGGGGCCACTGGCTGGGCGGGAATGTGGGGCAGATCACCGCCGTGGCCGCCATACTGCTGGCCACCAAGCGCAACTTTGCCGGCCTGCCCGAGGCAGCCCTGTACGTGGTCATGGCGTGGATCGCCGTGCACGTGCTGATGCACGCCGTCTTTCAGTTTCACGCCAGCTGTATGGGCGGGGCGAGTAAGTTCGAAATGCCCAAAAGCCCTTCTTTTCTTCAATACTAACCTCCTTTTCCCCCCATTTTCCCCAAAGCAGAAACCTCGGACATGGCCCTCCACGAGATGCACAACGGCGAGCAAAATGCCATGTACAATGGCAATAAGCGAAACGGAAATGGCGGTGGAGGAATCGTCGGAAGATCTTCAGGCTTCAAGACCCTCCTCCTTGCCCTCTACGTCCTCCTCATCCTCGTCCTTACCATCACCTTAGTCACCATGATCTGCGCCCCCGAGAAGATGGCCTTCTTATAGAGAGGAAATGCCCGGTCCCACCTACTTTTCTTTCTCTACTTCTCTCTGATTGATTCAGGATTGAACTCCTCCTACGTTCTCTTAGTCTTCCTCCTTCTTTATTTACTTATCTTTTTTAATGTTATGATAACTACTACAGTCACAACTTTCTTTCTCCTTCTTCTACTTCAACAACGATGGCATTTGATGATGATAACGATGGTCACGATTTTTCAACACCAAATATGTTTATGATTAAAAAACTTACTAATAACTTATCATCACTATCTCTTATTATTCATCTTGCGAATATCACGATTGCTCATGCCGTAGGCTTTCAGCCGCTGTACGGTGACGTCGGTTCCGGGGGCTAAGGATCCGCCTGGTCCATTTGCTGGGTTTCCTCTTTGTCTTTTGTTGGGTTGATGTTGTTTGGATGATTGGTTTCGCTTTCGCTTTTTTGAGGTTTTGTTGGTGTTGGTGTTGTTGTTGCCGTTTGTGGGCGTAGTAGGTCCTTTGGTCTGTTGTCCTTTGACCACCTTCTTCACCGGTGATGATTCCGCCTTTTTACCACCATCCCCCTCGAGGTTCTTATTTGAGGAGGAAGTCTCCTGATTACCATCAGCAGCAGTGGAAGTTGTGGTAGCACCTTTGGCCGCCTTCTTCCTTCGCTTTTTGCCTCGCTTCTTTTTCGAACTTCCATTTGTCTCTTCCGCTTTGGCTCCGTTCACGCCCTCCTCCTCCTTCAGCTCTTGAAACTCATCATCTTCTTCATCACCCTCATCACCCTCCTCCTCCTCCTCATCCCCGTCCTTCTTCTCCTCATAGAGACTCTTCAGTATCTTCCGCTTCAGCTCCTCGTTGTTCTTCCGCTGGCCGTAGGCGCGCTTATCCCGGGCCTCCTCCTCGCCACTCCGGTACTGGGACATCTTCTTCAGGGAGCACCACTTGTTCAGCTCGCGGTCGTCCGCGCGGAGAATCTCCTCGTCCGTCAGGCCAAAGTCATTTGGCTCCACCAGGCGATAGCGAAAGCGGGTGGCCACCTCGCCGCCGGCGATAATGTCCTCAAAGAGGCCAATGTCGTCGTCGGCCATGATGTCCCGCTGCGCCTTGATCTCCCGCTTGCTGCGCTTCTTTGGTTTCTTAACCTTTTTAAACAAAAAAAATTGTCAGTAAAGGCTTCATAGAATTAGAAACTCCGTTGTTTACCTTTTCTATTTCATCGTCGCCGTAGAGGTCATCGTCAATCTCCGGCACGTACTCAAAGGACGGCTTCGTCTCATCGGCGCCATTAACGTCATAGTACTCATCCCCAAAGAGAAGGTTCATCTTCTCGTCGTACTTGGCGCCGTCAAATTCATTCTCATCATCGACGATGACGTTCAAATCGAGGTCCTTCACGTCAAAAGAAGACGCCCCGGAAACGGCCTTCAGCTGGGCAATCTTCGCCTCAATCTCCTCGCGCTTCAGCCGCCGCAGGCGCTTCAGCTCAGCGGTCTTTTCCGCCTTCTTTCGCTCGCGAACTTCCGCTCGGTGGGACTTTTTGTCCTTCTCGTTGATCGTATCGCGAATGGAGTCGATGGCTCGAGGGTAGCGCTTGATGACGGTCGCGTCCGGTTCCTCGTAGTGGTATTTGGCGATGGCCGGTTCGGAAGACTTTTGCTGTTCATCATCATCATCATCCTCTTCGTCTTCTTCACCATCAACACTGGAGTCATTATCATTATCAGCAACCTCGGCAGCCTTTTCGAAACCGCCAAAATGGCTATCAGGTTCCGCCTTGAAGCGCCTCACTACAGAAGAGGTCAGCGTCGGATCGAGGTACCGCTTGTTTAGGATGTAGTCCTTGAGAAATTCGTCCCCGGTGTCCGCTGAGGCTTTCTTTTCAGATTTGCTCCAGATCTGCGAAATGAGCTGCTCCTTTTGCTGATCATCTTTCTTTTTTGCCGCTGGTTCAGTGGTCTTTTTTGATGGAGAGCCAGAGTCTTTGATGGAGAAGAGCTGATCACCGTCGTCATCATCGCTGAAGTTATTTTCTCCTCTAGCAATGTCCTTAATCTCCCGGCGAATGTTGTACAGCTCCTCGTAGTAGCCGCTTGGCTTTTCCGCCTCCTCATCACCCTCTGCAGCATCACCACCACCACCACCGAGCATCTGCTCATCCTCCTCGGTGACGCCCTTCTTCTCCTTGATTAGCTTTTGGTGGTAGTCCTGAAGGGTGAACTTCTTTTGGGCTGCTGCTGTTTTGCCCTTCTGAGGTGACTTTTTGGTAGCGCCTTTCTCTTCAGCTGAAGAATCCTCCTCTTCATCATCATCACCTTTAGCAGCTGCAGCAGCAAAGTCCTTGTCGTAAATCTCCGGCGCCTTGTTCTTCAGCGCCGAGTACACCTTCAGAAATTGTTCATCAAAGGGATCATCGTGCAGGGAGTCGTCATCATCATCATCGTCGCTGGACTCGTCGCTGTCCTCTTCGTCATCAACATCTTCACCATCATCGTCACCACTATCATCATCACCAGAGCCCTCTACCTCCGAGGGCACATCGAGGTGGTCGCCGTACTTTTGCTTCAACTTCGAGAGCTCCTCTTTTCGCCGCCAGTCGTTGTACCGTTGCGCGTAGCTGTTGCCCACGTTCAGCACCTTGGCCGCCTCCTCTTCAGCAGCAGCTCCTGCTTCTTTAACTTCATCATCATCACTCGAATCGTCAAACAGTTTGGCCTTTTCGGCGGTGAAAGAAGACATAATGATCGTTGGAGAATCTATCACCAAAACAAACCAAAAGTTCAACAAAAATCAAAACCACGTGGTGAGCAGCAAAACACGCAAAACACGCTCACAGATGTTCTGTGAAGGGGCGCTCAGCTCAGCAGCGGTGGCGGCGTGTTTAGAAAGTTCCGAACTTTCCCCTCTTTTAACAATGCGCAGTGGCGGCAGCTCTTATACTTTTCCCCGCCGCTCGCAGCTTCTTTCTACAGCAGCAGCAGCAGCAGCACTTTTGGAGTGCTTGTATTTTTGGTGCTGTTGCAGCCGAGTTTGAAGCCGATTTCGAAATTCCGAGCTTCAACTTTCTGAACTACTTCCTGAACCGACTGAAACCGAAGAAGAAGGTGACGACGGCAACATCCTCATCACCACCACCAACCTCATCACCCCACCACACCTGTCATCACCATGGGAGTTCCCGCCTTCTTCCGCTGGCTCTCTCGCAAGTACCCGTCCATCGTGGTCCAAGCGGATGACGGCACCGCCGGCCAGTACCACTTCGACAACCTCTACCTGGACATGAACGGCATCATCCACCCCTGTTCCCATCCGGAGAACAAGCCGCCACCGGCCAACGAGGAGGAGATGTTCCTCGCCATCTTCGAGTACGTCGAGGACATCCTCGCCATCGTCCGCCCGAAGAAGGTCCTCTACATGGCCGTCGACGGCGTCGCACCGCGGGCAAAGATGAACCAGCAGCGCTCTCGGCGCTTCCGCGCCGCCCAGGAGGCCACCGAGAAGGCGATCGAGGTGCAGAAGGTGAAGGACTCGCTGGCAGAGCGCGGCATCGAGGTGAAGGAGAAGGAGAAACGGGAGCACTTTGACTCGAACGTCATCACCCCCGGCACCGAGTTCATGATGAACCTGAGCGAGGCACTTCGAGGCTGGATCGACCGGCGCCTAAGCGAGGACTACGTCGACAAGGCCGGCATCTGGCCCAAGGACCTGGTGGTCATTCTCAGCGACGCCAGCGTTCCCGGCGAAGGCGAGCACAAGATCATGGACTACATTCGCAAGCAGAAGGCCGATTGCCTGTACAATCCCAACCTCTCCCACTGTCTCTACGGAGCGGACGCCGATCTGATCATGCTGGGCCTCGCCACCCACGAACCGAACTTCACCATCCTCCGCGAGGAGTTCAAACCAAACCAACCTCGGCCCTGCGACCTCTGCGGCCAAATAGGCCACGAGCTGAAGGACTGCACCGGCGCGGAGCTCCCACCCGAGGACCTGCCCGTGCCCGCGAAGACGGACTTCATCTACATCCGCCTGAACGTCCTTCGGGAGTACCTGGAGAAGGAGTGCCAGAAAGGGAACGTCCGCCTCGACTTTGAGCGCTTCATCGACGACTACGTCTTTCTCTGCTTCTTCGTCGGCAATGACTTCCTGCCCCACCTGCCCTCGCTGGAGATTCGCGAGAACGCCATCGACCGCCTGATTAACATCTACAAGTTTGTCCTGGAGAGTCAACCGGTTCCAGAAGGGGAGGAGATGTACCTGACGAAGAGCGGCATTGTCAATAAGCCTCGAGCTGAGGCGGTCCTCCTGGAGCTGGGCGAAGTCGAGGACGAGATCTTCAAGAACCGGCAGCGCAGTGAGAAGCGCTGGCGGGAGAACAACAAACGCCGCAAGCTGGAGCGGATGAACGCCGACCTGCGGTGGATGAACCCGCAGGCGGTGGGCGGTGCCGCCCAAAGGCCCGCCCCTTTGGTGGGCGGGGCGGCGAAGGAGGAGGCGGCCAAGGTGCGGGCGAACTACCACAACCAGCAAAACAACAACAACAACAACAATGACCGGCTAAACTCGATGCTGGTGGACAAGGACAAGGCTGCTGCTGAGCCCTCTTCCACTACCTCAGGCGCCGGAATTAAACGCCCACTTCCGCCCACTCCGGCCACGACCGTGGACTCTGACTCGGAGCCGGAGGACCTCGTTCAGCTGCACAGCGACGGCTGGAAGGAGCGCTACTACCAGCACAAGTTTGACTGCGACCAGGCGGCGGAGATCAGTCGCATGGTGGCCGCCGAGTACTTTAAAGGTCTCTGCTGGGTCCTGCTCTACTACTACCAGGGCTGCCCCGACTGGAAGTGGTTCTTCCCCTACCACTACGCCCCGTTCGCCAGCGACTTTGGCGGCGTCGCCTCGCTTCCGGTGGTCTTTGACCCCAAGGCCGCCCCCTTCAAGCCGATGGAGCAGCTGATGTCGGTGTTCCCCGCGGCCAGCAGCAAGTCCCTGCCGCCCAGCTGGCGCGTTCTGATGAGCTCCAACAGCTCGCCGATCATCGACTTCTACCCGACCGCCTTCAGCATTGACCTCAACGGGAAGAAAGCCGCCTGGATGGGCGTCGCCCTGCTGCCCTTTATCGACGAGGAGCGGCTGTTTCGGGCGCTGAAGGGCGTCTACGACCAGCTGACGGAGGGCGAGCGGTTGAGGAACAGCCTGGGCGCCCACCTGGTCTTTGTCTCCCGGCGACATCCGCTGCTGACGAAGGCGCTGGAGGCGGTGATTGACGGGGGGAAGGTCGGCGAGGCGATTCCCATGGCGGAGACGGAGGCAGAGGCCCCTGGCGGCGGAAGCGGCGGAAAGTACCGCCTGATGGCGGGAAAGCTGAGCATCAGCGACCGCTTCTCCGCCGCCTACCGTCGCGTCCTCTGCTGCGAATTCGAGGACCCCAAGTACGAGGAGGGCTTTGTCTACCCTGCCCGACTGCTGCCCTCTGCGGCCATTCCCCCGGCCGTTTTGAAGCCTCAAGACCTGGCGCAGTTTGAGCACTACCGACCGCAGATTGGCATGAACCGAAGAGGTGATCAGGCCTCCTTGGATCGCTCCGGACATCGAACCTTTGAGCGGTCCATTCAGAGGGATTATGGCGGTGGTGGTGGTGGTAATAGCCGAGGAGGACAAGGATACCACAACCAGTACGGCTACGAGAGCCAGAGCCCGCAGAGTTACCGCCAGGGAGGTGGAAATGGAGGCGGTGGTAATCGCTACCAGAACAACAACAACAATGGTGGAAATAGTCGCAACGGCGGAGGATATGGTAACAGCAATTATCAGCAAAATGATCGTCGCAACTATGGAGGAGGTGGAAATGGAGGCGGTGGTGGTGGCGGTGGAAATTACCGCAACAACGGCAACAACAACAACAGCTACAACAGCGGCGGCGGCAACAATCGAGGAAACAATGGCCACGGTGGGGGACAGTACCCGCAGCGAAGTAATTACCAGCAGCAGCAGCAGCAGCAGTCCTATGGTGGACATCAACAGCAACAGTACCATCAGCAGGCTCAGCAGCGATCGAACTACTCGAGCGGAAGCTACTACAACAACGCCTCCAGCAACTACCCTACCTCTAGCAATTACGGAGGTCAGCATAGTTATCAGCAGTCCTATGGTCAGCATTATCAACAGCAGCCACCACAACAGCAGCACTCCTATGCCCAGCAGTCCTACTACGGCCAGCCGCAGTCTTATGCTGCTGCACCAGGAGCCAACGCCCCTCGCCAGGCCCCGTACGGCGCGGCCGCCGCCGCCGCCATTCCGCAGTACTACACCAGCGACTATGTTCCCAAAGGAGGCGGGGCCAACAGCGGCAGCAGCAACGTCGGCAACGGAAACGCCGCCGCCGCGGACAAGTACCGCCAGCAAAACTACAAGCGCTACTAGACATCAAAACCTTTGTACAAACAACGCAAGCAATCCCTTTTGTTCCCCCTTATTTTGCAATGCAAGTACAATTCTTTCTTTCTTTCTCTCTTTGCCACAGCACACGCCTCCTCTTACTCCCTTGAATTCTAAACAATGTCAACTCTTATGAATTTTCAGGCAGGCAGTGCTACACATAGGATAATATCTGTGTCTTTTCATTTTTCAACCCCTTTTTTTGCACCACCTTTTACTACCCAATTGTTTCTCAATTACTCTGATGATGACTAATATGTATTCATTCACTGATGAACAGGTGGTGGCGATGGCGGTAGCCAATGCTGATGATGATGAACAGAATAGGATATGACAATTATTACTTTGGATATTCATTTTGTTTCACTCTTTTATTCTAATTTTGTTGATAATAACCCCCTCTTACTCAAACAAGGAAACAAACAACCTCAAATACAAAACTGGTACAACACATGCTCTTCGTCTTTTTTGCCTTTATTTTCTGAGACTGAACCTCGCCGACTTGGCACTTCTTCTTCTTCTACTAATGTAAAATGCGTGTGTTTGATAAAATAGAAATAAAATCATTGATTCCTCAAATTGCCAGTTTAGGCGGCACTGTTCAGGTCCTCCTGACTCTCCGCCTCCTCCACCGTGTTCAGCGACTTTAGCTTCAGGTCGAGGACCAGTTTCTCTCGCTTAAACTGCTCCTCGTAGGTCTCCCGCTCGCGAATCAGCGTCGGGTGACCGTCGTGGATCATCACCTCGGCGGGCTTGTTCCGCGTGTTGTAGTTGCTCGTCATTGAGGAGCCTGAAATGGTGAGGGAAAAAAATTTTTTTTAGAAAAAATCTATCATAAACAACAAATTAGCTTACCATAAGCACCAGCATCGACAATGATGACGTAGTCGCCCGACTCCAACTTCTGCCCCAGCACCAGGTCTCGGTGGAAGACGTCCGTCGTCTCGCAAATAGGCCCGGCCACGTTGTACTTGAACTCGGTGGTCAGCCCGGCCGAGGCCTCGTGGCCGCCCTTCAGCTGGCCGGGCACAATCGGGTGCTGTTGGCCGTACTGTAGAAAAAAAAAGTAGGAAAAAGAGGTTAATTTTCAAAGTCCAAAAATCACTCAAAAAAGCTGTCCACCACTACTCACCAGCGCCGTTCGCGCAAAGTCAGTAAAGCCGGCATCCACAATGGCCCAGGTGGCCGGTGGTCCATGGCCGTGCCCGTGTCCACCACCATGGGAAGCCTTGCTCAGCGGATTACTGCCAATAAAGGAGCCCGATCGAGGAGAGGAGGGCCCCGGCGAGGTGGACTGGTCATTCCTCACCGGCGGCGCCTTGACGTACTCCACCTTGGTCAGCAGCACTCCACCGTCGGCCACCAAACTCCGCCCCGGCTCGAGGACCATCTTCAGGCCGCGCTCGGTAATCGGCTTCGCCAGCCGCTCCACCCACTGCGGAATCGTGTCAGCGGGCGTCTCCGAAACGTGCGCCGAGGCGCCGGAAATCTGCGCCGCAAACCCGCCCCCCAGGTTGATATGCTCCACGCAGATGCTCAGCTCCTGGCGCAGCTCGTCGGCGAGCGCCAGGAGGCGATCTCGCGCCTCAATAAACGGCTCCAGCTTGTCAATGTTCGAGCCGAGGTGGCAGCTGATGCCCTTGATCTTCAGGCTGGCGCTCGCCTTCGCGCGGCTGTAGATGGCCACCGCCTCGCCGATCGGTACGCCAAACTTGTGCCCGCTGCTGCCTGTGAGAATGTTCGGGTGGGAGAGGCCTTCCCCCGGAAGGGAAAGGGATTAGCATATGAAAAGTTCCCAAAGTTAACTAAAAAATCTAGGTTAAAATAGTTTGGCAAGCCAAAGTAGTGGCGGGCGGCTGTGTATCTGTAGTCTGT
>JAALOO010000081.1_pt1 | contig 75621 bp, 62 predicted proteins | sample 7257641 | NCBI WGS metagenome assembly JAALOO01 (sample SAMN14085613, study PRJNA598686) | mite metagenome | biome: ENVO:01001000; feature: ENVO:01001002; material: ENVO:01001226; isolation source: single female mite from University of Michigan culture on fish food culture... ...
TCTCTCTCTCTCTCTCTCTCTCTCTCTCTCTCTCTCTCTCTCTCTCTTGACAGTTCTGTGCCATGCTACGTTGGAATGACAATTCACAATCTTGCAAACGGTCAAAGAAATTCCGGCGTTGAGTCGCGTCAGTTCAACTGGGACCAGATTTTCGGCAACACTGGCAATGGCTCAATTAATCAAGGAGGTAACAACTGCAACAATATTGGGGCCCTCTTCAATCCACTAAAAATGTACACCAATGCATTGGGATTTCTGGGCAACATGGAGGTATTTAACGGGACTGGACGATTCTACGCCGGTCCATTCAACTTTACGGTCGACCAAAGTGTGGCGAATCCATTTTCAGTTCTCAATTTGCCACTTGTCCTCTGGAAAGATGCCATCAACAGCACTCTACAACTAGCCAATCTCTACAATCCGGCTCGTATACTCTCCTGTGCATACATTCAAATGACACAAATGTAACTGACACGTTCAAAACGATAATTGTTAGTCAATATAATTTGCACATACCTGCGAAACGTAAGCCAGCTGACAGCAAGAGGGGCAGGACAATAAAAGACTTGAAACAGTCGGCGACGGGGAAGGGTCAATGAATTGGCTTGTGTGCATCAAAACAGGACACTTCTACAAAAGGAAAGATGCTCGAAACGGACAACTTTTTTCACCGCTCAAAATTGTCTCGTTTTAGACTTCCAAGTCCAACTCGATCTACCTGAACACACCTCAGCTCTACAGTTTACAGTTCTGTCGCTGTTATACAGACAATTCTGTGGGTGACGCAACTTGCGAGAGAATGAAGGCATATTTCGTACTTTTGTGCGTTCGGGCAAAAGTTCAGTAAAAAATAGATCGTAACCGAGTATGCGGCGAGCGCCATTGCTCCCTCATTTCACGCAGACAGAGAGCTTGTCTTGGATGTTTATTGTTCAGAGGAGAATATTTACAGTATCCTGAGGTGCCTCGAATCTCTGCCGATGAGTGTCCACTGCTTCGAGAATGTCCGACGCCGGACTCTAGCACCCGAGTAGTACCCGTCACCCTGTGGACAGTGCCGACGCCTTCGCTTGGCTGCTTACGTTGTGAACGTGCTCATCTTGTATATTTATTTATTTATTTATTATACTTGGCGTGTGTGATTACTCTGTGCCATTCGGCGCTGAAGAGTGATGTCTTCCAATGATACCAGTGATTCGGCCAGCGGTGAGCGCCCACTTGAAATGCATTGCTCACAAGGCGAGCCAGCAAGTGGAAGTGCCGGTGCTCAAAGGGACCCTGTTGATGGACAAAATGGCAACTTGGAGCCCGGCGACGACGGTGAGGCGGTTAGCGAAGAGGAAGACGCCGATGAGATCGGTGATTCGGGCGACGACGACGACTCGGGTGATGAGACTGAGTTGGAGGATGAGGAAGAAGAAGAAGAAGAAGATGGGGACGAAGAAAGCGAAGAAGGGGAAAACTCAGACGAAAGCGATGCGGAGACTGCTGAGCCCCTCAAAGAAAGTACCAGCACCGGCCCCATCGCCGCTCCCAGATCGCCAAACAGCCAGCCAACTTGTTACATTTGCCTGAACGAGTTCGAAGGACAGGATGTCGGTAGTCCTGACTCCTGCGAGAACATTCACCACTTTTGCTTGGAGTGCATTGAAGAGTGGAGCAAGGTACTGTGCTGCGAATATGTTACTGTGAATGGTGTTCTCACTACTTATTTGTATTTTCAGCAAGTCAACACTTGCCCGGTGGACCGAAAATCGTTTTCGTTTATCATTGTCAAGCGCGATGTGAACGGCGAAGTCGTTATGAAGGTACTTATTTGCTTGAAAAGTAGAGCACTTTAAAATTACACACACAAAATGAGGAAAATATTTGCGCATTATAGAGTCAAACTCACTGCGGACTGTAAAAGTCCAATTGTGAAATTTTGACAAAGATTACACTTAGTTTTCAATCTGATTTTTCACTACATCAAGTTTATACATTTCTGAAACTTGGCAACTTTTTCGCTAATCTCTGTGTAATTGCAGGTGCCTGTTGCGACGACCCCCGTGCTGGAGACATTCGAGGCATTCGACGATGACCTGACATACTGCGAAATCTGTGGGCGATGTGACCGCGAGGATCGACTGCTTCTCTGTGATGGCTGCGACTTTGGCTACCACTGCGAATGCCTCACGCCGCCCATTGATGAAATTCCCATCAACGAGTGGTACTGCCCAGAGTGCATGGACAGCCTCTACAATGCAGTGGGAATGCAGAACCCCAATCGACGACAATCGACCACAACCCGAACCCGGGCAATAGCTCGAACGGGCGCCTTTGAAATAGTCCGCAATCGCATCCTGGCACGTCGCACTACCGAACCGGGACAAAGTCAACGTGCCAGCACCAGCGGCACTTCCACCACAAGGAGAACTTCCGCCACCACCCGTACGACCACCACCACTCGAAAAAGGAAAACCACTAAACGCAGAAAGAAGACGACTAGAAAAACAACTAGAAAGTCAACAAAGAGTGCCAGCGGCGGCGGAAAGAAGGGCAAGAGGAAAACCACTAAAAAGCGGCGAAAGAGCAAGCGAAGTCGGAAGTCGAAGCTCTCCACCCAACGCCTGCCTGCTTCAGCGGTTGTTCGCAATCGTCTGGCCTCCATACTGGGCATCAGCTGCAAACCCAAACCCTCACAACTGGGACTTCCAAGTGTGAAGAAGGCAAAGCCCCTTAGCGTGGCCGATGTTCGCGCCTCAGCAGGAATCGGCAATCTGTCCATGTTCGGCCACGAGCATGACCTGTACGAGCCGCGCTCCTACGGTGAGGACTTTGATTTCGAGACGAGCGACAGTGGCTACGGCGGCGTCGGCTGCCTGACCGCTCGTCCTCGAAGTCATTTTTCGCACTCAATCAGCAAGTCGATCAAAGCGCCGGTGAGGATAGCCAGCAGTAGCAGCAGCTCTTCGGTCGATCTGCTCGGTGATATCATCAGTTCCATGGAGATTCTGCACTCATCCACCGCTGATCTGACCATTGCCCGAGATGGGAGAATTCAGCTGAAGGCAGACGCAAAGTGCATTCAGAAATGCCCCGACTCAAACTCACACTCTTCGCCATCGTCCAGCACATCTCCGCCACACAACAGCAACGGCAGCAGCAATGGCAGCGGCAGTGGCAGCAACAGCAACAATGGCTACCTGAAGCATGTCGGTTACTCTGAGCAATCATCATCAGCAGCAGCAGCAGCAGCTGGTGGTGGTGGTGGTGGTGGTGGTGGTGGTGGCAATCATCAGGAGAATGACATCAGTCTGGTGAAGCCTTCCCCAGTGGTGGCTCTTCTCGATGAGAAGCCTGACTTTGAACTGTACAGCGATATTGAGTCGGTCGGTGATAACAAGGAGGAATCGGAAGAGACGCCGGAAAAGAAGAGCACCGCTGCACAGAGCACTGCTAATTGTGATAATAACCCAGCCACACCGGAGAAGGCGGACAGAAAGGCCATTTCGGGTGAGACTAGTTTGGATCATTTTACTTTAAGGTTATTCTAATGATTACGGTTTTAGGTGGAGAGACTCGTTCGAGTGATATGGCAGCTACTACCAAAGATGGTGAGGGGGACGACGACGACGACAAGTTTGAACTGCCCAAGAGAAACAAGCCAGCTGATGATGGTTCTAAGGGAGCTAAAAGAAGGCCTTCAATTAGAGATTTGTTTGGTGGTGACAGCGATGAAGAGGTGGATGATGAACTGAAGCAGTTGGTAGCTCAACAGGGAAGTATTAATGTTCACTACCCCATCAAAATGCCCATTGTGCTGAAGACCAACTTTATCAACGAGGACAAGGGCCAAGGCGGTGATGAAGTGCCCATTTCAAAGAAGTGGATCCCCATTTATCCCGAAGCGGAGAAGAATAAAAGCTCGGGGCCAAAGTGGAAAGCCGTCGGCTGGACGGAGAATGACGAAGCAAGGGCGCCGAAGAACCGCCGAATGGACGACAGTCAAGGCAGCACTGCTGCCGAAAGACAGGAAGGACCGCTGAGAAAAGTCAAAATCAATAACGGACTTAAGGTGGAGAAGAAAGACATCAAAGGCGTCATCGTTGAGAGGAGAATCGGGTTCAGTCGGACAGTTGAGCTGACCAGCAGTGCATCAACAACCACTACTACTGCTGCTTCCGCTGCTGCTTCTGTCGTGGTCAAATTCGTTGCTCCTTCTGCTGATGTCGTTAGTGAAGCAAAGCAGTCATCAGCTGACGTCGTCGTGGCCACTCACACCTCACACACCGATGATCAGCTTGATGATAAGCTGAAAGCGGATGATAGCGAAGTGCCGACAGCTGTCGAGGAGAGGAAGAAGGTGCGCGTCTGCAAACACGGCAAGGTGATTAAGAAGGAAAAGACAAATGAGACGGCGGCGGCGGTAGCCATGGAGACAGTGTCTCGAAAGCGGTCACAATCTGCCGAGCCTGTTGAAGATAAGAAGCCGCCGAAAGGTAATTGGACACTAGTGCTGTCTCCTTCCCCAGTTGTCTTCTCATTGTCAGGATATACTCACCCTTCTCTTTCTTCCCTCTCAGCACTCTCCCCACCGACTGGAGGGCATGACAACAACGACAGAAGCGGCGGCCCTCAGGTAAAGCGGAGCCGGCATTCGGATGAACTTGTCGCCGAGAGTGCTGACGATGTGAACTGGAAGAAGCTGTCATCGTCATCGAAGATGCGCAACTACCGAGACGGCAAGTACCGAGACTCGGAGCTGCTGTACAAAGCAGAACGACCACCTCGATCGACGGCACACTGCAGCAGCAGTGGCAATAGCAGGCGGTCATCGCATCGAGACGAGGAGACGAGGCTGTCCAAGGCTGACTATCGCTCAGAACGAGATGCTCGGACCGCCAAATACGACGACGGCGGTGGCAGAAAGACGTCAGAGAAGCAGTCATCGAGCAGTGGACGTCGATCGGACAACCGAACCACTACCAGCAGCAGTAGAAGAAGGTCTGAGTCACGGGGCAGAGAGGTGTTGTCGAGCAGTTGGAGGCGGCCCTCTTCACCCGAGGAGTCAAAGAGGAGTCACAAGCACCACCGGCGGGAGGAGGCGGAGATGAAGGAGGACAGAGAGCGCTCGTCATCGCACCACCGTCATCGTCACCGCCACCACCACCACCGACACCACCATTCGTCGAGCAAGTCAGACCGGGACAAATCCAGTGCGGGATCGGCACTGTCGAGCACTGTCAAGGCGGAGGAGTTTAAGCCTGCCAAGCCATCGTCTACTTATCAAGCCTACCCGGTGATCAAATCGTTTGACTCGAAGCAAATCTACAGTGACGGTATGCGGTGTTTTTCAACGACATTCACTACTTTTGGGGTATTAATGTTTTTGTTATCATTCCTACTACAGGGGACAACATCATCATCAATGTGAACTTTAAAAAGGAAGAAACTAGCAGTGATATTGAATCTCAGGCGGTCGCTTCAAAGGTGACGACGGTCATCGAACGCAGCAGCAGCGGTGGCGGCAACAAGTCTGTCTCGGCGGAGCGAAAGCACTCGACAGCCAGCTCGGCGAACAACAGTCACAAGGAGAATGTGGACATTCTCAGTCCTCAGTCGACCGACGACTACGGCAATGCTCATCTTCAAAGTGATTCCAACTCAATAAGCTCGCTCCTCTCTGGCGAAGACTTCGGCCGCAACTCCAATGCGAAAAACAGCAACGGCAGCAATAGCGGCAGCAACAGCGTTGCCAATAACAATGGCGCACTCTCTACTTCAGAGAACCTGCAGAAAATACTCACTGAAGGGTTGAACTTTTTGCCGCGAATTTTGCAATCTACCGCCGACTCGGTTGGCTTTGGCTCCCAGACGCCGTCAGACCACTTTCTGGGCGACTCCTTTATGAACACTCCTACGCAGGATGAGTCCCACTCGCCGATCAATGGAACAAGTGCCTCGGAGAATGTAGGCGAACGGAAGCCGACCAGCTTAATTCACTCCACTTCCTCGCCGGTCGAAGAGGAGAATGACGATTTCTACGATCCCGAACTGCCCCTCCAAAGTCCCGACAGAGATTCAGTCAAGAGTCCACCTAAAGAGAAGCATGCCTTTGAGTCGGTGTCGTCGGCGAAAGAATCCTCAAATGTAGGTCTTGTTCTAAACTGTCCATTTTACCATATTCTTTACAAAACATCTTTACCTTTGTTTCAGAAAAAATGTGATAAAGCTCCTCCTGCAATTCCATCGACCACCTCATCGTCATCATTTTCGTTTTCCGTGGCGGCTGCAACTGCCAAGTTGCAGTCTTTGAATAACATCAACATTTCTGAGCTGATTAAGATGGCAAACACTATTAGCAACAAGAATAACAAGGCAAACGTACAACAGAAAGGTCTTTCTTCTGCAAAGGTTCCCGAAGTAAAGGCTCGCGATGCAGTGGACGGCGTCGACATGAAAGCCAGTTCACTGTCTCCCTTCAGTTCGCCTTTTAACCCTCCCTCTTCAAATAATCGTGCATCATCAAACACAAAGGGAACTTGGGATCAACTTGTGAAAGTCACTGCTGCGAAACAGAACTCAATAGTTTCAAAGAAGCAAAACGTCAAGTTTAACATCAACGCACAGCCAACAGCCGATATGGATGTTAAAGACAAGGTGAGTGTTGAAAACCAATATAAACTTTGGAATTACATAAATCTCCTTTTTGACAGTATCTCATAAAACTGAATCGACAAGAACGAGTTGTAGAAGAGCTGAAACTGTCATTGAAGCCTCATTTTAAGAAGAACGAAATTACCAAAGACGAGTACAAAGAAATACTTCGGAAAGCCGTACCTAAGGTTTGCTTGTTTTTGCAACCGTTAAATCTTCTTTAGCTCTAATGATTTGACCTCTCTGTTCTATAGATTTGTCACAGTAAGACGGGAGAGATTAACCCAGCAAAGATTCAAATGATGGTCGAGCAGTATATTAAAAAGTTCAAACATTCACGCAAGAAGAACTAAACTGCTTCGGTGTTTCCAGCTGTTCTTTCTACTTGCACTCCTATCACCACAGTGTACATAATTCCTAGGACTAGACTTCAGTTATCTTCATTTTATATCTTATCAGTACAGTATAGTTTCCTCTACAATTTACAAGTGTATTATCGACTAAATGGACTTCTCACTCCCCATCGCCACACACCGCCTTGAATCTCACCCAGCGAGGCGTGCTTTCAACTGCACAGCAATTACCACTTGCCATCATCCCCTTCCTCTTTTCTCACACAACTAGGCAGCACTTTACAGATCATTTTACAACTTACCAATAAAAATCAATGCCAAACAAACTGATGATGACTTGTTCGTGAGTCAACTCGACTCACCCACCTGAAGGTCTCTCCCCCATGCGCACTGGCACACCACGGTGACCACACATTCACACACATTCAACTTGTCGGCTGTTTTTGGACACTGAGTCACGTGTAGGCGCGAGGCAAAGTAGAACAACACTGGCGGTGAGGGCGGAGCAAAGGGCACTCTGAGCAAGGCATTCTCCACAGCGCTGGCTGTGTCGCCGGTGCCCGCCTCCTCAATGCGCTCGGCAGTGTTTGCCTGCGTCAGTAGATGTAGTGTAGCCTAGCGGTGGCTCGTTCGCACTGTGCGTTCAGCACTGCGCTCACCTCTCTTCTCTCCTCCACACTTCTATGACACTTGCGAGTGCGATTCATCGCCGCCGCATTTCCTTACATCTTTCCAGTCTTTCACTGTTCACCGCCTTTGGTCTCTCGCCTTTGATCTTCTTCTGAGCTTCAGTCTGGTCATTTACACTTGTCACGCGCTTCTCTCACTTCTGTAGAACATCATCACCGCCGTCCATAGCCAAGTGAAGAAGTGACTTGAATGTCATCTGCCATCAGCAGTAACTTACAGATTTGTTTGTTTACTGGCGTCTTTGTACAGCTCTGTCCAGGCTCTAATGAGCACTGCTTGGCACGATGGACATTTTCGAAGATACCGAGCCGTATTACGCGCTGGAACAGCTGCGGCACAATGATGTGTCGCCCGTCATGGTAGCGAATTTACTCTTCAAATTTTGTGAGCCAAAGCTGTACGGCGTCAGTGATGATAACTTGGCAACACTTGCCAATATTACCATCGAAAAGCTTTCCTGTGATTCTCCACTCACAGAGGTGTTACGCTCATTGGACTGTGTCGAGTTCAATAAGAAAATATTCAAGAGTTTGCAGTTTGATTACGATCGATTCTTTCACTTTTGCCGACTTCTCTGCTCCAGAGATAAACAGGGTAATGTTTTTTATTTTTACTGTTTGCTTTTAATCTAATGACATGACATTTCTCCTTTAGGTTTCGACATTATTGGAATCGCCTTCTTTTCTAAACCATGGAAAAACAATGCCTACTTTCAACTAGAGTTCATCAAATTTTGCATTCAAAGCAATAATCTCGGTGTAGTACTACTGAGTTGTAAGAACCAAACTCAACTGAACAAGTTAGTGCCTCAGGTCGATCTGTTGAAATGTCAGCCAGACGATGGAGACATGCAGCTGCTTCCTTGGAAGTTTCAGTGTCTATTTCAGATTCTAGTAGACCTATCTGAGACACAGATTCTCAACCAAATGGTAGAGGAGATCTTTTTCTTTCCATTGAACAAGTGTCCCGATTTGCTGATTCTCGGTCTACTCGAATGCACCGGCAATAATACTCGACTGAAGGAAGTTGTTCTAATCAAAGCAATACTAAAGTTTCTCTACCCGACGTCTGCTCACCCGAACTCAACTCAGATCTTCCAACGCATTTGGCCAAATGACTTTAATCACACCCACGTCAACTCACTCACCTGGTCACAAAGACTACTTCTGACATCGATGATTGAGCTATACAGTTCTTCAACTCCTGAAGAACAGCAGCAAAAACTGTCTCGCATTTTAGATTTGTCCCAGGACTTGAAAGCGCTCAACCTTCTTCTTTCAAGCAACTCGTACCTGTTTGTTATTGATCTTGCCTGCCTTGCCTCTCGCCGTGAATATCTCAAACTTGACAAATGGCTGAATGATAAAATCCAAACAAATGGTCAACCTTTCATCGAAGTTTGTGTCACTTTTCTAAAACGCCGTTGTCCTGCGTTTGGCCCAAATGAGAGCAGTAGTATGACTTTTCCCAATGAGACCTTCACTACCATTCTAAACTGTCTCCGTCAACACATTTCTGATAATCCAAAAACGCTTGCTGAATTAGAACTGGTAAAAATGTTGGCGAAATACTCACAGACGCTTCCTGATGTTGAAAACGAATTCAGCAAGGAAGTAGAAGAAGAGGCTGATTCATATTTGCGAAAAATTTACAATCAAGATTTGCCTGATTCTATGTCCATTGACCAAGTGCTGGATATGCTGAAAAAATTTCAGGAATCTCCCAACAAGCGTGAAAAAGAAGTGTTTGCTTGTATGATTCGAAATCTGTTCAAAGAGTATCCGTTTCTCTTTCAGTATCCTGATAAAGAGCTGGAAATAACTGGCGAAATATTTGGCGGAATTATCCTCTACGACTTTGTAAAGGGATACTCATTCGTCGGTGCTCTGCGATACGTCCTTGAGTCTTTGAAAAAGCCCATCAACTCGCAGTACTTTACGTTCGGAAAGGCAGCACTCAACAAGTTCAAAAGTCGCCTCAAGGAGTTTCCTCAGTTTTGCCAGCACCTGATCAATATTCCCCATTTTAGAGAGTTTCCACCCCTTCTCGCCGAGTACATCGAGTACGGAAAGCAGTCGCAGGAGCCTCCGATTGCCGTGTCGAGCAATGGAGCTGCTTTCGGCAATGCTTTCAATGTGAAAAAGATGAGCACCAACAGCAATCCCACCATGCCAGTGATGCCCTTTATCAACAAGTCTGTCAACTCGGGCAACGACACACCGATGAATATTGTGCCGGAAATTGTTCCCCCAAACGCGTTCCAGGACAAAATTGCCTTCATCATTAACAACCTGTCACTGTTGAACCTGAACAAGAAAACGGAGGAGTTTAAGGATTTGCTCGCCAAAGAGAAGGAACAGTACAATGGATGGATTTCGCAGTACATTGTCATGAAGCGAGTCAGTTTGGAGGCAAACTTTCACGAACTGTACGCCAACTTTGTGGCGAAGCTTGCAATGAGCGACCTGTGCAAACTGATCCTCAACGAGACCTACCGCAACATCAAAGTGCTCTTGCGCTCCAACAAAGAGACGGACAACTTCAACGACCGAACGCTGCTGAAAAACCTCGGTCAGTGGCTGGGCCTGATCACGATTGGGCAGAACAAGCCCGTTCTCACCATCGATCTCGACTTGAAGAGTCTGCTGATTGAGGCGTACCACAAGGGACTGCAGCAACTGCTCTACGTGGTGCCCTTTGTCGCCAAAGTCATCGCTGGCTGCGCCAAATCCCGCGTCTTCAGACCACCTAATCCCTGGACTGATGCTCTCATTTTCATCCTGGTGGAGCTTCACTCCGAGGAGGACTTGAAGCTGAACCTCAAGTTTGAGGTGGAGGTGCTCCTCAAAAACCTCGAACTCGACATGGCTGATTACGTCGGAAAGTCGACCATTCTAAAGAACAAAGAGTTGTTCAGCAAAATCGAACCGCAGCTCAGTCTTTCACTTCCTCCTCCACCCGTGGCACAAATGGTTCCATCAAGTGTCCCCACGCCTGACTCTGTCATGGCCTCATTGGCTCCTCAATCGCCGGCCAGTTCTATTGACATGGTGAACATTGTGCACCAGGATAACACCCCTAGCCTGTTGGTGCCCCAAGTCACCGCAAATCTGCACAATTACAACGAAATCAATATTTCCAACATTGCTCAATTCAATCGCTCAATCTCTATTCAGCCAAACCTTCAAGTAATCATGCTGAATCCTTCTTTGACCGGTATCATCAAAAAATTGATTGAGAAAGATGTACAGGAGTGGATCCTCTACATTTCTGATCGAGTCATTAATGTGCCCATCGTCACAACTGAAACCTTAATCAAGAAGGACTTTGCTAAAGAGCCCAATCCAGAACTGATGAAAATCGCCGCCCAGAGTATGCTCAAGTGTTTGATTGCTGGCTTCTCGCTGATCAACACCAAAGAGTCGCTGTCAAATCGAATTCATCAAAGCCTGGTTCCCCTTCTCCAGTCAAAATGCAAAAATATCTCAAAAGAAATTATTGATTCAACTGCTTCCACCTTGATCAACGACAACATCGACCTGTGTGTCCACTTTGTGCAGAGGACATGCATTGAACGAGGATTCGAGGAGATGGAAAAGAAAATGAAAGCTGATTTCGAAGCTGGTGTATATGGAAATGATTTTCACAAGCTGAAAAGTGGAACCATCACACTGAAACAGATGGCCGTTTACGAGGAAATGGGCCGAAACATCCCAGGTTTTTACTCTCAAAACGGCCCTCTTCCCAACAGTACTTTGATTCATTTGGAAAATCTGAAAAACAACGTTGCAGCTCCTCCAAACATTCCCAACTATTCAGCTTTGCCGAACGATGTTGTTCTGCCAATGCAACAACAGCCCCAGCAACATCTTCAGGAAACTCCTTCAACTATGGAAATTTTTGTCGTCATGATGGATAAACTGATCAGTCAGCTGCATGAGCTCATTCTGGAGTTTGAGTTTGTTAACAACCGAAACGAATCTATGCATCAGGTGCTAAAAGTTCTGCAGCTAGCCAAGAAAAATGCCCGAGACCAGAACGTTGCAACGACTTTAATCAGTAATGTGATTACCGCTTTTCGAGAACTGCTAATCATCAACGACAATGGAACATCTGATTTTGCTGTCATTTCTCGCATTCGTGACTTCTATCTGATTCTCCTCAAAGCTCTAACCGATCCACGAGCCTACAACATCCGCTTCACCACAACTAACATTACTCGCTTTGTCATGGATCAGTGGATCAGATCGAATCAGGTCTTCCCGGATGAGCTTTTTGACACGCTCTCACGTGCATCGCTCATCAACTTTTCCTACATGGACAATGAATTTTTCCAATTTTTGGAAAATAGCCATAACACCACAGCTATCAGCATCATCTTGAACTTTCTCAAGTGGTATCTCAGTGCTGGCTATACTTCCAACTTCTTCGCCAACACCCTCGAACTGTTTCAACGCATTGCTCTCAAAGTGAACCAATCTAACCATCCTCTTTTAACTGATTTGAAGAACATTCTCACCTTGGCTCAGCGCAACCTGAACCAGTCTGCTGTGACTAACAACAACGTTGAGCCAATAGTCGAACCAATTTTCTCGAGTGAAAAGGCTGAGCTAATCATCAAGGACTGGATCAACAACTTTAATTCTCCCAAAAATACCATCAACAATTCATTCGCCTTTTTGGTTATAAACATGAATTCACAGGTAAACTTTTTGCTTATATTTTGTTTTTAATTTATTTTTTACGTTCTTTTATTTGAATTTTAGGGAATCATCAAGAACGATGATATGATTTCTCGTTTCTTCAAAATCTTTGTCGAACTTGTTGTTGAGCGTTGCTACCATGTTTTTGCCTATGCAGCCCAGCACAATCACGTGTCGCTGAATGAAATTCACACCAAGTGCTACGAATTTGTCGATTCGTTTTCCGTTTTGGTGCTACTCTTCATCAAACAGAGCGGCAACAATGGAAATATTGATCAGAAGTTTCAGTTTTTAAGTCGAATTCTGAACATTGTGGTGACTACGGCGCTGAGAGATCAGGAAATTCGCCACCAGGAGTTTCAACCATTGCCTTACTATCGCATTTTGATCACCATCTTTGTGGAGTTTTTCTACGCCCCGTACAACCTGGGAATTCAGGAGATCATGTACCACGAAGGCTTCTTTGAGGCATTCAAAATGCACATTGTTCGCAGCTACTGCAACTATCTTCGCTATTTGTCCCCTCTCAAAATTCCATCCTTTTCATTTGCCTGGCTCGATTTTATCTCTCATCGTGTTTTTATTGGCAAATGTCTCGACAACAACCCTCAACTAAATGCCAAAACCTGGAATCACTACTTTGTTTTACTCAATGACTTGCTCACTTTTCAGAAGCCTATTCTGCAAAATATTGAGTTGACCTCAATAAGTAATGATTTATACAAGGTAACCATTACAAACTGATTTGGTAATTTTTGTGCTTACTTTCTAACATTTTTTATATTTAAATAGGGAACTTTGAAGTTGTTCTTGCTTCTTCTGCACGATTTCCCCGAGTTTCTTACGGAATATTGTTTTCTTTTAAGCGAGCTAATTCCATTCAAAGCTGTGCAACTACGTAACATCATCTTGAGTGCATTTCCTGTTAAAATTACGCCCATCCCTGACCCTTGCAATGCCAACTTGAAGCTGGAAACCCTCAACGATATTCTGAAGCCAGTTTGCAGCATAACAGCTACTGATCTGTTCGAAAAAATTCCGTTTAAGAAAGACTTGGACAACTTCTTCCTTACTCGTAATCCTGGCGATTTCCACAATGATCTCCGTGGATATATGATCAGCATCAATGCTGAGAAGCAGATCGTCTACAACACTACGCTGATCAATGTTCTTACACTTTACATTGGTCACACTGCTATTCAGGCTATCAAGACTCTCACCTTGTCAACTGTCTCCAACTCTCCATTTTATGACATTTTCCAAAATTTGATTCACATGGATTCTCAAGGTTTGTTTCTAAATTGGATCATTTTTGATGAGTACAACTTTTTTGTTTCTTTGCAGGCCGTTACATTCTACTGAACTCAATGATCGACCACCTTCGCTACCCAAACAGTGACACTGTCTTTTACATTTGTGTTCTGCTGTCACTCTTCAGCGACAACTCTGAGCAAGTGCGTGAACAGATTGTTCGCGTCCTTCTCGAGCGCTTGATTGCCCTCCGTCCACACCCTTGGGGAATCTTGTTCACCATTAACGAGTTGATTCGCAATCCAATCTACAAGCTTCTCGACCACAACTTTGTTAAGTGCATTCCCGAAGTTGAAAAGTAAGTCCAACAACAAAATGACAACAGGTTTCAGAATATATACAACTGACAATGTTAACTTTATTTTAGAATCTTAACCAACCTCTTCCAAGGCGTCCTCAACTCTATTGGATACATGAGTTCCAACAACATGAACTGTAATGATGTTCTTTTAGTCGATTCTCGATAGTTTTTTTGCACCACTATAATTGGTGACATTTTATTTCTGCAGGATTTATTTACCGCGAAATGGACTGGTCACAGAAAATGCCCAAGTCTCTGCGATGAATTGCATGCTTCATCCGTCTCATCTTCTCCCCCTGTCAATAGTGTATCAAGTGTACATAGAGCCTTCTTCTACTGTTTCTTACCTTCTTACCTTCTTGTGCCCAGCCATGCTTACTTCAAGCGCTGAGCAGTCTTTCTGGTCACATTATCTTGTTCACCAGCTCTTTACGGCTCTTGTGAACAACTTTAATTTTGTTAATTGTTTCTAATTAGTAATAAAAATTTACAAGTATATTTCAATGTTAAAATGAAAAAAGTATTGCCGTAAAAGCAATTTGCGAGTGCCAAGAGTGTTAAGTGGTTGCGCACGTATGTTTAGTATGAGTTCACTTTTTCGCCTTGCTCTTCTCGGCGTCTTTGGCGTCGACCTTCTTCTCGGTGGCCTCCTTGTCAGTCTCCTTCTTCGTGTCCTTTTGGGACTCTTTCTTTTCGGCGTCGCGGTTAGCGATTTTGTTGTTGATCAAATTATGCAGCGCAATGACAGATCGCACCAGCGAGGCCAGGTAGACGACGAGCATTTGATCATTGGTTTTGATAAAAGATGAATTGACGAAGTTCTCGCTCGTCACATCGGGCAACAGGTTGAAGATATCCTGCAGCAAGTAGATGATGGTGTGATTCATCGGCAATTTGTCAGCCAGTACAGCCTCCAAGTAGTTCTTGATCGCCTGTATTTGAACGTTTAAGCCCTTAAGGCCAAGAAGTTGATTGGTGACAAGCTGTGACAGGGATCCGAGAGTGGTGTCCTTAATGTCGCGGAGTAAGTGCTCAACGCCAACCTCTTCGGCTTCCTCGGCTCCAATCTCGCTGAGCAAGTGTTCAAAGGTCTTTGAGGTGGGAGTACCATCATCATGAACTTCCTCAACAGCAAAGTACGCTTCGGTGGGCAGGCCAATGTCCTTGGGCTTGGCATCAATGATGACCAAAACAGAGCTGGGACAGTATTTGCGAACTAGTTCGTTGATTGCAATGTCATTCTGGTGAAGTTTAGGTCCGGTGTGGTACCAGCCAACAATGCGCTCCTTAGCATTGACCTTCTTGAACATGGCATACATATTCTCCAGGTAATCGTGATCCAAAAACCAGACCGACTTGTCCCGCTCATCTTCATCAAAAGGCACTGTTGAATTAGACAAAAGATTGGTTAGTTGTTTTTGCCTAAAAATGATGACAGTACAAAAAACGAACCAGCAAAACTATTGGAGATATCCAAAGTGCGGTTTCCCTTCAAGCAGCCCAGAAGAATGCCGACAACGCGTTTCTGGTTTCCAATTTTGCCCATGCGATTAAAGTGATCCACAACTGAGAGAAGCACCAGTGGATGGACGACAACTTTCTTGAATGGCAACTCAACGAGGGAGCCCGTAGCGGTGCGAGGCTGTTGCTCCTTCGTGTTGACGGGCACGGCCACGGCCACATCACCGGTGCTGTTGGATTTGACCATTTTTGATGGGTGGAAAGGAGATGCTCGGGAAGATAACTACAAAGACCGGGTTTCACTGGAGAACAAGAGATGATTTGACACCAAAACAAAAGATGCTGAATCACAAGCAGCAGCAGCAGCAGCAGCAGCCTTTTGCCGGACTATTTCAACCGAAGTACACTATTTCCACTACAGGAAAACCAGAAATCATTGAATTTAAATCAGATTTTACTTTGTATAAACTTATTTGGAGCGATTGTAAATGTCAAAAGGATGCTTAGAAGAGAGGATGAAATGAAAAATATACAAGTATACTGAAATGTTATAAAATGAGAAAAGGACAAGTTTAGCGCCAGTGACTTAGTCGGCGGACTGGAATTGTCGCTCTAAAGCAGCGGCCTCTTCATCTAACGAGCCATCATCATCGGAGTCTTCACCATCAGAACTGGTGGTCACATTGTCCTCCTCCTCATCGTCCTCGTCAGAATCGTCCTTTGATCGTTTAACTCCCCTACGGCTTTCGGCCAAGTTTTTCCAGCCTTGTGGAAATTCACCTTCGTTCTCGTAGTTCATCATATCATCATCTTCGTCCGCTTCCGGCTTTTTCGTTGATTTTAGAACTCTCTTTGGCTCGCCAGGACTGGACTCTTCATCTAGTTCACTGTCGTCACTAGATTCACTCAAATCGAGCTCATCGCCATCACTGCATGCGTCGTCCACTTCTTTGCCCATTTCAGAAAGGTCAGTTTTGCTAAAGCTCGAGAGTGGTGAAAAGTCGAGCATCGTTTCCGGATCGATAGGTTCATCATCACCGGCAGCAAATGAGGTGGAGGGCTCATTAGGGCTGACATGGGGAGGAGATGTTTTTGGTCGAGAATGTGGCTCATAGTTTGGAATAAAGACCTTTCGGCAATCTTCGCGCTCATTAAAATTGTAGACAGTGTCTTTGTTCAGTGAAAACAGCTGCTCTTCCACTTTTTCCCATCTTTCAGCGCAGGCAATCAACCAGTCAGGAGTGACAATTTTGATATGGGGAAACTGCAGGCATTTGTTCACCTTTAGAGTGCCCCACTTTGAAGCCACAAGATGTGTCGTTTTGGGTGAACCAGTGACGATCACATCGTTGGTGACTATGGCGCCTAGTGACTGTGACAATCGGTAGAATCGGTTCGCCTCAACTTGGGTGTTCGTGGGAATGACGCCGCTGAAGACGATATTGACTCCGTGTAGCACCAACTTTCGCACCAGCGGAATCACGTCCTTCAAGTCTGGTAACAGTATTTCTTCGCCTTGCGTCTGGTAACGCTTTTTGGCCTCGTATTGACTGTAGAATTCATTGTGAATGCGAACTAGAATGTCTTTCAGGTAGAGCAAATAATCATCATTGTCATCGAGCAGGTTCTCGTACCCGATTGATTTGCTTTCCTTTTTGCTGGTTTCATCAGTTGAAGCTTCAGTAGATGTCTCTGCGTCGTCAATCTTTTTTTCATCTTCAGTTTTACTTTCTTTATCATTTTTATCAGTCAATTCACCTTCCTCTTTATCGTCAATAGTCGAAAGCGTTTCCTCTGCGACAGATTGTTTATCCTTTTCTTTGATGTCAGTCTTTTCAGCCGTTTCATTTTTGTCGGCTTTTTTAGTCGTATCATTTTTATAATTCTTTTCAGTAGTTTCCGCTTCCTCTTTGGTAGAAGAATTTTCCTCTGATTTATCTTTAGGTTTTTCGCTTTCTTGCTCAGGAGTGCTAAAGCTTTTAAAGCCAATATTTAGTTTTTCAGGAGCATTGATATCGTCAGTTTTAAAGCACAAGTACGGCTTCACGTGAACCACATTTGGCGCGTAATTCCATACGTCAACACGATCGTCAATGATACAGACCATCGAGTCACCGCAGGGAAATAATGACTTCATGTTGCCGGTCTTTGAGCGGGGATCGAAAAACTCGTCTCTAGAAAGAATTCGGTCTGAAGGAAAGTACTTTCCGTTGGGGTCAATCAATTTGGATATTTGATGAGCATATCGCCTGGCGCCAAAAGTGCAAATGTGTAGCTCGTAATATTTAGAAATCTCTTCAAGAAACTCTTTCATATATGGGCGAAACTTTGTGTGATACCACGCAGAGTTTGCTCCATCCAGTTGATAGTGGTGAATTTCGGGCACATCGTTTGGCACCACTTGATTGGTGGAATGAATAATCGTCTGGTCGAGATCAACGAGGAGAACGAGTTTTCGGCACTTCAGCAGACGGTCTTCATCTGCCCTGCCGAGATCTTCAGCCACCTCTTTGCTCACTCTCAGCTCTGGAATAGAGTGAACCATTGAGACGCTAGTGTTTGCGGCAATTTTCTTTTTCTCACTTGAATCAAAGTTGTTGATGTTGACACCACAAATAGCGCACAAATCCTTCATCAAGGTGGAATGAGAACAGGGCTCGTATTCAAGCAGCACATCGCCAGGTTGAATGAGATCACCAGTGCGCTTGTAAAGCCGTCGGACAGTGACGCCATTTTGGTTCACTTTGTACTTCTTTTCATCTCCTTGACCCACACCGGAGCCGTCACATGTTCGGTAGAGAAAGAGAATGAACGGATCCTGGTTGATCATGAAATCCTCGCTGACGCGCCATTTGGTGATGACCGCCTTGTTGGGGCCGCTGTAGAGAAGCGGAAAACAGTTTGACGCCATCTTGGAACGATGGTATGTCAATGACTGGATCACGTGGTACACGACTTTCCAGATTCACTTGGAGCCAAACGGAATCAGAAGCGGGTTTTGGAGGCAACGATGGTAAACATTATGTGTCTGTCGGATTGGTGAGGGCTCTTTGCCCCCCGCTGTAGCCTTTCAGAGAGCGCATTCGGGGGCGGCTCTCCCCTCAGTCTGGAGGCGCACTTTCTGACTGTGCTAGTTGTGCAGGAAGCAACTGGCACCGTGCAGAGGCCATCAACCTTGAAACGGCTTGAATCTGCCTTTTGTACGGGAACAATTGTACTCTGGCGCGGACGTGACCATATTACTTCACTTTATTTTGTCAATTGAAAAAAGATCATCAAAGAGTTGCATAAGAGAAAGAAACACACTTCACACTCTTGTGTCGGTCGGTCAGTCTGTCTGGTGCCAAGTGATGCACACAGAATGCTAATTTGTACGACATTGCTCTGACCGTATAAAAGGGACTGCCATTTCTATACAGCTGTCCACATGCAGTTCACATGCAGTCGCCATGATGGCAACAAGTGCCCATCATCATCATCATCATCTCCTGTCATCCTCTTTCTCGGTGTCGCTGTTTGCAGCACTGCTCTGTCTCTACTTTACCGTTAGTCTGCAACTGGCCACCAAGAATCCCTCGGTGCTGATTGAAGGCTGCATCGATGATGGCTGCCTGAGCATACTCACCTCTCACTACAAGGTCATCTCAAAGTGTTTTGATCCCCTTCGAGAGTCAATTCCACCCGAGGAGGAGGAGTACAGTCTTAAGCTGTGCTGTAATGTGGCCAAGTATGAGAAGTGCATCTTCCCCTACATCATCTCCTACTGCGGCATGGATTCACTAGACAAGTTTGATGCCGAATTGAAATCCATAAACTCCCAGTGCACCATTGCCACTCTGCAGTGGTCAAAGTGCGAAGTGAACAAGACTGCCGTACCCGAGGCTGAGCTTGACCTGCGCGAATAAGATGGCTGATTTTCAGATCCGATAGTCTGTACAGCGGTCACATGCACTACGAACAAATGGCCCAATTGCATGTCAACCTGTCTAATTGCCTGTCTGCCCAATGGCGTCCCGATTCCCTTTTCCTGTCTCTTATGCCTTCTTAAAACCTAATTAGCACTGAGCAATTTAGTGCACTGCAAAAGTATTCTCCCCAAATGCTGAAAGAACAAATAAATAGAATGGCCTATAAATAAATTAAAAATTGAAAAATTGCAATCGATTTGGCAGAAGTGCTCTATCAGGGAGAGAGACGTAAAATGCCGCCATAAACTGTACATATCATGAGTTAGAAGTCAGTTGATCGATTCTTGCAGGCTGACTGAAGGCACCTTCTTCTCACTGCACTGACCTGCTTTTGGTTCACTTTGTCGCTCGCTTTACGCTGCAACAAAGTCGTTGCCATGGCGCCCTACCGACCACTTGGTAGCGGGGTTTAAAAGAAATTTCAAACTTGCCAAATAAACTGTCGTTTGCTGTGTGTGTTTGTGTATTTAGGCTCTGCTAGTTAGCCCCTTCACTCAATGACTCGACTGCTGCCAAAATGGAGATAAAGTGGAGCTTTCCAGTGCTCAGGAATGCTTCCCATGGCCCATTCTGGTCCCTGTTTCAGCTTTCACTCCTGCTCACACTCCTCCTGACCACCCTCAATCTCAGTCTGGTTTCGGGTGAACACCGCCCCAAGGCCTACCTGAGGCCAGAGCAGTGTCGTCGGTCAGAGTACTTTGATGTTTTATCTCTTCACTGTGTTTCCTGTGCCACCCTTGCCGAGAATACCTTTGCCACGAACCAGTCAGCACTGTTGGAGAGCAGTGCCACCGACCGGACTGTTTGCAGCTGTCACAGTGGATTGCGTCTGGTATGATGACCACTGCTTACCGAATATCGATTACCAAATTGACTTTTGCATAATTTACCGTACGTTCATTGCAGGATCAATCTGAGGGCAAGTTCCACTGTGTGAATCACACTTGCGCCGAAAATCAGGTGCTCCTGGAAAATGAGTGTGGCATCTGTGAACAGAGTGCTTCGGCCACCAACACGGGCGCCTGTCAGTGTCCACTGGGCTCACTGCTGAGGAAGGTGATCATCGAGGATGTGGCCACCAACAGCAGCAGTGTCCACTTTCGCTGTTCGCCGTACCAGCTGAGCATGGGCCTGGAGAGTGCTCCCTGTCACCTGAGCTACCTCCTCACCACGGGCAGCTCCTGTCAGTGTCCCCGGGAGAACTACGTGGAGGAGGACGGACAGTGTCTGCCTCAGCGAACACTCGTCTCCGCCGACACTCGACTGCAATTTGGCACGATTCGATTTCGCACCGATCGATTTGTGTCCCAGCACCTCTACCGAAGTTTGAGACCCGCAGGTACAGCACACACAAAAACAGACACACACACAAACAAACAAGTCGTATAGCAAGGTCATTTGTTGAGCACTCTTATCTTCTTTTTCTTTTTCTTTTTCTTTGCTTACCAATGTTCTCTGCCAGTGTACAACTGCAACAACTTGAAGAATCAAAGTGCATGTCACCACCTGCTCAATCTGTGCACCCTCAAGTTGGCCACTGAGCTGAGCAGTCTCGATTCGGGAGAGGAAAAGTGGAACCTCTGCCTGTACCTGAATCACCTCAATCCCACCCTTGACTTTCAAGTAGACACCTACTATGCAAGTGAACTTCAGGAGAACGTCGTGCCTGATCAATTTCACGCCGGTGACACAGTCCAGATGGTGGCCACTACCTTCGCCCATGATGGTCATTTTCAGAAGATGTCCACCCTTCGACTGAATGACCTTTTCCTCTGTCACTCTGCCAAACTGACGCATGATCACATTAGTTTTGGAACCAATCTTCACAAAAAGTGCTCATGGAGGACAGCAGAACTGTGGGAGTTGGCATCCAAACCAGCGAACAATCACTTCTGGGATTTATACCTTCTCTCGGCAGCTTCGAAACTGTACCCGGTGCCTGTGCGGGTTTCCTTTGGCGAACAAATTGCCACTAGGTGGATGGTGAAACGCTTCTTTTTGCTCAACTCTCAAATCGGTAATACAGTCATTTACTGTGCGTGTGAATTGTTAGTAACAGAAAAATTGCCCTTTTTCAGGCGTCGATTTAAAGCGTTTCAACACTCAGGGAGTCTCTCGTTTTGTGCTGTACCCTCGCTCAGTGTCACTGCAAATCACCCTCAGTCAGCACTCCTCCCGTGGGCAGATATACCCTCCGGTGGTGAAGGTACAGTACGAGGCCATCGACGCCGGTGAGGCTAGTCGCCACAGTCACACCACCGAAACGGAGTTCAGTGTGGTTTTTCAGATGAACGACAGTACAGTCAAGTATCACCTCAACTTGGCCATCAGCATCCTCACCACCTTTGCCGTCTTCTGGTCCATCTTTCGCACCTGGTGCTGGATGAAACGAACCGACAGTGGCCTCGATGCCTCGGCAGTCTTCACCTTCCTGGCCACCGTCATCAACGCCGTCTCTAACACCCTTCTCCTGGTCAGTCTGTTCTTTGTGATCAACCAGCTAGTGGTGTTCAAGTTTCAGTCTGTCATTCACACGGTGCTCTTCACACCTGAGCAAGAGGGCCTCATTGTGGTGTACCTCGTGGTGGCGTACATTCTCAAGACGATTCAACTCTTCCGCGAGATCATCTGCACCACCTCCATAGACATCTTCTTTCTCGACTGGGAGAAGCCCCGAAACAAGGAGATCCTAGAGAGCAACGGCAAGATGGAGTACAAGAGCAGAATGTCCAGCTCTGACAGCAAACTGCGAACTGAACTGACAATGGAAATGACCAACACGCGTAAGCCGCAAAGTGGAGTGTCAAACTTTAGCAGCAGCAGCTCTGAAGCATCGAGCAGCGTCACTATATGGCGCAGTTGCTTTGTCGCCAACGAGTGGAGTGAGCTTAATGGCAAGCGAAGAATTGACCCCTGTTTGCACATCTTCCTGCTCATTCTCCTGCTTGAGGTACCTGATGCTTTCCTGGTTGGATTATTAACTTTTCTTCATTAATGTCATTTACTAGTGCACTGACCTGAAGAGCTTTTCCCGTGTGATGCCCTACGCAGACGTGAGCAGCAGCAGTGATGAGGCATTGGAGGAAGTGCCTGAAAGTAGCACTGCTCGACTGGCACTCATTTCCACCTTCTACATCCTACTCGCATCCATTCAGTACCTCTACAAAAAGTTCATTTTGGAGAATTTGGGCTGGGGAAAATTGAACCAGTTTATTGACCTTTGCTCAGTTAGCAATGTAAGTGCTCTCTTCACTCTCTTGATAACCAAATAATTTCACATCTTCTCTTTGACCATTGCAGATCAGCGTCTTTTGTTTAAAGTACAAACGCTTTGGCTACTACCTCCATGGCCTTTCACCGAATGGACGCAGTGACGTGAACATGCTGGAGATGTACAACCTACTGGAAATGGAGGAGAGTGATCTATGCTCCAAAAGGGGATTGGCGCCCAACACCGAACAGCAGACTTTTGAAATGTACCTTCCCCCTGTGCTCCATGATCACTGGAGCAGCTTGCGCCGACCAATCGACCGCTCCTCGCCAGGCAATCCCTTTCCCCCTCAACTGAACACTGACTTGCGCAATGTGGACAAAACGAAGCTAGTTCAGGCGTACACCTCAATCAATCGCTTCCTGTGCTCCTTCATCGAGCACTCATTCGTCAAAGCGGACTACATCGTACAAGACCGCTCTGGCTTTGAGTCACTGTTCAACTTTGAGCAGGATTCAAGTCAGCAGAAGGGTCGCTTTTACAATGGTACAGTTAAATGAAGAAGTGAATGATGAACTATTTGACAACCTTTTTCATCTAGATAATGGCCATTCGTTTGAGAGTGTACTACTTTACGGAATCGAGTTGACGCTGGCCACCTTTGAGCTGCTCACATTTATCATGGTGGACCTTATTTATCGGAACTACATTCTTTCCGCCGTCATAACGTTCTTTATCTCCAAGGTTAGTTTTCCTACGTTTTTAGATCTCACTTTCACTCTACTTTTACAAACAGATCCTTACGGTGACTTACATTAAAATGTCAAGAAAAAATCTAGTCCACAAGACACTTATGGACGAGCGATTTCTCATTTAAACGATTTCCACCTCTCTTCGCATTGTCCATCTCCAACAACTGGCCTGAAACAAGTGGTGGCGACAACTCTCTGCAGTGGTTAGAGAGATCATTCCTGTTTGTGGAAAGGTAATGGAAAGGCCTACGCCGACTGTCGCCATGGTATACCACTTTTCCGCCCTGTCCTATAGCAGGCAAAGTGATTCGGAATGGAAGCGTCAAGTGTGCCCAAGCTCATCTTCAAACCGGGCAAAAAACAATAAAAACTTTGATTTATTATCTTATCGTAGATTGTGGGCTTTTATTCATACAGAAATAAAACAGTAAACTTTTGACGTGGTTTAACTTTTGTTTCTTTCAGAGTATAATTAATAGTAAAAACACAAAGTTCCTTACAGTGAAAAGGGTTTTTGTGTTTGGGGCTGTTTAACGGTACAAATGGGCTTGATTTTTCATTATCTCTTCAATGACGCGAGGAGTTGGACTGTTGTTGTATCTACACTTTAGCAGAAAGTCTCGCTCATAAACGATTCGGCCGCTTACTGGCACTTCGGGAACAACAGGAGCCGGAACTGTTCTGATGTTACGATTGGCAGACTTGGCTTTCTCTTCTTTATTGCTTGACATAATAAAGTCCGAAAAGTTGTACTTGTGAAGAAATGACTCCAATTTTTCGCCAAGATTTTTGTCAGTTACGATGATGTTGGTTTCTTTTTCATTCACAAGCACTCTAATGTTGTGGCACACAGGCTCGTTGTCAGAAAGTGAGTTTCTAGAACTTGATTGGACGTTATTGCATTTGGTAAAATGGTTAGAATTGGGATAAAAATCACAGGATTGATAGTTGTTGCTTGATTCATAGTTATCGCCAAATTCATTGAATGGAATAGGCGATGCGTTTTGCTTTATGGTAGTGTCAATCAAGTTTTTGGCAATGTTGATGTTGTAAATGTTTTGACCGGAGATTTGCACAATACGATCGCGAGCAGTTGGGATGACTGTAAAATGACAAAAGAAATATTAGAAATGAAAACAAACATTTTGAGAAAAGCACAAAAAGCATTAACATTTAAAATGGCATAAGCAACAAGTCACAAAAAGGAAATCACCCTTTTGAAACGATATTATAGTGTCGCTCAGAGCTTCAATCTTATGCAGTCGACGTCCATTGATCCCCATCACTTTTGAGAGTAAATAAAAAGTCAAACGAATTTCCGAAATCGTACAATAGAGCACTTTACCTTTGCCAGAATCAGAGTTTTTAATCACTATTTCACCCTTCATAATTGCTTTTGCATTTGACTTTAGCTGTTTGTGACGCCCAAACATTGCGTCATCATTTTTATAGTTTGTTGTAATGTCACCATAAGATTTTGAAGCTCTAAGGCCACTTGGCATGTAACAGTTTACATTACTCGGGCCGGGTTGATCTACACTGAAACAGTACTGCATTGAATTTGCATTTGGTGGAACATTTTGACGTTGAGATGGTTTGTCAACTTTTTTCATATAATATTCTTCAATGTTTGGTTTAATGTTCCATCTACATGCGCGAATTTCGATTAACCTGAGAATTAGCAGATTGATGGAATCTGGCAAATCTTTTAGATGGTTTCGTAGCAAGTTGCGGAAAAGAGTGAAAAACATATCAATCTGTTCTCTGAAATTAATATCACTATCTAAATATGGACCATTTTCAAGAAAAAACTTGAGTATAAGAACTAGGTTGCTATTGAGAGAGTTGTCAAAGTTGTCATTTGAAATGCAGGAATCGAGGTAGTCATATTTTGAAATTAGAACATCAGCTTCACATCGCCAAAAAAATCAACAAAACAACACGCAAAAGTCATTCACCAGAATTGGAGATTCTATTAAAAAAACTTACCTAGTTTATCATCGTTGACCAACAAACAGCTTGGAGCACATTTGTTACTTGGAAAGTTCACGCCAAGACCTTCAAGCCACTCTTTGTGACGGCGAAAAATGAGACCTTCTTCTTCGACCATTTTTGTTTTCAGCTTGTCAAAGTGAACACTTGTTGAAAACGCCGGTCACAAGAACTTGAAAAAAGAAGTTAAAGGATTTAAAACTTGCAACTGAATAACAGTAATCCCGGAAAAAGGCAAATAGAAAACTTACCAATGCTTCAGCAGCAACAAACTGCTGTTGCCAAGTCGAAAACAGAATCTGTGTCAGTGAAAAGAGAGATCGCCCAGGCGAGAAGAATCAAAGAGGAGAATGATGGCTATAAATAGAACTAAGTCTACGAAAATGGAAAGATGCGTTCCCACTTGATGCGTGATCATCAACTCGGAGTATTTAGAAAGGGTTCAAATCAAAGCATTGATGGCGAGGTGATGAAGCTGCTTCCCTGAACCATTTAGAACTGACAGTGACCAGCGTTGAAAGACGAATGACGAAGCGAAGACGTCGCGACTGCTGGCCAAATCAAAATGCTCCCCCGTTCGTCCTCTGTGAATGGGCATTGCAATTTCCCCTTTCGCCCCCCCCCTTGTGATGATGTAAGCAGATGAGTCAGCTGAGGCCAACTGCAGCAGCGAAAACAGCTGCTGCTGCTGCTGCTGCACCCGTCGACTGCTGCGACTTGTTTACTGCTGTGTGATTTTTACTGAAATTGTTGCTCATCAAGGCATCTCAATAATTCCGCCATTAGGAGGATCATCAAGTCAGATGTATTAAGCAGTCTACATTACCAGCAGTTGTCCTAACCGAAGTATCGCCAGCATTCCTGTGTTCACTTGTGTTTGTGTGTTGTGTTTAGTTCTCTCAACAAGTCACAACAATTGTCTTTGTTTAGCCGTTTATTTTTAATTTTAAAACCTTTTTTAAAGAATTATACCGGTCCATTTACAGCCGCATAATAAGATGTCCTACATTGAAAGCGGAAAAGGTAATCCTTTCAACGAGATTGAAGATGTAGACGACAGTACATTCCTAAATCATCCTCGTCACGGCCAGTCCGGATATGTGCTGAACAACGACAGTGCCTGGGAGGATAAACGCAGACAGCTGCTTGAAGATAGACGTAAAATTGAAGAGGCGACACTTCAATCGTCAAAAAGAACGCTAGGCCTTCTTTATGAGACAGAGAAAGTAGGTCTACAAACTGCGGAGGAGTTACTGCACCAGAGAGAACAGCTGCAAAATGTCGATGAAAAGCTGGACTCGATCAACTCGATAATGCGTGTAAGCCAGAAGCACATTACTTCGATGAAGAGCATATTTGGTGGCTTCAAAAACTATTTCTCCAAAAACGCCGACTCTAGCCCTGCCAATGGAAAGCGAATGACTGCTTCCACTAGTGAGAGCAAGTTGCATAACACGGTCGAATCGATCAAGACGGTCACTGATAACGCCTCACATCAGCTGAATCATCCGGCGCTTAAAAACCGAGGACTGAATCCGTTTGAAGAGGAAAATGATGCTGCGCCTAGTTCCAAAGTCCCGAGCTCAACTTCTGCTTACGATTTGCACTCTCGCAAGGTCGACCAAGAGCTGGATCAAAACTTGGAAGACGTGGGCATGGGCATTTCTCGGTTGAAGGAGCTCGCAATGGGTCTGGGCAACGAGATCGATAGTCAGAATCAACTACTTGATAATCTGGCGACCAAGTCAGAGCGGGCAGGCGACACCATTACAAACCAAAATCGCCAGATGAAGCGCATCCTCAAGAGTTAAGATACTTCTGCCCTGACTGCACTTTCCTTCTGACACTTTCCCTGCATGCCATCTCAAAGAAACGGACTATATTTTTTAATTCAAAGATCATTTTTGTATGTTTTAGCTAGGAAGTTTCTTACTCTTTTGTGCTAGATAATTAGTTTAAAAAATTGCAATTGTACCTTATAATGATTTTCTCCAGTACAAAAAGTAGTAAACAAAGGCCGTGCACATACTCGTACTAAACGCGTTTTCTTCGGTCACCTCAGTGTGGGTGCTGTGCTGTGCTGTGCTGTGGGTGCTCTTGATCACTCTTCAACTCTCTGGCTCCCACTTCCACAGGTAATCGATCGGCAGCATTGCAGAGGTCCTCTTCGTTGCCAAGTTCTCCGTGTGTGCACCGTTGCCCATGCTGCTGCCAAACCGACACACACACTGTCAACAAGCTCTCGTGTGCTACCGTGCTACTCTTAGATTACCAAGTGATAAATAATTAGGTGGGGGAGAAGAGAAGAAGAAGAGAGTAAGGAGCCGTCAATGGCTGCAATCGTCCATGTCGATGAAGAAGGTGCTCTAATGTGTTTAACAATTTGCCGCCATCTCTGCAGCAGCACCAGGCAAACAGGCAAATGAGTGGAGAAAACGACGACTCAAGGCCAGAGAGCAGTGAATAGTGGCGTGCAGACGTGCCCCCTTCTCTGGCTTCGAGTACGAATAGCGCTAATCGGAGATGTGATTAGAGCTATTGCCATTGTCGACCACTGTCCACACCACCACCAACACACTCACTGCTGATGATGGTGAGGTACAAATGCAGAGTGAGGCAACAACAGCAGCAGACACCTCGATGAGTACATCAGCTTCAGAAGACATCGACGGCGGCGACGAGTGCACGCAGGAGAGAGATAGATTGCTGCTGCTGCAAAGCTTCGATCGACGCCAGTCACCACACAGTGCCCACATTTGAATTGTTCGCGCCGACTTTGTTTGACACTGGCTGTGGCACCAGCGCCCCTGCCCCACCAATCTCTCATCTAATCTCTTGTTGGCCCTGACTGTCGTGTGACTGGTGTGTTTGTGCATCTCTGCTGACAGGGCCTGGTCTTCTCTACAAAAGACCACCACTAATCGTCCAGTATCGGTTCCTTCCTTTCTTTCTCTGCCGCTTTTACCATTGCTTTGATCTTCCATCTGACTCCCACCGCTGAAGATGACAGGCGAAACGGAGACAGTCCACCGTCGGACGAGTAGTGTCACTCGCGCCACTGAGATCATGGACCTGGAGCAGAAGCGCCGCAAACTTCAGCCTGATCGACCGTAATATACTTTATCTACAAAATTGCTACTTCAATTGTGTAATGTGTGTTTTCCCCATTCAGCGTTCACAAACCGAAAGAATCCTTGCTGAGTTCAGGCAGTGGCTACACCAACTACCGAGGCCTGCTCAACCTCTGCTTCATCATTCTCGTAAGTCATATTACCCTTTTCTTTCGGAAGTAAAGTTTTTTTATTTCAATCACTCTTCAGGTACTTTCGAACGCCCGTGTGGCTCTGGAGAACATCATCAAGTACGGCATTCTGGTGGAGCCGCTGCAGTGGGTCTTTCTCCTCTGCAACCTACCCAACATCATCCCCTTCTTCAAGCTGCTGCTCGCACTCAACTTCTTCATTCTCTCGTCCCTCTTCCTCGAGCGATCTCTGCTCGTGCCGCGGAAGATCAGCGACAGAGCGGGCGCTGCGACGGCCGCTGGCATCATCCTCACACTGCTCTCCCTCCCGCCGCTCGTCTTTCGCTCTGGTCAGTGCAATCCTGTGGGCGCCTCTGTCTGCTGTCTGGTCTACTCGATCATGTCCCTCAAGCTGACCTCCTACCACATGGTCAACTACTGGTGCAGAAAGCAGCAGTACAGTCGCACCCGACGCAACTCCATGATCACCAATGGCGGCCACCACAGTGCGCACAATGGCACCTCCAATAGTAATGGTCACGGCAATGGCGATGCCAGCCGCCACCAGCCAGCCCCACTGGTGGAGTACCCAAACAACCTGACCATTCCTGATCTTGCCTACTTCATTGCCGCGCCCACGCTCTGCTATGAACTCAACTTTCCTCGAACTGATCGAATTCGAAAGCGCTTTATCCTGAAGCGACTTTTTGAAATTGTAATGTGCCTTTTAGCTTTTCTGTTTCCTCACCCTAACATTTTGTGTGTTTCAGGTTTTTCTCTTTCAACTGGACATTGGCCTGATTCAGCAGTGGATGGTGCCCACCATTCGCAACTCGCTGGAGCCTTTCAAGGAGATGTCCCTGGGGCGAATGCTGGAACGCCTGCTGAAGTTGGCCGTGCCCAATCACCTCATCTGGCTCATCTTCTTCTACTGGTTCTTTCACGCCTTTCTCAACCTGCTTGCCGAGCTGCTGCGTTTCAGTGACCGCCAGTTCTACAAGGACTGGTGGAACTCCGAGTCGGTGAGCACCTTCTGGTCGACGTGGAACATTCCCGTGCACGCACACCTGGTCCGGCACGTCTACCTGCCGCTACTGAACCAGGACCGGGTCAAGTTTAATCGCTTTTGGGCGTCGACGGTGGTCTTTCTCCTGTCTGCTTTCTACCACGAGTACCTCGTTTCGGTGCCGCTGAACATGTTTCGTCTGTGGGCCTTCGGCGGGATGATTGCTCAGCTGCCGCTCTCCGTCTTCGTCAACAGGTACCTCAAGGGACAGTCGGGCAACGTTGCGGTATGGATATCCCTCATCCTAGGTCAGCCACTGTGCATTCTCATGTACTACCACGACTACTACGTCATTCACGTTGCCTCCACCAGCAACTAGAACTCCACCTTCATTTCTTACTCACCACCCTACTCCTCCACCCTTCTGTGATGTTCCTTAACGCCGAGTTTGCCAGTGTGTCAAATTCAATGTTTTAACAAACAAATGTTATTTTTAATAAAACAAATCAATTTTTACAAAGACTGCAGCTTCTGGCAGTGTTTGGTGCAAAAATAATGCTGGAAGCAAAGTAAAGCCAGAAGAGCTTCGGCTGACTTGTAGAGGCGATTTGGCCTGCTCCAGCCACCCAACTACTTCTTCTTCTTGGCCACACTTTTGGGCTTGGCGCCTTTTTTGACGCTCTTCGAGTTCTCCTTTTTCCCAGCCGAAGTGCTAGCAGAAGAGGCAGCAGGGCCAACTTTGACGCTCTTTGAGGGCTCCTTCTTTCCGGCAGAAGTGCTAGCCGAAGAGGCAGAAGCGCCCACCTTGACGCTCTTTGAGTTCTCCTTCTTCCCAGCAGAAGTGCTAGCGGAAGAAGCAGAAGGGGCCACCTTGACGCTCTTCGAGGGCTCCTTCTTCACCGAACGAGCCGAGGATGGGCGAGCAGAGCTGCCCAGCTTGACGCTCTTGGAAGGCTGCTTCTTGATAGAGGCGGCAGAGGTGGAGCGAGAAAAGCCCGATGTGACGCTCGTCGATGGCTCCTTCTTCGCCGAACGAGCCGAGCTTGGACGAGCAGAGCTGCCTACCTTCATGCTCTTCGAGGGCTCATTCTTCATCGAAGTTGAGGTGGAGGTGGAGCTGGCTGAGGTGGAACTGGCCGAGGTGGAGCTGGCAGCAGCTGCGGGGCGAGCCGAGGCGGGCTTCTTCTTCTGGGTGCTGCCACCCTCTGCTGGCTTGTACTTGCCCGTGGCCGCGTCCATCTTGAAGACCTGCTCCTTGGGGGTGTACATAAGCACATTGGTCCAGGTGTTGCTCATCAGACTGCCGCTCGTGTAGGAGACACTGTCGATGTTGACAGAGGGCGGAGCACCACCACCACCACCACCTTTGCCAGCCTTGCCACTGGGATTGAGCACCGTAGAGGTGACGTGGCGAATGAAGAGGCCCTCCTTTTGGGTAGTCAGCGGCGACTCCTTCGCCTTGTCCGGGTCCATCAGAAAGTTGGCCCAGCTGGTGGAGACGAAGCCCTTGGAGCGGTCGTACTCGACCTGTTGATTCTTGTGCACCTTCTGCTTGACCAGGTTGCCGCCCCCGCCGGACGGCTGCTCGGTGGAGGTGCCCCCGTAGGACACCTTCAGCGGAGTCACATTCTCCAGCTGACCCAGCTGGATGGGGCCGTTCAGGTGAGGCTTGAGAATCGCCGCAAGGATCTCATCGTCGGCGAGCACGCCCGGCAGACTCTGCACTGCCTGCGCAGAGCTGTGCTGCAGATTTGCGTCCATGCCGGCCAGAATTTGGTCCTCACTCCACGGATTGCTCTTCGACGGTCCCTTCGCATTGAGCATCGACATGCCGGCACTGCTGTTGCCACCACCGCCGCCTCCAGCCTTTTTCGAGCTGCTCGACTTTCCGTTCTGCTTCACCATACTTGCTGCTGGGACGAGTTCACGAGTATAACCGAGCAAAAGAGAAAGAGTTTAAGCTTGCAAGTAATAAAAACTGCTCAATCAATAACAGCAAATTCCTTGAAAATAAGGCGGTTTAATGTCTTTATACAGATGCAATACTTCCATGCACAGTGCAAAATTTAGAACTTGTGTAATTAGAATACGTTATTCAGCAATTGCATTTTTCCCTAAAAATCTAACAGTTATAGAAGAGTTTCTAGCAAGTTAATTGGACCATCACAACGCACAAAGTCAGATGCTGCTGCTGCTGCTGTTGCTCAGTACGCCAGACCACCGCCAGAGTACTCAATCCTTTGTGGAGACTCGACAAAATCAAGCCAATCTGAGGCGTGAGTCGGCAGCAGGCCCATTGATTTGCACTTGTAGAGGGCCAGTGCAATGCACCCGAGATTGCCCAATAAGTAGATGAACTTTTGCATTATGGCTTGGTTTCCTTCAATTAGCTTAAAAGCTAAGGATAAAAAGAAGTTCATTAATCACAAAGGTTTCAAAGATATTATTTGTAATATTACTATTGTTAAAGTTGAAGATCGCTTTGATAGGTCCTAGGAAGAGCATTCCAACCATCATAATGGGGAAAATAGAGATGGAATTGCCGGCCATGTACATGATGAAAAGATTCATTGGAATCTGCTTCAGTGGGGCCAGTGCGATGTCCCATGACTTTTTAACAATCAAATTGCTGTCCACTTCCTGACTGATTTCACTGTGACCGTGTCCAATGTTGGGATTGAAGCCCGGTGGCGAGGCTAACTCTGAACGGTCTGATCTGCTTCTGTTGAAGGACAAGGAAAACTTAGGGCATCTGTACCAGGAAAACCGGCGAGCACTTACTTTGTGGCAAAATTCAGCGACCATTTGTGCTTGTTCTGCTTACTGTTTTTCGCTTGCACCGCACTTGAAGACATCTTCCTAGTTCCAGAGAGGTGAATACTGACTGAGAATTGTGGTCAAGGCGATACAGTAAGATAACGTGAATCACACACTCCAAACTGGCACTTGATTTGGCGATGACAACAGAAAAAAATTGTACTCCTGAGTCCACAAAGTACGTAAAGCGAAAGCGTTTGCGAAGCACGTGCTTGCCTGCAAAAAGTGACAACATAATCGCCGATCCTCGAAACAATTTCACCCCAACCATGGCCGATAACGTCGATCTTATGGTCAACCAGACGACAGAACTGCTGAAGGAGTTTAAATCGAACCTCTCTCCGTGCATCTACTCGGTGAAGGCGCTGCTGGAGAAGATGAAAAACAACGAGTTGCCCACTGAAAATGGCATTTCACTATTTGATATGAAAAACAAAATGTTCCTCAGCTATCTGGTGGACCTAACTGATGTGCTCTTCACTAAACTTCGTGGTGAGAGTATTGCCGAAAGAACTGGCACCCTTGAGAGGCTGGTGGAGGAGCGAACTGTCTTGGAGAAGATCCGCCCGATCGAACACAAACTGAAGTACCAGGTGGACAAATTGATGAAAGTGCTCAACACTGGAGCCATCGACCAGAATGATCCAATGAATTTAAAGCCCAACTTTTCCAGTATTGCTGAGGGAGAAGATGGAGAGGATGGTGGTGCTATGAACTTGGATGATGTTGACGAAGACGAGTCTTCAGATGTAAAAAACCTCGCGATGACAGATGCAAAAAAGTCTTCAAATGGTGGTGTCTATGTGCCACCGAGATTGGCGCAGATGAAATTTGAAGATGAACATGACCGAAAAACTAAAGCGCTGGAGCACGCAAAGAAGCGGGCAATGAACAGCTCCATCATCAAAGAGCTTCGACGCGAATTTGACGATGCTCCCGAAGAGGAATACGGCTCCATGCTGCACCAAAAGAGCGGCATTGGCAAGTTTCTCAAAGAAAAGAAGCGTTTTGAGGAGGACAACTTCATTCGTATTAACCTCACTAAGAAGCAGAAGGCTGCCGCGCGAAAGATGGCCACCATCAACTCTATCGCCGATGATGTTACCCGATTCGAGGACATCTCCGCGCTTGATATCAGCAATCCAAATGATTTTGTTACGCAAAAGAGGAGAAAGCCAAAGACGCCAAAGAACAAAAAGAAGTCCATCAAGCGGCGGAAGCATTAGCTATCTTTGTCTTTTCATTATTCTCCTACAAAAATCCCTCTTGTTTTATTTTGAATAAATGAGCATGCCTTCTTTTTCGAGAATATATTTGAAAAAGGTAAAAGTCCACTATCACAAATGACGTCTCAGGGATGGAGCCGATGCTACTGCAGCGGACAGCAGCGCCACTGCAGTTTTGTGCTCCTTCTCGCAATCACAACAAAGACTCACTCTGAGTTTCTATTTGCTTTGCGTCGAAGCATTCTGCCTGTGCCAGCCAGCACCTGAGGTAGTGAACTCAAAGAGTGCTCTAAGGAATCGAGCACTTCCAGTCAAACGTTTCAGCTTTTCACCGCCTTCATTCTTCATTCAATAGGTGACATCAGCCAAAGCGTAAGTTTTATATTACACTTGTCATAATGAAAAAAATAATTACTTCTTGTATTTTTTCCATAGGATGTCTCGTCCAATTTCTCCTGTTGTTGAGATGGAGACGAGTCGATGCAGCTCTCCGGTTTCCCCTGCATCACCCTCGCTTCGCCAAGCCGAAGGCATCGAACGTCTGAAACGTCTGTATCCTTACACGGATGTTGATTTGCTTCCCAAAAACTGGTCTTCTAAGGATAAGGCAAACTTTATCATTCTCTCGGAAGACGGCCTGAAAGTGCACTACAAGGGAGTTGGAAAGACGCACAAGGATGCGGCAGCTGTGCGAGCGACGCACCCGATTCCCTCGAGCTGCCTGCTCTACTACTACGAAGTGCGAATCGTGAGCAAAGGTCGCGATGGATACATGGGCATAGGCCTTGCCGCCCAGAACGTCGACATGCATCGTCTGCCTGGTTGGGACAAGCAGTCGTACGGCTACCACGGGGACGATGGCCACTCCTTCAATAGCTCGGGCACTGGGCAAGCTTACGGGCCCACCTTCACTACTGGCGACATTATTGGCTGTGGTTTCAACTTGATTGAAAACAAGTGCTTCTACACTAAAAACGGCATTAATCTCGGCATCGCTTTCACTGATCTTGCAAGCGTCCCGCTCTTTCCCACCGTCGGCCTGCAGACGCCCGGTGAAGAGCTGGAGGCCAATTTCGGCTTGGATCAGTTTGTCTATGACATCGAACAGGATGTGATTGCTCTGCGAAAGCGAATCACCGAATCAATTGGCAACTTTCCAGTGAACCACGCTGACTGGCAGCCCATGCTGCACTATCTCGTTCAGTCGTGGCTCATTCACAATGGCTACTGCACCACGGCGCAGGTTTTCTCTGAGGCCACACAGCTTCCGTTTAAGGAGAATGTTCAAAATATTAAGCAACGCCTGAAAATTCAGCAGAGTGTGCTCAGTGGCCGAATCGGAGAAGCAGTTCATCTTACCAACACACTGTACCCTGAAGTACTGCAGGAAAATCCAAACCTCTATTTCACTCTGAAATGCAGACAGTTTATCGAGTACGTCTGTGGATACGATCGTGCACCTTACCACGCTTTCAATGGCAATTGCCAATTCAACGACCACAATGGCAACCTAGATAACCCAATGGAAGTGGACATAAGTCCCGAGGATACTGAACACTCCGTGCAAGATCCCCTCATTGAAAGTCACGCCACCAATGGCTACAATGAACTGGAAAAGATCATCAAATTCGGCCGAGAGCTGAATGCCCTTTCAAAGCAACTCTTTGCCACCTATGGCCACAATGAGACGAACAAGAAGATGCTCGAGCAGGCATTTCACATAATTGCATTCCAGAATCCAACCGATTATAAGATTGAGGATGGTGAGAACCTGCTGGATCGCGAGCAGGTCTGCCAGCAGCTGAACAATGCCATTGTCAAGGCGAGCTCTGGCTCGCAGAAGGTGCCCATTGAGACGGTCATCAAGCACACGAAAAATATCCTGAAATTGAACAGCCAGTGTGGCGCTTGGCTTCTAGAGAAGCTGTAGTAAACCAAAAATAACCGAGTATTGACTTTCACTTTCATTCTATCGCCTAACCCTTAGTGTGTGTGCTATTTGGTAATCTAAACTTAGTGATCCAAATCATATTAATTAACTACTGTTTTTTCTTCTCTTATCTTACACTTCAACTGTATAATCTACTTTTGTTTATTTAGTCATTACATTTAATTAATCTCTCTACTCATAATAATAAACTGTGTGACAATTTACAGCAACTTCCGCTTCTGGTAGAATATTGCATCAAATCGCTGCTGTCGGCTTTCCCTGGTGATCTCATTGAGGTTCTCCTTGATTGACTGGACGTTCACCTCAGGATACAGCTCCTGCAGGTACTCCATATCAATGTTTTCAAAGCGCTTGAGCAGTTGACGAACGTGGAATTCCTTTCTGAAAGTCAACGAAACAGTCTTGTTTAGCTGCTTCTCGCGTAACTTTTTGTTAAACTCTTCGACATCTTTGCCGAATCCAGGGGCGTTCATTTTACGCCATTCAGTGTTCATCCAGTAGGGAATCAGGTGCTCAGAGCAAGCAATCCTGTGGATGGGAAAATAAGTTGTTAACCCATTTTGTATTGTACCAAACCAGGCAAACTTACCAGCGCCAACGTCCGAAAATGTCTCGACGGAAGGCCTTCCTTCGGCTGACAAACTGACTGTCGCCGACTTCCAGGTCCCAGTAGGCGCGATTTCTCTCTTGGATTACTTCCTCAATGTACTTCATGCTCTCTTCCACCTTGTCGATTCGCTCCGGACTAGGCATATTTTGCGTCGCCTCTTTAGACGCCTCTTCCATTGTCTTCAGCATGTTGCGCTCCTTGTAGAGGACATACCACAGGCAGTGCAGGTCCTTGTTGCTCTTGATTCGAAGCTCATCAATTCTCCAGCTTCGACCTAGAAAGGACAGTTACACATCAGTCATTATGCAAAAAGACAGTAACAACATACCAGATTTTACGGCATCCTTGCTCCAATTTTCGGGTGCATCGAAAAAGTCCATCAGTCGTTTAGCAACGGGATGTGAATTTTCTTCCACAATGGGCGCGACATCATTTTCCACTTTTGTGTTGGCTACTTCGTTGAACCGAGTTAACGACACTTGATACAGCCGGATCTGAGTGGCTTCACCAAACAGTCTCAAAACGGGTCTTTTGAAAGCTCCCAACATCATTTCACATTCGTTTGTTATGATTCAAATGTGAAATGTGCAAAAAAGTTAGTCACATGTTTTGATCGCGCCCCAACTCTTCTGCTAGAGGGCGCCGCGCTAGCTATCAATCCAACAAGAAAACACGAGCAACCTAATCTTTTCTTTGGTCCCAAATTCACAACTTTTTAAAAGCCCTTTAATTTATCAGATTTAAAAGTAAACTCAACTTTTTAGATCATAAAACGGAAGGCTTGTAAAAAGCAAAAAAATCGGGTGAAAATTGTAAGTCAGCTAATTACGTTGTCAGTGAAGGGGCAATTCACATGCTTTTTTCGGCCAAAAAGCCGAAGTCAACATTTTTGCCTTCTGCACAGGTCTTCTAGGCTTCATCTTGCCCATCTCTCCCGCTTTCCACCCCTTCTCCATCCACTCCTGCAATGGCCGACAAACTGGGCGACATGATGGGACGCTTCGGCAAGGCCCCCAACGGCCTAGGCCTGGGCATCAAACTGCTCGTCGCTGCCGGCGGTCTCGGGTACGCCGCAACGCAGTCCGTCTACACAGGTACATCTACTTTATTTTGATTTGCTATAAACGTGCCCATCTGACCTTAAACAATCCTCGTCTTTTTGGCCATAGTGGAGGGTGGTCACCGTGCAATCATCTTCAGCCGAATCGGTGGCATCCAGAAGAATGTGTACGCTGAAGGCTTGCACTTTCGGTAAGTTGCGTCATGCCACCGACGTAGATCGTGTCCTAATGTCACTTTACACTTGTACCCCCAGACTTCCCTGGTTCCAGTGGCCCATTATCTATGACATTCGATCGCGTCCGCGAAAGATTTCCTCTCCAACTGGTAGCAAAGATTTGCAGATGGTCAACATTACCCTTCGTGTTCTGGCTCGTCCCGATGCTTCCAAACTGCCTCAAATTTACCGTGTCTTAGGAACTGACTACGACGAGCGTGTCTTGCCTTCCATTTGCAATGAGGTTTGTTCCCATAAACTTTTTCGTTTACTACAGGAACTAATGCTAACACCGTTTTACCTTTAGGTGCTTAAAAGTGTTGTCGCCAAGTTCAATGCTTCTCAGTTGATCACTCAGCGTCAACAAGTTTCGCTGCTGGTTCGCAAGCAGCTTATCGAGCGAGCCAAGGACTTTCATCTCATTCTCGATGACGTTTCGCTCACTGAATTGAGCTTCAGCAAGGAGTACGCCGCTGCCGTCGAATCCAAACAAGTGGCCCAACAGGAGGCTCAACGTGCTGCTTTCACCGTGGAGCAGGCCAAGCAGGAGCGTCAGCAGAAGATTGTTCAAGCTGAGGGAGAAGCCGAAGCTGCTCGAATGATATCCTTTTCACAAACGATGCCTTTTACCCAATTGCGTTGCTTAACTTTGCGGCCAACTGATGAACTCTATGGCATATTACTTAGTCTAACCAAAAGCGCTGCTTCGCTAGGCTAGGTTGATCTTTCTGATTTGGGTCTGGTATCTTGGTACTGAATAACGAGCTCTCATTTATCAGTTCTGTAAAGGACAGACCAAAGGACAAATCAGTCATGTGGGCGACATTACTTAGCGAAAGTCTTTCCCATTCGTAGTGCTGCTCGCGCGACTAACATTCTGCCTCAAGTTTCCTATAGAGAATTGGCTTTGCTCTAGCCGATTCTTTATACTTTCAAAAGTGATATTTGCTCTTTAGTAATCTGATGGCCATCTTTGTTGTTGAAATCAATTATCTCAAACCTTTCGCATCCTTATTTCCTTAACTTTTCCGCTATACTTAGGTGACGCTATCTCCAAGAATCCCGGTTATCTAAAGTTGAGGAAGATTCGCGCTGCCCAGCAAATTGCCAAGACGGTAAGCCTAATGCTAATGTTACCTTTTTCTTTTACTAATGAGTTTGTTTTCCTCGGCATTAGATGTCTCAAGCCCAGAACCGCGTCTACTTGGATGCCCAATCGCTGTTGCTGAACATCTCCGAGAAGGACTTTGACATCAAGTCTTCGCAAATTCAGGGCAAGAAATAGGGGGCACCGCATTGCCGCCGCCGCTTACATTAAACCAATGTAATGGATGAATCACATCGAGTCCAATTATTTTTGTAGTCGTATTACTTATTACACATTAGCTAATCTCCGTACTTTTGAGTGAGTTTATTGTCAAAATACCTACTCAGAGGAAGAAAGCCTACTAAAAATAAAGCAATTGTTATCACTAGTTACTTGAACGCGGTGTGCTAGAAGAAGATTGGCAGGACTCCGGCTAGACGGGCGGCAGCAGAAGACTGATGTCTTCATTGGACTTTCTGTCCATTACCACTTCAGTGTCGGTCACTGTGGAATGGGAGGCGGCCGAGGAAAGCATCGTCTCCTCCTGACGACCAAAGGAGGAGCCCAGGTCCTGGCAGTAGAGAACCACCGCCCCTAGGTTGCTTCTCCTCAGGTTCATTGCCTTCACTGGAGTCCATTTGGCGGTGTTCTGCGCCACCGGGCAGTACTTCTCCACCGAATTGAGACTGCTGCTGCCGTCATTGCCGCCAATGGCGTACAGAGCGTCGTTGACCTCAACCAGGTCGTGCGTGCTCCTGTGTGTGTGAGTTGGGTAGTGTGTATGAGTGGTAGTAAGCGAGGAAGAGCACCCACACACTTACCGTCTGGTCTGCATTGAGGCGACACTCTCCCAGGCATTCATGGTCGGGTCGTACCGCTCGACACTGCTCAGAGGATAGGAGTTGCCATCGTTGCCGCCGCTGACGTACACCTTGCCAGCCAGCACAGTCGCCCCACAGCTGCTTCGAGGCGTGATCATCGGTGCCACACGAACCCACTTACCCTCCTGAGTGATTTGAATAGAGTGGTCAAATAATATTTTAGCTCATACACCACAAACTTACCCGTGGATCAAATCTGGACACTGATGAGTGGTAGTTGACGCCGTCGAAGCCGCCCACCGCATAGATGGACTGATTCAGCTCCACCAGACGACAGTACTTTCTTCTGATCTCCAGATTTGGATAGGAGTACCAGACGTTGGCGTAGGCGTCAAACATTTCCGAGCTGTTCAGAACGGCGTTTCCTGTTTGCATGAGTTACAGTTTTAGTGTCAGTTCCAAAACCAAAATTTTTAATCCTCATTACCATCGAATCCACCGGCGACCACCACTTGGTTCCCATTGAGACTGCACACACCAAAGCAGCTGCGCGGACTGCCCATACTGGCCCCCGTTTCCCAGACATTGCTCAGCGGCGAGTAGGTCTCCACCGAGTTGAGCTCCTTCGAGCCATTGTAGCCACCGATGACGACAATCTTCTGCCTGTTGTTGAGCGTCGTCAGTCCGGCACGGGAGCGCCGTTGACTGCTCTGCACGTAGGTCCAGCGGTCACTGACCGGGCAGTAGTACTCAAACTCGCTGTTGATCGTCGAGAAGAGTGAACCGCCTCCGATGGCAAAGATCACCGGCTGCAGGCCTTCAGGGCGGCGAGTGGTGGTGCGGGCGTTGTGAGCGTTGTGCTCCACCGCCGCCCTCTCCGCCGGACAGAGGTGGTAGCGCATCGCCTCAATCAGCAGATCCTTCGCCTCCGAGTTCGTCCTGATCAGACTCTCGCCCATCACCTGACTGAGGAGGTACTCGCGCGAGAGCAGCGGCAGGCGGACGTAGCTGAGCAGACTGGCAAAGTGCTTCTCTCGCTCGTTCAGATTGTGCTTCAACCAGCGCATCACCGCCCCGTAGACCGTCTCCTCGTCGGTCACATTCAGCTGACTGCTCGACACCAGACTGCTGATCTCCTCAAAGGAGAGGAGGAGGAACTCTTCCTCCTGGGAGACCTTCATGAAGTTGTTCAGTGCGTACTGGTGAGAGGTCACCTGCAGCTCCTCGCAGGAGTGGGTGTGCGCAAAGAGGCGTATGCCGAGGCAGTTGGAGGCGTCCAGCTGGCGGAGGAGGAAGCTGCAGCAGGCCTCCCTGATCACGTCCATCTGCAGCAGACTGGCCGCCGGCAGCAGGCACTGCACGTTCTCGTCGGTGATCTCAATCTGTCCGGTGTAGGCGTAGTCGATGAGCAGCTGCAGCGCCATCGGCTCCACCTCCTTGATGCTCACTCGATCGAGGCTCTTTTCCAGCATTTCACCTAAAAGAAAAAAGGAGTTTTTAGAAGTTGTTTCCTTTAGTTTTTTGTAGAACAGCTAACTCACAGCTGAACATGGCATTGAAGTATGCGGAAGTGGCTGCCAGGACGACACGGTGTGCCAGCAAATCAGTGCCGGCCACGTGCAGTGTCACATCACAGAGCGTTCCGCTGTGTCGCATTTGGTTCATTGCACTGAAGGCCACTGAAGGGTGGTTCGAATCGTTGTACTTCATCGTTGATCGTAGATCACCACAAGAAAGCAGGGTTCAAAAAGTGTGATGAGAAGCTGTGAGGTGGACAGGTGCACTGACTCGATTGATGGACGGCCAAACGGTAAATGGCGCCAAAACGGGGCAAAGAAGTCAAAGCACGAGGCAGCGATGAGTGCAGCTGGTCAGTGCACGCTGTCGAAGGCACTTTTACCGGTGCCAACTGCTTGCCACCCTGCCGTCATCATGGAGACGAAGTGATCTCTGGAAAGAGACAAGAGAAAGCGAGAACTATCCGCCTATATAAATAGAACGAGCACTCGCCAATCTGCGAATGGTCGATTCCTGGTCGCCTCTCTGGTTGTTCCTCTTCAAGCCTCATTTAATTGTCTATATACCGACCTGTACAGCATATCATAAAATGCCTGTCGATGTCAGTCAGTTGAAAGCTGCAGAAGACCACGGCAGAGTGGCGACTAGGCGGTGTCCCTGTTGTGCTTGCTATAAAAGATGCACTAAAAGCGCGCCATCCGAGTGCTGCACTATTCAAGGTGAATGTCCTGCAATATTTCTTTTTCTTCATTTTCAAACAATGCTTGAAACGGGAAATGAATCTTGGAACACAAAGGCCATTATATAGCCGGCTAATGGACCGGGCAAACGCATTTGGCGCCAACTGCTGCTGTCACTTTGGCAGCTCTGGCAGCAGCAGCAGCTCTCACCACTCAGCAAGACCTCAAAGTGCGCGTGCAAGTGAAGAGCGTCCTTGTCATTCTCTGCATGTCATTTTGTTGGCATGAATAAGTAATTGATTGCCCTTATGTAATTGACTTGAGGAAATTGCCTGCACATGGTAATGGGCAACCTTGGAGGGAAAGTCCGCGCCGAGGAACTAAACTTTTTTATGATCAGAACTCGACTATAACGCAAATGCCAGTCTGGTATAGCTATTTTGACGCAGGATAATTCGCCCAGCAGTTTTTTTTGCCACACTTTGTTTGTGTCGGCCTCGTCAGCTGATCGCGTGCTGAAGCCTAATCAAGTGTTTACTTTGTAGCTGTTTGCTCCAAGCGGCTTTGGAGTTGTTTACCAACGAGGAAATTAACACCGTTCTCATTAAGAAAAGTGACACCCCGCCTTAATGAAGTCGAGATCTATCGTCGACATGTTCGGTCCAGTACCGAACTCGATAAAGGCAGCGAATCCTCAATATTTTTCTCTTTTTTCAAAAGACTCCGGCTTACAGTAAGAATTTAGGTTATGTTTGAGTAAGCTAGAAAACTAACTTGTTGATTTTCTGTTTCAACGCAGGAATGTGCTCAAATACGTTGAGAAGCAGATGCTAAGTGACGGCTTTGACAGGGTCGGCGTTGTCTCCGTCATCGGCCGGTCAGTGCTCAGCTGCATGAACTCCAAGGCCAGTCTACTTGGCAGCCTCATTGGTCAGAATGCATTCCTTCCTCAGGTGGGCGAGGGAAGTACACTCTTTGAGGATAATGTATGTATTTATTTGGGGTAAACAAGTACTGTTGACACTTACCCACCATTGACACGCAGTTTGCCCAAATCGATGGTTACTACGACACTGCCAACCAAATTGTTTTTCTCCATCTGACGTCAACTTTTGACTCGTGGTCTCTGACCAACTTGTACGATGACATTCAGAAGCAGTTTCTCGAAAAGGTAACATTTTTTTATTTTTATTGACACCTTTCAGCTAATAGTCTACTTTGTAAATAGGGATTTCTTAACCAGTGGCCTGATTTGATGAATGATCTGCTCAAGTCGCTCATTTTGTTATTTCACATCAGTCATGTGGTCGTGGTCTCAAATCAGACACCTCGCTTTGACATTAGCTGCATCAATCTCTTTCGGATCATTGATTCAATTCGAGTCAAACTGCAGCCATTTGTCTCGGAAATGCTCCAGTCTGTTGGTGGTTTACCGACATTTTGGATTAAATCAGGAAGATTTTGTGTCCCCCAACTTCTCTTTACTTTTGAGGCATATGAAGGCTTTGAATACATAAATAACGACAATTACCAGCTCTATGTTCAGCAGTTGGAAGATCAAATAACAAGGGTACTACGAAAAAGTCGCCTCTTATCGGCAATGAGTGCCAATTCCCTGTTTTCAATCTCATCGTCAAGTCCTTTTGTGTTTATATCGACTCAAAATCCTATCATTAGTGACTACAATGCATTCTTTTTTGAGAGAATTTTCAACCGTTGCACGAACGAGGCAACTGAAGGACGTTCCAAGTACGCTGACAAGTACTACTCTCTCAACAAATGCAATCAGCTCTTCCTCAGCTTCCTACTTCCTCACATAAACTCCACACTTTCAAAGAACTCCGATGAGAACAGCTCGACAAAGCCAACCCCGCCTTCAAATGATTTGGTGAACACGTACAGCTTCTTCAAAGTGTTGATTTCTTTTAAAGAGCTTATCTTTTCGCAAACCTATGCCTCCATCAGCGCCGAGAAGTCGCGAAACTTGATGAAAATTTTCGACTCTCTCTACTCAACTCTGGACACTGACAATCGCTTCTCTGAAGGACGATGCTCTAAAATGGTGCACAATGCTGTCAGCTACTATCAGGAGAACCTTCCTTCGCACTACACACGTGAAACACACGAACGGAAGCTGATGCTCACACTGCAGTACTTTACCATGAACTCTCGGGGGCCGGCCATTTACAAGTACATACAGGCAGTGCAAGCCGAGTGCGACAAGTTCTGGAATAGTGGTCGCAAAATGTGTGAAGAGCTTAGCCTGACCGGAAACTACTGCATGAACAAGGTGCACCGACTGCCCCATGAGGAGTTTGCGCCTAATGCAGACGGCTCATTTCAGTCACTGCCCATAATGTTGCACTCCAGCATGACCAAACTGGTCTCTGCCTGTAACTGTGGTCGTCGCTCGGGCAACCGCATCGATCCATTTACCTTAAAAGAGGCCAACTATGACTTCTACTTGAAGATGAAGTTCAAGTGCCACACCTGTCGCCACGTATCGCAGTACAAGTTTCCTGTTTACGACAACTTTGACGTGGAGACGCTCAGCTCAAGTCAGAACATGACTAATAAGAGCGAAAACCGGGACAGTCCGACAACGACGAGGGCACTTGGCGTGCTGCCGGACGACGAAGCTCGTCCTGGCGGCGACTGCGAAGAGGTGGACGCCTCCGAAGTGCCCAGTCCCGAGAATCTGTCCAATAACGATGACTTGCTCGATTCACCGCCGGAGAATGCCGAGGAAGGAGATGAGGAGAACTACGTGATCACCTGCAGCACAAAGTCGGACCATCACCCACAGCGAAAGTCAGAGCAGGGTGACTCGGCGGTGACCGGCGGTGATGAGGGCAGCGAGAAGGACGCTTTGTCAGGAAATGACAAGTCCGAGGCGCTGAGCAAGCCTGAGCTCTTTCTCACGCAGTCCTCCGACAATGAGGAGTACGCGGAGAAGCACTTCTCCAGCGGCGAAGAGTTTGTCAGTGATCTTGAGCTGAACAACACGTCGCCGGAAACGGGCAAGGTGACACGCGCCAACGTGGACGTCTCCTCACTGCCGCCGATGATTCACACGCTCTGTCCGCCGAACACGCCGGCTCGCTTCTCCTCCTGGTCGCTGGTCTGCCTGGGCTCCTCCAGCATCTACTCGCACAACCTGGGCATCACCGACCAGCAGGGCTTTATCCACGGCTCGCACTACCTGCTCCCTTGGAATGTGACCGTCATTCTGGAGCATGGCCGACACATGCCGCCGCTGTGGGAGCGCGGCAAGAAGCCGCCCGGGGTGAAGCACATGAAGGCGCTGAAATCAGGCACTCAGTTCACCGTGAAGATATTCATCGGCGTGGAGTACGAGTGCCTGCGAGGCCACCGCTTCATCTCCTGCGGGCCTGACCAGGTGCTCAAGGCCAACTCGAACATTTTTTCAGAGACAGCGTCAGCTTCCACGACAAATGATATGCCGGTGTACATGCACTGCATCTGCAGGTGAGTACTCGCTCGCAAAAGCAAACAAGCAAGGTTTATTCCCCTGACGTCTGACTTAATGCGCCGCTCTTCTCCTTTTTCTTCTTCTCCGCAGCCGTCCGGGCAAGTCGCCCACTTTAGCGCAGCTTATGCGCATTCACATCGTCACCCCGAAAGCACCCATTCACGTCACTCTGAATCCCTTTGTGCAGATGACGCCTAACGCCAGTCCGCTCTTCTTCCCGGGCAATACTGAGCCGATCAAGCTTTCGCAGTCGAGCTACTGGGTGCTGCGACTGCCCATGTTCTACGAGGCAGACAACGGCCCCTACCCCTGGCCGAAGGAGCCCCTCTCCTACTGTCGTCTGCTGAAAGGCTGCTACAGCATTGCCGATCAGGTTACCAAAGTCTGAACAACAGGAGCAGCGGCATTTCAATTACCATTTCTGTTTTTGTTCTACCACTGCCATTGTCAAGTGCGCCAATGGTGTTGTTGTGGTTGGCTAATAATGGACAAACTCCTGCATATACACCGTTCGGTGTACAAACTTCTCGTGATGGGTGTACGAGTAGTGCTGGCGCTGGAGGTACATTGCCAGCGGCAGCAACTACGAAGTGATAAGAGTCGGCAAGTGCTTTACTCTTTCTCCCTCTCCCTTAGCTGGAAGAGTACGACTTAACTTGTGGCGTGAGTTCAATCATCGTCGGCCAGTGTCTCCGCCGATGAGTGGCACCACACACTCACTTACTTTGGCGCTACTTCGACTTGACTCTTCGAGTCTCTGGCTGCTCTGACTCACACTGCAGCTCATGGCCACGATGTGCTGCTGCTACTGGAGGATACCACACAGAGCTCTCCTTAGCACGGCGAATCCGTGCAGACAGCCGGAGAGAAGAAAGCGCCTCGTGAGACAGGGATTGCCTGCACGAGATCGAAGCTGCGCAGAGCGAGCTTCGCTGCTGGTGCTGATTTGAGAGAGAGCGAGAGAGAGAGAGGGAGAGAGCGTGTGTTGTGTTGTGTATGTTTGCCAGCAGTCATGTGATTCTACCGCTGGTGCCCTTCAAGAGTAGCAGCAGCAGCAGCAGCACAGGCGCCCTGCATGGGCTCGATTGCCTGAATCTTGCAACGACGACCACCACCACCACCACTCTGTATACAGCGCATCGTGTACGTGTGTTCGCCTGTACGTTTGTTCGCTGCTGAAAAGACTGAAAACAGAACAACCACAGAAGTGAGTGAGAAAGCAGCAACCTGCACGACAATTGAAGAAGCAGCCCGAATTCCCTCGGCATCAGGCGCCTGACATCTTGCTGGTTGGGAGGCAATGACAAGTTCAGATCAGTCAGTTGGCACGATCAGTTGATGCACTGTCAGCAGCTGCAGTCGAAGCACAGAGATTACACCTTGCGTTCATCATCGTCACCGACAGCAACAACAGCAGTACTGCAGCACTGTCGTTCAGAAACAAACTAACTCTTTGCAAACGACGCACGCACTCATATTCTTCTCTTCGCGCTCCTTGCTTTTTCTATTTCCATTTCTCTCTTTCTCTGTCTTCACTTGTTTGTATCCGTCACAACAAGCGCTCGCTCCCCCTGCTCACACTCTGTAGAATACTCGCTGTAGTGGTCGTCAAGTCTACAAGTTCCAGCAGACAGACAGACACCTGCTATTGCTATTGTCTTCGGCCCAGTCCAGTGTCCACGTGTTCACCATGGAGAACCCAGTGAACCAAAGTGGTGGTGGTGGCAGTGCTAGTCCTCAGTGGCTACGATACTTCCAGCGTCGTGTTGACGAGTTTCGCCACTGGGTTGACCAGTTTGAGATGAACGGCCCCGCCACCAATGCCACCGATGGCTCCAGCCATGATGACTTCAATCTCATCTCTAACCTGGAGGCATATCTCATAGAGTTCCAAAGTCTACTCATCTGGGAGAATCCGTTCAATTCGGCCCTTGCCCTCTCTGCGTTCACTTGTGTATACTGGTAGGTGGACACTAATCCCTTACTTATCAATGGAATACAACTGACAATCTTCTTCCTGCTTCTTTATCGCCGCCAAATCAAATCAGGCTGTTTATTTTGTGGAGCCCTCGACTTATATTCATCTTTGCCCTACTCATTTTCTGTTATCACTTTTACGAAATGTGGACGCGATACGTTTGGCCTGAAATAAGAGGTATTTTTCTTAATGATAAAGTGCTTTATCATCATCATCAGCAGCATCATTGAGTCATTCTATTTTTTCTAACACAAAATGTCTTTCTATTGCAGTGCCAACAGCTGAAGTCAGAGAAAAGTAAGTGTGAAGGAAACACTTTGATATCATCATTTTCATTTCTAATGACTACTATTATTTGTTTAGCTGGACATCTGTCAATCCAAACGTTCTAAGCGCTCCGGAGATTCTATCAGAGTGGTCTAAATTGAAAGAACTGCTCGCACTGCTCGTTGCTGAAATTGTCGATCTTCGCCAACGATCTCATGGAACTTTTAGCTTTCTCACCATAACCGTGTTGGCTGTCATCTACTACATTGGCAAATGCATACCTGGAGTCATCTTACTTTATAGTTTCGGTAAGAAAAACTCAAACATCTTTTCTTTGCCATTGTTTACCTTTGTTTTTCATTTTTACGTAGCTCTTGTTATACTTTTGACTCCTGGATTTTTGCTTCACGTTTTGCCACGCTCGGTTCTCGATGAAGTCATCAACTACTGCAACTCGCAACTGTTCCCCAGTCATAAGGCCAGCTCGGACGTAGTCATCCCCAACTGTGAATCCTCAGATCTCTGCAAAGAGGAGGCTCTGAAAAGCGCTCTCGACGCGACTGCTGCAGCCAGTCGCGAGGGCAGCGTTTCCAGACACTCCTCTGCTTCTGATCTTTCTGACGATTTCGAAATCATAGACGCCGCAGAGATCGAACTTAAGTGATGATCTTATCTGCCCTTTTCAATCGACTAGACTTTCAATTCATCCCCTTCTCACTCGTGCTGTCACTGTCATCAATGTCGCCCGCTATTTTTTTTGTCGCTGTTTCCTGCTTTGTTGCTCATACACCAAAGTTTAATTGAAGAAGAAGAATAAGAAGAAGCCAAGCAAGTGTCGTTGTTCAACAAAATACCTTATCTACTAATGTATCTCCCAGTGGCTACTTGCCCAACTGTACATAAACGCCTTTGCGTGAGTTCATTCTCCATTTCTCGTAGTCTCAGGACATTACTTGTAGCTACACTGATTTCGAAGAAAAAACTGTATTTTTCGTTGCGTATACTGTGCTGTGTGCTGCTGCTGCAGTTTTTCCCCTTTTTCCCCTTTCTTCAACATTTGAGATCCCATCAGGGACATCTTACGAGACACTGTCGTCACCTCGTACACTTGTTGTCGTTGCCAGCCTGCCAGAGAGGAGAGAGAAAGAGAATGTACTCATGTGTGAAACTGTGCGGGTGGTGATTGTGATTGCTGCAAGTGAGCCTCTCTCTGTAATCGAGTGCAAATATATCGTCTAGGTGAGTGGTGCTCTTTGCAAAGAACAACGGAGTGAGCCTCCTCTGATAGAGTCTCGAGGGAAGTCTGAAGCCTGTGCTCATTGCACTTCCACTGCGGACACTGCTGCTGCTGCTGCTGCATCGAAAATGGAGCGTGAGGGGGAGCTCATTGGCTGACTCGCGCGAGATGGTAATCGGACGCCAGGACAATCGGTCGTCGCAGTGGTAGTGCTTTGGTTCCGCAGCTGTGCAGTGTGTGCTCTACTACGCAAACAGGCAGGTCTGGCACTACTCTGCAAGACTGACCTTTACTCTATCTGCTCAACAACAATAGGTACGCTGATGATGATGGTAGTGGTGGTGGTGGTGGTGGCCAGGTAAGGTAAGGTGCCCGCGCACACGGACAATTGAAAGAGGGAGCACTGCTGCTGCTGCTGCTGATGCAATCAAGAACGACCGTCGTTGTCCTCTGGTCAGCTGAGCGGTAATCAGACAGTGCGCCTCTGCTGACCTCGTCATTGCCCTTCTTCGCCACCACCACCGGACAAGTGAGACACAAAGTGGCCACTGCAGATTTGCGGTGACAGTCTCACCAGGTCAGCTGTGTGTTTGTGTTTGTGCGACCAGGTAGGGCAGGAAGGACAGGTAGGATACCGCAGTGAGAGAGGAATACCACCCGACTACGACCGCCACCAGCAGCAGCAGCAGAAGCAGCAGCGATCAGTTCACTTCACTTCAGTGAAGTAAAGTGAGGTGGAGTGAAGCAATTGAAGTCTCCGTGAAGCGCGACTTCGTCGTCTTCTTCTTCAGCTGTTGTATATTCAGCGAGTAGTCTGGCGCGCCAGTCTGCCGTCAGTCAGTCAGTCAGTCGTCACTGGCAGCGTAGGCCGTCAGACGTTCTGTCGCTGCTACTGCTGTTGGTGGTGGTAGTGGTGCTGGTGGTGGATCCCGCATGTTCCTACCTAACTGACGGAGGGAACACACAGCTGAGACACTCGCAGAGATTCTCTATTTCCACTGCTGCCTTGCCTGCCTCATTTGGCCTACCTACTCGTCCCTTGGCCAATCTCCTCCAGTCCAGTCCACTCGCTGGTCCCTTGTGGTGGTCCCAGCCAGTTTGTGTTCAGTGCAGTACACACAATCAGCTCTTCTGAGTCACGTCCTCGAGTGCTCAACTCTTTGGAAATGTTTGTCGGCGAAGCAGCAGCAGCAGCAGCAGCAGCACCCACCAGCACTTCAACCAGCATAAGCAATCTCGCTTTTCATCATAACAATCATTGTAATCGCAACTCGCACAAGCACGACGGCCACTACGACGACCAGAGGGAGAGGCAGAAGCAGAAGGAGCAGCAGGAGTACTACAGCAGCCTCACAATCAGCCACTCTTAATTGCTGTAATCCTATCAACTGTGTCCAACTGAATGCCCCCACCCGAGAGCAGTCCATGAAATGCCAACCAATGCCAACCATTTCCTCTCAACAATGATCACGCCGATGTCGATTAAACAGCGTGGAAAAAACAAATATTCCAAGTTTAAGCCGTCCGCATGCATGTCTCTGCATCAGCTCCACTGCCAAACGATTCTCTGATGCCTGCTGTTGCCTTTCCCTTGGCAAGTTCTAGTTCCCCTCCCCTCATCCCTCCTTTTTTGCCATCTTCTTTAGAACTCGAGTTGTTTCCTATTCTAAGTTAGCCAAGTCATCCCCTACCTATTAAGTCTTTTCATTTGAAAAAATGGCCCGACCTCGCATTATCTTCTTTTACCTTCTTGTGCCTGCCATCTTTGTCATCTTTGTTTACTCCTTCATCTTCGCCCGTTTCTCCACTCTAAGTCACCTCCACCCGATCACCGTGACCGCCACTGACGCCCTCCACACTGTCGTCGTCGACGAGCTGGTCGGCGCCGAGAGTGGCGAACCCAATCGTGTGCCAGGCAACAGCACACGACTGATCAACACAGTCGACGGCTACCTTCAACTCGATCTCAACCCCAACGACACCAACTTCTGGTCGCCCGCTCTCGACCAGCAGTACCGCCGTACCCTTTCACAGAATCAATTTCCACTGAAGGTAATTACATTGAAATCAATTTACTTTGTTTACCACCGCTACTCTCCAATATTATTAGCATTCCTCGCATGTACTCTTCCCGTCGGCAAGCTCTTTTTGCAACAACACATGTTGCAGCCGATGCTGCTTATAGCACCGTGCACTGCTTTCCCCCTCGATCTAATCACTAGGCACACACTGCAGTGGAGGCACTCGTCAATGTTCTCCATTAGCATTCACTCTACTTAGCATGATTATCATTAGCATTAGCTTTTGGAGAGTCCTCTGCAGCTAGCTGCATAGCTGTACATAGAGCACAGTGTGCACACAACTGCTGACAATGTGTCGGCAATGCCATACTTTGCCACCCTAATGACTGCCGCTTGTGATTATTTACAGTGTGTAGTACTCTAAATCACTTACTCACTTTCGAAAGCATTCACTTGCGAAGGGCGCCAATTTGGCGGTTGTTAAATGTTGTTGTCTCTTCAGCTGGCCTCAGGCTGCTCTCCTTTTCTTATCATCTTCTTTCCGCTGAGCATCTCTAATCACTAATCTGACTTCACCATTGCCAGGTCATTATTGTTCCGCATAGTCACAACGATCCAGGTAAGCTTGCATAGTCGCAAAGCCTCTGTACAGTGCCACTATAATTTAAACAACTTCATCTTCTCTGCAGGATGGCTAAACACGTACGACCAGTATTACTACCGGTACACGTACTACATTCTCGAGAATATGGTGAAGAACTTGCTCAAATACCCCAATATGACTTTCATTTGGGCAGAGATGTCCTTCTTCTCTCGGTGGTGGGACGGGTGAGTAAAGAGAGGGAGTGTGTGTGTGTGCTTTAACAGACAATCAATCAACTAGCAAATGCCACTTTTAACTCTTTTTCTTCTTCTTTTTCTTCTTCTTCATCACGACCTTCTCCGCGTCATTAACAGACTGACAAGTGAAGCTGCTAAGCAAAAAGTGAAAAACCTGCTTCAGGGAAAGCGATTCGAAATTGTGACAGGAGGATGGGTTAGTAGCAGCAGTGTGAAATCTGCTTGCTGTATATTTACAGTACATTTACCGTTTCCCTACCGTTTTCTCCTCTCTGCTTTCACTGCAGGTCATGACCGACGAAGCCTCTGCCTCCTACCCTGACATGCTGGAGCAGCTGATCGAAGGCCATCAGTTCCTGCGAAGCACACTGAACTACACTCCGAGCAACTCCTGGTCGGTGGACCCATTTGGCCACAGTGCCACCATGCCCTATCTACTGCAGAAATCCGGTCTTTCGAACATGTACATTCAGCGAACGCACTTTGCCTGGAAGCGACGACTCGCAGAAACGAGATCGCTAGAATTCTTCTGGCGGCAGTTTTTCCAGCAGCAGCAGCAATCAAAAAGCAGTAGCAGGCAATCGATGATGTGCCACATGTCACCGTTGGACCTGTACAGCTACAAGTACGCCTGCGGCCCCGACTACAAGACCTGCCTGGACTTTGACTTTCGCAAAATTTTTGGTGAGTCCTCCGAGTCGACGGCAGTAGAGCTGAACAGCACCAACATTGCCGCCAAGGCGGCGGAGATTATGGAGCAGTACGGCAAGCTGGGCTCCCTCTTTCGCCACAATGTGGCCCTCGTCCTGCTCGGCGACGACTTTCGCTACGACCTGGACACCGAGTGGCGGCAGCAATACGACAACTACCAGCGACTGATGAGCTACGTCAACGGCGCGGGCGCAGCCCAGTTCAAGGGGGCCCGAATTCAGTTCGGCACACTGCAGGACTACTTCCAGGCGGTCAACAACAGACTGCCGCTCGACCCCAAGGCGGACGCCTACCCCTCGCTGGTGGGCGACTTTCTGCCCTACGCCGATGTGTACGTTTCCGGTGAGCCCAACTACTGGACGGGCTTCTACTCGACGCGGCCCTTCTTCAAGCAGATGAGCCGACAGCTGCAGCACTGGCTGCGTACCGCAGAGATCGCCTACAGTCTGGCGAGGCACCGCCTGCGCAGCAGCAGCTTTACCAGCTTGGGCGGCGCCCTGTCCGCCACCCTCAGCAATGTTCTGGAACGCTTCTACGGCAGTCACCTGGCAGAGGCGAGGCAGAATCTGTCTCTTTTTCAGCACCACGACGGCATCACGGGCACCTCTCGGGACTACGTCATGGAGGACTACGCCCGGCGAATGGCGCACTCCATTGGCCGACTGATGGAGCTGACGGCACTCTCCGTGCAGCTGATGAACGCCCAGCACATCAAGGCGTCAGCCAACTTCAGCAAGCCGTTCCTCTTTGCGCAGCAGCACAAGCCCAGCTGGAGCCGCCTGCCCGATCGGCGGCTGCTTCGCGTGCCCGCCGGCGAGAGCGGCCTCAAGTTGGTGCTCTTCAACGGCAATCTGCAGCGGAGAAGTGAGACGGTGCGAATTCTAGTGGAGGATCCATTTGTGAAGGTAATTGACGTGGAGGATGGCCGGCGTGTTAGTGTCCAGGTCAATCCCGTCTACAACGGTCGCCAGCTGTCGTCGAACACCTTTGAGCTGGAGTTTGCAACCACGCTGTCTCCATTGTCGCTGAAGAACTACAAAGTGCTCACTAATGAAGAGAGCATTCAGGCGAAAGTTACCATTGTGACGGTGGTGGACAATGGCGCCAATGGCAGCAGAAGTGATGGTGATGGGCATGCGGGGAAGAAGAGAACGAAAGAGCAGAACAACGACACCAACAATAACAACAACAACAACAACGGCAACAGAAACAGTTTCAACCCGGTGACCTCTAGGACGACCAGCAATGAAGTGTTTCACTTTGAAGCACTCACGCCGTCTTCAGCGCCACTATATTTGGAGAATGATCTGATGCGCGTCGAGTTGAACAAGGCCGGCTTCATAGAGCGACTGCACCACAAGGCGAGCAACACCGTCGAACAGGTGCACATGAACTTTGCCGCCTACCACTCGAAGCCGACGCAGAGTGGCGCCTACCTCTTCAAGCCAGTGAACCGGGTGCCGGAGCGCCTCTTCACCTCTGTTACGCCGGGGTTGACACTGCTGAAGGGCCCCCTCAGCTCGACGGTGCTCGTCAACTACAGCGACATTGCCTACTCGTTGACGCTGCACAACAGCAGCAGCGGTCCCATAGGCATGGCGCTGGAGTTGAAGGTGCTCGTCGACCTGGGCAACGCCTACAACGACCGAGAAGTGGTCCTTCAGATTGGCTGCAAGTCCATCCTCAATCAGCTGGTCAAGAGGGTAGGCGGCAGCGGTAACACCACTACAAAACAGTACCGAACCTTCTACGTGGACTCCAACGGGTTCACCATTTTTCAGCGGAACTTTGCCCCGGAAAGTGGCGTGGAGGGCAACTACTACCCGATGACGACGACGGCCTACATCGAGGACAGCCGCACTCGACTCAGTCTGCTCTCCTCTAGTTCGCATGGGGTCACCTCGCCGGAGGACGGCACACTGGAGCTGATGCTCGACAGGCGCATTCTCGAGGACGACAAACGAGGCCTCAGTCAGGGCGTCACTGACAACCTCCCAGTGGAGCTGTCCTTTTGGCTTCTGCTCGAGAAGAGCACAACAACCACTGCAACAGCAGCGTTTGACCAGCCCACCGGTCAGCTGTCGGCCCTGGCCGACACCCTCCTCCTGCAGCTCAACTACCCCTCGGCGGTGCTGTACTCGTACAAGAGCGACCGGGAGGTGGCCCGAGAGCACGGCGTCAACTACTTCGCCAATCAGTACCTCATTGCGCCCAAGCTGCTCTGTGAGTACTTTCTCCTGAACCTGCGGACAATGCCGCTGCCAACCGACTTTTCGCATCCCTCCAATTCAAGCCTTCTCCTGCTGCACAATCGAGCTTCTGTTTCCTCCTCTTCTGAACGTCAGTGGCAGCCAATACTTCCACTGAGTCATCGCTGTGATAAAGCTTCTGCCGTCCTCCTAGCAAAGCAAGGTCTGCACCTCTTCAACGGACTGAGGGTGGCCTCGCTCGAGGAGTCAACACTGACCGGTCTGAAGGCGCTGCAGCCGATTGAGTCGCTGGCTCAGCTGCAGGTGGCTCCCGGTGAAATTAACGCGTACACGGTGCACTTCAACTAGAGCACTGTTGCAATTTCTCTCTTTTTTCTTTATTTCTTTCTCATTCTCTAATCGAGCTTCAAATGATAATACTAGGGGACACCACCAAACAAAAAACTTAAAGTTTCTCCTTCTGGAGTCGACTACAACTACACACAAACTACACTTTACCTTACAATCATCAGCACTTTACACCATTTTCCTTCACCTCATCGACAAAATGACTCGACGACGTGTTTACAAGAAACTAATGCCTCTATTTTGTTGTTTCTTTTTTCTCTCTTGTTACTTCTTTTTCTCTATAAATACTGTTGCACACTGAACAGCCTGTTTTCGTTATTATTGCACTACTTGTTGCGCCTGAATAATAAAATGGCACTCTGAAGTGTTGCAGTGTTGACACTTGAGCACAAAAGCTGTTGCCTGATGACCACAACTGAAGAAAAAGGAGAAGAAGAAGAAGAAAAGTGTAACAACGTTCAAGCTGAGTGTGTCTGTAACGAAAAAAAGTAAAGTTGAAACAGTTTGGTGATGATCGAAGAAAAGAAAAGAGTGTCTGCGTGAGTGAGTGTGCGTGTGTTCACTGGCAGGAGAGGTTCAGGTCCAAATTGAACACAACACCTGCGCAACACTCTGCGGCACTTTTGCCTTTGAGCGGCGCTGTCCACTGCTAATTACGACACAGGTGCAAGTGACGAGCCTGGTGGTCACCAGCACTCTCAAGGGAGAGAGAATGTGCCTTCTAGTCTTTCTTAGTGTTACCCAAACCCTGTCATTCAGTTGAACCCATTCACAAGTGCGCGTTTTCTAGCACTCTATTTTCTTCCGGTTGTGTGTGACTGATTTGAGCAAAAGTTACCGATTGCTGTCAACCTCTCCCTAAGCACCTGTGAACAAGCTCACTTTTGTACTTCTTCTTCTCATTAATTATGCGTCTCTTCCCCTTTCCCCTTTGTTCTGCCAATTACACCAAAAGAGATCATTAGAGTGCTAGTTAGCCTGAAACGGTGAACGATTTACGGAAGGCAAGAAGAAGTGTGCAGCAAAATAGACGAAAACGGTCAGCAGTGAAAACAGTTGTGGAGAAAGCGTCAAACTTTACAAGCTGTTCAACTGTAATTGTGATGGAAACGGTGACAGAGGTAGGTAGGCAGGTAGGTACCATTTGCACAATTCAAACGCAAACTTTGGTGGACAGATTGAGGACAGATCAGCAGGGGTGAGCAGTAGTGCTAACAACCACTAAAAAGTGTAACCGTAGTGGAGGATGTTTGCACAGACTGAGCAGTGGAATGTGTGCGAGCTGTGTGGAATGGAAGAGCCACTGACCATTGGCGGCACTCGCGGAAGCACAATAAACCGAACATGCCGCAACATGCTGGGAGGCTGCCAACACCGCCACAGCTACTGACAAAGGGCCCAAATGGAGCATGGTCATCGGCGGCAGAGGCAGTAGCGGTGGGTTGTTTGCTCTTCAGATTACCACCGAGTCAGTAGCTGAGCACTGATTGAAACGCCTTTCCTTCTGAGTCACTGGGCTTTGAAGTTTTGAAACGCAGATTCTAATGATCCTCAGAGAGTGAGCTCATATGAGAGCACTTATCCAGGCACTGACTTGGGCTACGAGCCTGCTGTCACACGGCTTCGGCAGCACAAAGCACCGTCGAGTGGCACTGGCGCCGAGGCACCAGAGAAAAGAAGAAAGCCTCATCTAGTGGTCCTGAAGCATTCCCTCTGTTGAAGAAGGGGGAATATTTGGCAACGAAGGAGAAATAGAAACAGCACACAGTGCCTCCAGTGTCCACCACCACCGCCACTGCTGAACTGCTTTGCAGACACACACACACTTGTCCCCTAGGCCACTTATGGGTCTCCTTAGCGTAAAAAGACCCTGCCCCTGGGCTTTAGAAAAGAGGAGAAGGAGAAGAAGGCCATCGACGATTAGCAGACTGTGTGGCAGCCTCAGTCGCCGAGGAATCGTTCACGAGTAAAGACACACACACACACTGCTCTCTTCAACTGCCCCGTTGTGTGCCACGCGCGTTTCGAACTTTGCCCAGACGCGCGTAATAGCGAGATAACACCAGCTTTTTGCCATCAGTAAATGGAAACATTACCATACCAACCTTCTCTCCTGTGAAGCGTACTTCAACTAATTAGAACATTCTTACACGACCTGAAAGGAATCACGTGAATTGAACTGCGATTCTCGATTCTTGTTTCGATTAGTGCTCACCACCCTCGACATAATCATCTTCATCATCACTGTCACTGTCAGTGGTGGTGGCCGCCATATGGCCCCACTTTGCTCTTCATCTGGTGCGCCAGATCATCTAGAACTGCACAATCTCCTCCTCACTTGCTACGGTACAAATAATCAATTTCCTACTGCGACGTGTGGAAGACAAGAGGCTAATTGAGCCACACTGAAAGCTGTGAAGCCTGTGAAGCCCATTTCAGCAGTCAGTTGACCATCGTCAATATAAGTGTCCTCTAGAAAGTTTTCATCGAGTCCCAGTCAGTCAGTCAGTCGATCGGTTGAAAACAGTTCCAGTGCGTGAGTGTTTCACCATCCCCAGCCAATCCTTCGACGATCAACACTTCGGTGATGGACACTCTACAAGTCATTCTCCTTCTACTGCTTTCACTCTCTGTCACCGCCGTCACCTCGGTACGTGTCGAAGGTCGTCGTTCTATTGATTCACATCGACACTTTAATGGCCTCAAACCGGAGAGAGGATCCTCGAAACGGCTGAAGAATTTACCTAGAACACGTAAGTTTTCCTGTTTCTGTTTGTGGTAGTGGTAGAGATAGTGGTTAGTATAGTATGGTGGTAGTGGAAGTAAAAGTTACTAGTTTTTCGCTTTTAAACTCACTAATCTCTAAGCACTACGCTGACAAATCGTTATCACTCAATCGAGTACTGAGATTACATTAGTCTGATCATTAGAGTCAGCAGACGCAGTAGGGTGCTAAGCGATGGCATTGTCTCTGGGTCATTGTACCGCGATGATAGTGCTCTCTCTCTCTCTCTCTCTCTGCTGACTTTCCCTGCGTTGTACTCGTCCACTTAGTCACCTCGTGCTAATCTACCACTTTACCTCTGTCTGTCCACCCCTTTCAGATTGCCACTTCCACAACAGCACCTTTACCCTCGGAGAGAAGTGGAGTCCTGATTTTGACCCGGAGTCAGAGGGCAAAAACATCAACTACTGCATCATCTGTGAGTGCGAAAAAGTAAGAAAACTGCGTTTTTCTCAACAAACAGTTCACTAAAACTTTATTTTTCCTAGAGAGAAGAGAAAAATCGAAAAGGCGTCATCAAGTTGCGCTCCAAAGTGAACTGTCGCAACTTTGCCGCCGAGTGTCCCGAGCCCAAGTGCAACAATCCAAGGGTGTACGATGGCCACTGTTGCAAAAGCTGCTCAAAAGGTAAAATTATAAAAATATTTTAACAGTTTACTTGAATCTAAAACCCAATTTACCAATTGTTCAACAGACGACGAGTTCGAACGAAACATTCGCAGGTCAAATAAAACCGATGTCAAGGCAGAGAGAAAGGGCAATCGAAAACGCAACTTTATTGCCGTTCTCCGTGATACTCCAACGAATCGCTCCAGTCACAGTCCTCAGTTTACCTTTGCCAATGCCCCACGCATTTACATGCACCTTCTCAAAGGCAATCTCGGCTTCATTGTCGAATCATTCGGGTAAGCCCTTTTCAGTTTCAAACCTCATTCTTCTTTACTTACGCAGTTTTTTGCTTTGCAGAACTGACAAACCAGCCTACATTCGTTTTCACGACTTGAATGACACCATATTGGAGGAATTTGTGGTCAAAGGGAACACCAGCTCAGTGAAGGAGTACCGAGTAAGTACAATGATTTGACAGTACATCTGACAGCATCTGTAATGCTGAACTTTTTCTTTAGGTGCATGGCATCTGGCAGAATATGATCGAAGAACACCGAGAAATGCTGCGTTCGAATGAACTGAAAGTGTCGCTCTCCTATGTCGATGATCCTGATGCTGAATCACAAGTCACCGGAATCGTGCACCGCCACAAGAATAACAGTAAGTTCAGCATAGTTTTCATAATCAGTAAATCTAAACCCATTCTCACTCACACCTTAGACGAAATGAACCAGAAAATTCAGCACATGAAGCGCCACAGCAAGTCCTACCTGCGTGCCATCAAAGAGCCCCACCTGAAGATGCTCAATGACGACAGTGAGTCGTACGAGAATTCAATTGACCTGAAGACCTGCTCCTACCACGGTCGTCAGTACACCGAGGGGGAGCAGTGGGTGGACGTGAATGATCCCTGTGAGACGTGCACCTGCCAGCGTGGTCGGGTGGTCTGCGAGAGTGAGGTCTGCTTTGCCCTCAACTGTACCCAGGGGGTGGCACCGCCCATGGCTGGACGCTGCTGTCCGGTGTGCAGGGAGCAGACGCAACTGTCCTCCTCACTGACTTCCTCTTCCTTTGCCTCGTCCTCATCATCGTCGCCTAAAACTTGCGACTTTATGGGCCGAAAGTTTCAGTCGGGTGAAAAGTGGAATCCATTTCTGCCGCCGAACGGCTTCAATCGCTGCATCACCTGCATGTGCGGCCCGAACGGCTACCCGACCTGTGAGAACGTCAAGTGTCCTCCGCTGTCCTGTCCACTGTACGATCGTGTGGTTGATGGCTGCTGTCACCGGTGCTCCTCTCGATCATCATCACCTTTGTACACCAGTCATCTGCCTCAGTACGACCAGGCGAACACTGATCCAATTGCCGAACAGCAGCTGCGAGAGAGGGACCTGCTGAACGGTGGTGGTTGTCGCAGTGGTGGTCAGGTGTACGCCAATGGCAAAGAGTGGCACATTCCTCTGGGCTCATTCGGCACCAGTCGGTGCACCTCCTGCAAGTGTAAGAACGGCAAAAGAACGTGCTTCAACCGACAGTGTCCAGTGCAGTCGTCCTGCCGAAACCTCGTCACCCGAAGCTCTGAGTGCTGTCCCGTCTGTCTGGATGATCAGCCGGTGTCGACTTCGCATCGAAGAAGCGCCAAGAAAAACTGAAGAAAAAAAGGATTAATACTTTTAATGTACATACTTTGCAATGACGAATAAACTGGATCGAGATACTTGCACGGCCTTCAATCGTAGAAAAAGCGCGCCTTTTTCAGTCTGAAGTGTAGGGTGCTATTTCCACCGAAAGCCCAGTGTTTACATCGCTGACTCCGCCCCCGCCGGAGTGTGAATAGGTTCCTCAGCAGGTAGAGAGTGCCTCTCTGTTGGATGTGCTCGCTCAGTCACTCTCTGGCAGTCCTCCGACTCTGCCACTCGTCTCTCCGCCATTTGCTGAGTCTTCCCTGTGCCTACACTTTGATTTCACTACTTGACACTCCGCGACCGTAAGTTGGCGTTCAAGGACCGTAAAGTTCCCTTCTCCGGAGGACCCTGCTTGCGATTGTGAATGAACACTGAACACTCACCTTCATTCACCCCTCACTGTCAGCGGTGTCAGTGTCGTTCAAGCTGACAAGTTGCGTCATCTTTCCCCTTTGACAAATGCGTCTGATCTCTACTTTCATTCTACTTCGAGTAGATTCATCTTTCGTTTTTTAATTTTTGATGAAGAATATTCTCTACAATCACAATACACCGTAAGTCGCGTCAACTTTTAAGCATGAGTTACTTTTTCAACTTTTTCTGAACTTATACTTTTGCAAACTGTTACATAAACGGCTTTTTTGTTTAATAAACGCGCCAAATTGCTTAACAATTTGAACAATATCGCATTCTGATCTTTAGATGATGTGTTATCTTATAAAGCTGATAAATCATTTGTTGAGAATAGTTTTATTTGCCACAAAGTTAGAGTAAGCCATTATGGCGCCAAAATGTGTGTCACATGTTTGCCTGTATTGCACAACATTACCTGTCAACATGTCGCCTTTCACTCTATTTGCAATTTGTTCATATTTATTGATTTTTATGTTTTAAGAGTAGGTGTTTCAACAATTTTATCTACTTGATTTTTGTTTATTATCAAATTGTACTTGCCTTTTTCATTAATTATAGATTTACTTTTATTTTTACAGATGGCCAAAAGAGGTCCAAAGTCAACTTCAACGTCGAACTCGAAAGGACGACCTCGCACTAGGAGCCAAATTAAGCCTTCAGAATCGTCGGCTAGCCCAAGCCAAAGTCCAGTGAAAAAGCCTAAAGAAAAGAAGCCAGCAGCTTCAAAAGGCGGCAATAAAAAGGCTAAAGCAGCTACTACTGAAAACGCCGTTGCAAAGGTCTCTCCAATTAAGGTTGCAAAAGCAAAAGTTGTAAAAGAAAAGAAGGAGCCTAAAAAAGTTTCAAAGAAAGCTGCAAAAAGTGCAACCGATTCAGGAGATAAACCAGCAAAGGCTCCGGTGAAGCGTACACGAAAGCCAAAAGCCAAAAATATTACTTTGGGTGGAGATGAGCAAGTTGAGGAGTCAAAAGTGTTGAATGTTGCAGCCCCAAAGCTCGACAATGACGACACTGAAGATGAAGAGATGTTTCCTGCAAACCACCAGGCTCAGCCCCATTTATTCGGAGAGCCTCCTAATCAAAATTACTTCAACGCTTCCAGCTACAACGCATCCGCTAGCGGACCAGCTCATCAGGCAGCTACTTCTCACATTGCCCCTCACACTCCATTATTTCCTCCGGGTGGCTATCAGGCACACGCCTCTACCTCCAAAGCGCCCTTCCCATTTGAGTCCAATTCGAGTTTAGAAAAACTTCAGCAGGAAACGATGGCACCCAAGCCGTTCAATGTAAATAGCCAAGAGGCCAACTACTTGTCTCCACTTTACCCGAATGCTACGCTAACTTCATCCTCTACATCGGCTTTTTCAGCTCCCACTCAGCCAAAGCACTATCACCAGTCTACCGTAACTCATTCAGAAGCAAGTCACTCCAACATGCTCTCTCCGTCTCCTATGTCGCCATCGGTTAACATGCCACATCAGACCCCAATGGCTCCTAACCATCAGAATCTTCTTTCACCTCCTCAAAGTTCAAGTTCAGGCCCTGATCTGGTGCATGACCTTCCGCAGGAATTGCTTCAACAGGGTTGGCGAAAGTTTTGGAGTAAGCGCGAAAATCGTCCGTACTTTTTCAACAAGAACTCAAACGAATCGCTCTGGGAGTTGCCAAAGTTGTCATCCTCAGGACATTACGATCCAGCGACAGACCCACTTGGCATTCAGGCTTCCACCAGCAATGCCTTTCAGCCTCCAACCCCAACTGACCCGGGAACGCCGCCAATATATCCTATGTATAATCCCGCAATGACGCCACTTTCAAGAAACCACGATATAGCTTTGATTAATGGCAAAAAGCCTTTAATGGGTCCATTCGAATTTGAAATAGAGTCAAACTGCTTCCTCTGGGAAGGTATCGTCTTTTACTACTTTCATGCTCACCCTGAAACTGAGCTATCGCGCAGCAATTTTATCAACAAGCTACGTCAACAGTACTACGAACTGTGCCACACTCGAGAAGGCATCGAGCCGCCAAAGGATTCTTTTACTAGATGGATTCTGGAACGAAAGATCACCGATAAAGGATGCGATCCATTTCTGCCTTCCGATTGTCCCTCTGAGCTGTCAAAGACACTGTACAACGAAATAATGAATGATATTCCTATCAAACAGATTAATCCAAAGTTTAGTGCTGAAGCCCGAAAGCAACTTTCAAAGTACGCTGAGGCAGCTAAGAAGATTATTGATTCGCCGCACGTTTCAGCTTATAGTCGGAAAATTGTTAAGTGGAACGTTGAAGATGCGTTTGAGTGGATTCGAAAAACACTGAATGCAACTTATGATGACTACATTGAGCGCTTGGAGCATCTCAAGAAGCAGTGTCAGCCGCATATTGTCGAAGCAGCTCAAGCATCAGTGGAATCAATTTGCTTGAAAATTTACCACGTGTCTGTGGAGTATTCGAAGCGAATTCGCGACCAGAATGTTGAAATATTCAAAAAGGAGGATTTACGCGGTAAGTTTGAAACAACAACAACAACAACAACAATTTTTAGACTAACTATTTTATTACATTTCAGAACGTCCCCCAATGCGACTGCCCAACCAAAAGAAGGTTGTCTGCTTTCCCGCCTACTTGATCAATCCATGTCCTAAGCTACCAATGGTTCAAATGATTTACGAGAAAGACGCACTTTTGCTACGCTACAAGGGTGGTGAACTTATTCGTCTAAGCACCGTTTTCCAGCAAAAGTTGGAAATTCTCTACTTTTTTGGTTGTCGCGATGACCGGAAATACGCGTACTTTTTGACGCGAGTCTGGTGCATGATTAAGAGATATCAGGTAACTTTCTAAATAAAGTGAACTGTATGACTGTAATCATTTCTTTAATTTTGAATCTCAATCTTTTAGACATTTTTCAACAAGAGCGAAGGAATAGCATCGCAGCATTCGCTTCCCCTCTCAGTCTTTGCATCTCTAAACAAACATTTTGGTGTGACATTCGAATGCTTCGCCTCTCCGCTCAACTGTTATTTCAGGCAGTATTGTTCTCTCTTTCCGGACACTGATAACTATTTTGGCTCAAGAGGGTATGTTTTCAATTTTCGTTCAAGTATTTTACATTATCTGATTTGTTGTTCATCTGCAGCTCTATTCTCAACTTTTATCCCATGTCTGGCTCTTTTCAAGCGCATCCGCCCGACTGTGAGGAGCTAATTGATGCAACAGTTACGCACTTTGACAAACTGCTTGACAACTCAGTTGAGCCGTTGTCATTTGTTCTGTTTATTCAAGAACTTCCCGAAACGACACAGAAAATAATCCCCAAGCTGGAGAGCAATAAATTCAAGCGCATGCATCTCACTATACCTGCGCTTGAACATGAATACCGCCATGGCTTCCAATACGTGTGCAATCCGAGTGAAGTAGTCGTCAATGCGCCAAACAACATGTTGGTGTACTTTCTGCAAAACGATGCCGGCTTTCTCAAGTGGGGCCCCACACCTGAAAGGGTCGAAGACCTTGTGGAGTCCTTCAAGCTGGGCCAGGACAAGGAGGTACGCTACCCGTTCTGTTTTAGCAAACACTCAAACTAATCGTTTTAATTGTCTAGTTACCAATGCAGTCGCCACCAGTAACTCCAGCAAGTAATCAAAAACCCGAGACTGAAGTTCGCCCTAACGGTAAAATGATTATTAGAAAATGTGCTTTCAACTAATTAAACTAAATTGCTCACTTTTTTATAGGTAACGAAAACAAAGATCTGACTCAATGAAAGGCCGGCAAGTTTCAAGATTTATGACGAGTAATTAACTCTTTAAAAAATATCATAGTTTGTTTTTAGCAGTGTTTTAATTTTATCGCTTTGTTGTTCATTTTCCTCCATGTACATACTGTCACTGTATACACACTCACACTCATACCTTTTGGTTTTATCAAACCCTGTATTAAACTTGCCAACATGTACAAAAGGGCTACATTCATGGCATTATAGTTGGCCACATGATTCAGCAGGGCAGCCAAAGTCAGCATCTCTCAATTTCTTGAACATGTTCACCTTCTCAAGCCTTTAAGCTTTCATCGACAAGTTATCAGTCTGCTTACAGCGCAGATTTGGTTGCAACTTGCTTGCCTCTTGATTTTGGCATTTTCTTTTCAGTTTTTGTCGCCTCTCTATTCATTTTATCTTTCAATCAGGCTATCTCTCATCAACGCTTTTTTTGCCAAGAGCAAAAATGAAACAGCTCATGACAAATTTGATCGGAGTGAATGGAGGAGACAGCGCATATTCAAGCTTAGGCTGACCAAAACAGATCGGAATAATTCGATGAGAGTGCTTGCACTCTTCATGCATTGTCCCCTTTATCGAGCTTGTGACAAACAGCAGCCGAGCACGTTGATAATAATTCAAGCAAGATTACCGTCGATTGTTGTGCAAATGGCCCTAGCAGTAGTGTAGGAGCAGTGGCAGCAGCAGCATCAGAAGTGGCTGTCAGTAGTGACTACGGCTGTGCTGTGTCGCCAAGCGAATCAATCGATAGCGTGTCAGGCAGTGTCGTCTCAGTGGTGGTAGTCTTCCACTGGCCCCCTTCAAGCCAATGCAGTACGGTGCACCACCATCTGCGGCAATGAAGCGAATGAGAGAGAGAGCCAAGTTGAGGAAGTGAGAGAGAGAAGGCGCTGGAACCAGCCTTGATGATGTTTGCAAGAGGCAACTTTTTTAATGGGCACTTTGCTGGTCCCCGCTTCTGCTCTGGCATACGGTACTCTAACATTCGGAGCCAGTTTGATTCCAGCACTGCTCTGCTGACCAGTTTTCGCTTTCTGGTCATCTGTTGGCTGAAGCAGCTGAAGCAGAAGCAGCAGCCCGTTTAGTTAAGCAACCAATTTACGTGCTACAGCAAGCAAAGCCACTACGGGCTGATTGATTCAGCCGTCAAGGCAGCCCTGAGACGAGTCCAGTCGGCAAGTCGTTCACATTTGTCAAGCTGATGGTCGTCAACTGAGCGTAAGAAGGGAATGCGTAAGGGCGAAAGAGGCCATCGAAAGCCGCAATGTGAAATGGCCATTTGCCGTGAGTTTGGCCGTCTGCTTGTCGCGCGGGACAAACTTTAAATTTGCTCCTTTATGCGATGTAGTTTGGTAGAGAGGGAACGCGACTGCCACCACCACCGTCGTCGTCGTCGTCGTACATTGGGAACGATGGCGATAGCGAGTGGGAGAGAAAGCGACACTGCAGTTGCCAGTTGTACCAGAGGCAGTGGTTGGCCTGGCTTGGCTGGCAGGCGCCAGCAGGCGACTGGGGCTGAGCCGCCAGCAGTGGATGGACGTGCTGTGGTGGTAGCGGCCGACAGTGGCACTGCCAGCAGGGACTACCACTGCCGCTGCTGCCTCCGTCTTCGACGCACTATAAATGAGTCTCCGGTTGGACTGGTGCCGCACTGGTGGTGCTGACTGCAAAGCACGAGCTCCACTCATCGTTCGTTCGACCAGAGTTGGCTTACCCATTGCGCGCGCCGAACACACTGTCGCTGTTTCTTGCTGGGCGACACACACACTGCAGACAGTCAGTCAGTCCTACTAGCAGCACTTCCTTCGTCCCCTAAGTGCCTGCAAGTGCTTCCCATAATAAATGGCTTTCAATTAGCTTCTCATATCGCCATAATCGCCAGCATGAATACTTAATCTGTCATTTCATCACTTTCAGTGTGGCCCACTAATCAGTCGTCGGCGATCACCGTGCTCCTGTTCCTCAGTCCTGGACGGCCAAAAATACAGGAAGAAGAAGAAGAGGGCAGAGGAAGGGAAAGGAGGAAAGTGCAGAAAAGTGCACCACTCTACCACTGCTACTTTGTTTCGTCTCTTTCTCTCTTCAGGCTGACGGCACTCGCCACTGGGCCACCGGCATTGACAAACAGTGGCAGAATCGTATTTGGCTGTATTTGTCAAAACATGCTTCACCACGACCACCATCACCACCTCGACCAGGCCAGGCCAGACCACTACGAGTGCCCAGTGCCAGCAACGTCGCAACAACAACATTCACTCTCTTCCTACCAAACACAGCTGAAACAACAAAAACTTGCCTGCTGACCATCTACTACTACTACTACCCCGCCTTAATCAACATGTCCACATTATCCCACAACAACTTTTATCATACGTCCACTTTTTATGGCAGTTTATGAATTCAGCTCTTTTGTACCTTCTCTTTCGTCTGATTCCTCAATCACCATCACCATCAACCCCTCTTTATCATTTAGTTCAGCAGCATTAGCAGCACTGCATCAACGCATCTGTTGATGCAATGCACTCAAGATGACCTCCAAGTTGCCTCCACCTGGTGAAGCATGGCCCGAACGCCACCCTCGTTCACCTCCTCTTCCGCCATCATCCTTAGGGCAGCCACTGCTGGTAAGCAGCAGTCCGCCACCGTCCACCTCAACCGTCGCCAGTTTGCCTCCCCGTCTCAGTCCATTGCTTCTCCTGTGCCCTCATCACCTTACCTCACTCTCCGGCAGATGCACCTCCAGCACTCTGTCAGCCCTTCTCGGACTGCTCTCTTTTCTCGCCTCCATGCACGTGGCACTTTCGCAAGGTTTGTAAACACTGTCTGGAAACTATTCGGGTCCGTCGTTCCGCCCACTACTGCCGACTACGGCTTATTTAGTGCCGATAATTGCGGACTCGGTATCATCATCGGCACCCCACGTCTGTGCCCTTAGAAGCATTAGGAGTCAGTAAGCCAGCGAATGCCAACTTGACTGCCACACATTTCTTGCTCCCCACGCAAGTGAAGGAGTAACAGTGCAGCTTAAACTTTCCATCTTACTCATCACAGTTTAATGGCTTCGGCACACATACACACACACACGAGCAGTCATCTGTTATCATTTCCTGACGCCTTTGATAGCCAATTAATGTCGTCTTTGCGTGAGCACCATGAGAATGTGAGCACTAAATCGATGGTTGCGTAGAGAGTGGGACAGCAACAGCAGCAGCAGCAGCGGTAGTAGTGACCAAGAAGATCTAGTAGCGTTTCATTGTGTCTTGGTGCACTGCTGCGACGATGGTCATGGCAGTGCCATTCCATTCCGCCATTCAGCCATTCATTGCCCAGCAGCATTCATTGTGCACTCTCTTCTTAGACACCAAGCAAGGCAGGCAGTGTCTTCTGTCGACACAGTAGCAGTTGCCGCCCGCCAAGAGCGCATTCTTCATTTGATTAGCGCCGACACTGAAAGCTCTGTCCATTGCACACAGGCTGTGCATTGAATGAGGCCATTCGGGAGAATGCATTTGCCAGGCCAATTCGCTGTCTATTAGCCGGGCTCGCCTATTGTGAAGCAGTCAAAGTGGCGCGATTTAATTTGGCGCTACCCAACGTGTACCTCGACTGCTTAATAAATCATTTCTCTATTTATTTAATTCTACCATTCCGCTTTCTTCTTCTGTCAGCGGCAACTTACCGAGGTCGGTAAGTCGAGGGATTTATGTTCTCCCTTTTGGTGGCTAACAGTGTGAGACTCGACAACTAGCTCAACGGCACAATGAATCAGCAACTCGCCAGGGCAAGTGTCAACTTTGATTAGCACTACTAGAACGCCGGCGTCCAAAGTGTGCAGATAAATGCTGCTGCTGTCTCTGACTTTTACTTTGTTTCGCCTCTGTTTCAGCCTCGGCAAATTGGCTTGTCAAGTCGTTATCAGCACCCGGCTGCTGATGCTGCTGATGTTTCTAATGTTGTTGTTGTTGCTTCGTTGCCTGCTGACGCGTCGAGTCGAATTATCTGCCTCTGGTAATTTAACACTCTAGGCGAAAAAGAGAAAAGAGCATTCTCAGTACGACCACTTTTTGTTCCGTCTTTTTCCAATCGATCGACCCTTTTTCAAATGCAGCAGACATGTGCAGAATTACTTAGCAAAGAGCAAAATCAAATTAGGGCAAACCTGACAGGCAGCACCTCTTACAAGGGAAAAACATCATTGTCGATGTCATTGTCCCTCTGCCTCTGTATCATCATTAGAATTAATTAATTTTTAAAAAAATGTACGCTTTCCAGCTATTATTGACGGCAAAATCAATTGAGTGCTGTGCAGGGCGATGATGGCAATCAAAGACAATCGAGGACGTCGAATTGCCTACAGTGCTCGGTGCACTTCGAATCATCCAATCTTTAACGTCGATTCGGGGGAATAGCTTTTATGATTGCCCTGTAACAGGAAAAAAATTTGAAATTTCAATTAGCGGACCAGTGCAGTCTTGGAAAAGAAGCAAGTGTTTCGAGATGGGAAACAGAAGAAGAAGAAGTAAAAGAAGTGAAAGTTCCGTCCACTCGGAAATGGTCTCCCTGAGACATTCGCCCGGTCGTTAATGCAGCTGTGCTTGTTTGTATGGGTCTGTGTGTGTATGCGCCTGTGTTCCTCCGCCACAGTGCGGAGACCTTTTCCAAGGGAAAAATAAATTATACATGTATATTTAGTCAGGACATGGCCTTTGTGGCTAGGTTGAAATGTCTTCTTCTTTCCTTCTTCCATTGCATACGGCCTGATCGTTTGCACCAGCTGTTGTCAGCAGCCTTTCCAATGACAATTGAGAGACAAACAACACCACACAGGCAATCAGACAATGAAACACAGGCAGGCAATGTGAGCATGGTTGCTGCTAATTAGCATCTCAACAGTGTTGTAGAACACACAGGCACTGGCCGCTAAGATGGTTGGTTGGCTGTTCAACTTGACATTTTCGCACTGGCCGCAGTGCTTACCATTGAGAAAAACAAATTTTTAATTTGTTAGATAAAAAAATTTGCATCAGGCAGAAAACATTCAAATTCTTTGGTTTGGGTAGTGGTGGCAACAAAAGGGGCCACAACTGCACTCGTACTTGTTTTCTTTTGTTCTAATGGACATGACATTCAATTCTATTCAAGCTGCATACGAGGAGGCAGAGAAAAGCAATAGCTTAACAAACAACACAAACAAACACTTTTTTGGCGTCAGCGGAAAGTGATGAACGGGAATGCGCTCATCCTCCTCCTCCTCCTCCTCTTCCTCCTCCTCTTTCGTTTGCACTTTACGAGGGTCACTCGTGTCAGGTTTGATTTGTGTGTTGGTAAAGGCAGCAAAAGCATCACCAACCGCACTAGCACTGCAGTACTAAAGGCTCTTTAAGTGCTAATGTTCCTCCAAACGGTTGTTTACATTGGCTGGCAGATCGACTGCCAGCGAAGCTGTCGAACCGCTCACCAGGCCAGACTCACTTTGAAGCCTCTTTCTTGAGCCACACCGCTCTTTTCCAGCCCATGTCTATTAATAATTCCGCATAAATCGAGATTAATTTGCATATTTTTAAGTAAACACAAATGCTCTTTAGCTATTGTGCTGCTGCTGCTGCTCCACTGGCTTGATGACGCCTTTAGTGTGTGCACATTTGCAGAAGAAATGGGCGCCTTCAGTTGTAGTTGCGGTGGTGATGGTGGCTCAGCGGCACCGATCAACCGTTGGCTCACTCAATGGCTTCTCTTCTTAGGAGCAGCAGTTCCACTTGTTCGATTGATCCACGCAAAAGGGCACAGAGAGAAAGGACGGTTGCCTAGTTTGCCTGGTGCTGTCTGTCAGTTTGTCAGACTGGGCTCAATGCGGTAATTTGCGAAGCTGGCTCCCTTGCCAGGGAGTTGGCTGTCGGGCATCAGCGGCACTACTGTTCACCAGACAGTACTCATCACATTTGCGTAGTTGCTGGGCACTGTAACTGCTGCTGCTGCACTGTTCATTTATTCAGTCTCTCTGCTGTAATGGCTGCTGTCCGCCCTCAGAGTGCCAGTAATAGTGCCAATTTAGCGTGTTGGCAAATCGCACCACGAAGACGCTCTAATGAGCGACAGCAGCGGTCCAATGTATAACTACCAGCAGCAACAACAACAAAACTAACCAGCTAACCTACCAGCATAAGGAGGAGGTCTTGTTCTAATGTGCAAAGAAGAAAAAATGAAAGTAATCGCTTTCTGATCGGACGCCTTTTTCGTTGATGTCTATTTCCTAAAAATGGCTCTTCCAAAATTGAAGCCACTATCGCCAACTCTGGGGGGATGGCAATTGCAGTTTAGTATAATAGCCGCCTTTGTAAGCATTAAACACTGCTGACACGACAATTGCCCATGGTGGTTGAGAAGAAAAGTGTCTGGTCAAAGAGATAAAGAGACTGTACTTGCTTGGGCTGATTTACAGTTGCCTTAATGTCGCTGTACAAAAACTAAAAATAAGAAAAAGCAGGCGCTAGCATTGTCTTGGCGCTGTGTCATTTGTTTGCTCATATCTAATGTCTTGTGTCAATTGTGTTCTTCTTTTTTCTTTCTTTATCTTCTTTGTCAATAGAAAGCCACAACTATTTGACGACGGCGCCTTCGAATTTGAGCGGCGCCGCGGCACCGGCCACCGTGCAAAGACCAGAATTCATTCTGCCCCGACCGGAGAATGTCTCTGTCATCCTCGTCAGTTGGTACCCGCCCGCTGTTCGCGTCCAGTGGATGTTTACCCGCAATCGCAATCAACCTAATCCAAATGCCTTCCAAATCATATATCGTCCAGTACAGTCCAGGTGAGTCAACTGCACGTGCCAGCAGTGGCAAGAGCTGACTTTTGTTTTGGTCTGCACATATTGACCATACGCCCAGACACGTCAATAGTGTCGGGCTAAATTAGACCATCCAGGCAAAAGCTCACTCATGCCCATCACTTATCGTCAGTCCTGACAGCCTAGCTTTCTTCCTCTCCCTCCTACTTCTTTTGTGGCCACAACTTTTTCCATTTTCTTCTCCATGTGGCTGAATCACTTCACTGCCGTTTCTTTCATTTAGTCGCAGCATTTGCGGCGCAGTTTGCTTTCTGCACAGCGGCGATATGCAAATGTACGGCAGTTGGGCGCATATTGAACACAATGGAAAGACTGTGTTGTCACACTGTGGCTGCCAGAGACGGTGGCCATTGTGCTATCTATCAGTATTGCCTTTCTACCAGCTTGTACTTTACTAATACCTTAGTAGCGCATTCCACCCACTGAAAAACTGGTTGGAAGCCGCACTAGAAGAAGGGGAAGAAAGGCAGCTCCATTCATTGCTTAAGAGTGGCAAACAGTGGTGGGCGCTTTGTTGGCTGATTGCCGTTGCTGGTGGCAGTGCTTGCTAGTGCGATTGACTTGCAAATGGATCGACAATGAAAAGAAGGCAACAAAACAGCAGCAGCAGTGTGTGGCAGTGTGTAGCAGATGAAATTACTGTTTCAGTTTAAGTTTTGGCAGTTTTAGCAGCAGTAGTGAGCCGCCAATTGAGCCGTGCGTGACGCGATAATGAAATCACTGCAAATGGCCCACTGCTCACTGCTGCTGGCTACTGTGGACATTTGCGTGAGCTAAACTACTAAAGAGTGAAACACTATTTTTCCAGGCAGTACTCAGGCTGCTCATGCTGCTTAAAATTTATGCAATGCGGGACAGTGTAGTGAAAGGGGATAATAAAAGTCCGACAGGCACTATCGTCATCATCATCATCATCACAAGTACCACTAGTGCATACCGAGTGGTCACAAACACCACTTTCATTCCTTTCCATTTCCTCTCCACTGACCAGTTAATGTGTTTTTACATCCGAGTCTAGGTATCGCATCATTCAAGAGGTGCCGCAGTACTTCCGCAACCTCACAATTGACAGACTTCAACCGGGCATTGAGTACTCGGTGCAAATCAACTCGCTCTATGACCATGAAGTTACCAATAAAAGTCGCTTGGTCAATTTTGTTTCGCCAGACAATGGTCAGTAGTTTGTCTTTTATTTAATGATATTTTGGATTTCAACCATCTCTCTAATGCACAGAGGCTCGCCGTTCCCGTGGCAAGTTCATCAATCGACCTATTCACACATATCCCGACGAGATTCAGGAGGGGCTGCAGGTGCGCGAGGACGAGGTGGTCATTGTCGTGCTGGTCATCTGCGCCTGGATCGGCTGCATCTTTGTCTTTTTCAACAAATGGGGCAAAATTCGCATGCTGGAGCCTTATCAGCCGCAGTACAAAGAGTCCTTCCACAACTCCATTCACTCCATTCACCCGAAACCTTCTCGAATGAACACCTGCACCTCAGTGCCGCCCAACATGATCTCGATAGAGAGCAGAGGCAGTCTGATTGCCGACCGGGAGATGCTGCTGCACCACAATCGCATGACGGAGAGTGGTCAGCTGTACCAGTGCGCCTCCGGCACCACCTACCACCACCCTGCCTACCGGCCACGCCTCAACTCGGTCTTCATGTCCAATCCATACCATCGTGATTCGCTCTACCCCGAGCCGAATCTGCCACGCAAGGTGAAAAGTGCCGAGGATTTGAAGTCGCTCGTTGTTCAGGTGAACTACCCAACCATACCGTCCACATCGACCTCGGTGCTCTGAAGACTGCTGCAGCCCGACTCGCTAAGAGACAGAGACAGAGAGAACACAGAGACACAACCACAAAGCCTCTTTCTTTCCCACTTGCTCAGGGCTAATGCCAATCGATGCCAGCGCAAATGCCCAATGCATTAGCAGAAGGCGGACGAGCCAAGGCAAACACACGAGCACTGCCGCTGCTGCTGCTGCCTCGATCTGCCTCTTCTCTCGAGCTCTAAATGGCTTTTGGCTGCTTCGATCAGCTTTGATTGTCCTGTGCCACTGTGTGCTTCCTCTCTTTCTTTCTGTTCTTGCTCAGGCCCACTACCTAGTGCACCAGGTTTGAGCAGCAACAATCAGCAGTGAGCAGTAGACAAACACAGGCCTTATTACTGTTATTATTACCACTATTGGTTAGCAGTCGATTAGAGCCAGCGGATGAGTGCAGTCTCGTGCTCTTCCGCCACTGCACTGGCTGCTCTTTCACCATCATCACCACCTTCCAAAGAGCCTTTTCGTGTTTGCCAGCACTGTATACACCCGGCCGTACCAGCATCGACCACTGTAGGTCGTAAACAGCGGTAGCATAAACGGACACTGGCCACTGCTAAAAGTCAGTGTTCCGCTTTCCCCGTGGACATGTGATACGCGGGCCGATCAATCTCCGGTGGTTGTGGACCGTCACTATCATTTGGCCAGCATCGACAGCCGCCACTACCGTTACTGCCAGAAGGTACACACTGTCCACCGATCGTTCCATGACCATCAGCAAGTGACTACCACTTACTGACTTACCTCGCACAGAACAGCAGTGCTGCAGCTGCTGCATCAGCAACAATAACAACAACAACAGCAGCAGAACAGTGTGCCCCATGTCCACTCGCTCGACGGCACATTTGGTACTTTCCTGTGTCTGGCCGTAAGTGCTACTGAGCAGAGGGAGCACTGTACGGAAAAAGCCCTGTGCCTGGCGTCTCAGCCAAATGTCATGTCTTGCCGGACGCATTGTCTTCGCAAGAAAGTGCACCGCCTGCTGCAATAAAGCACTGCACGGAACCTGATACTGCTGGATCGGCCGTTGAGCTGTTTTGACTGTGCACTCATACAATTATACACATACAAAGACCGAGACAGACACAAATACAACTTTTTAATCGAAATCCAACTGACAACCGAGTGACTGTGCAGTGCCGGCTTGGCGCGCATTCAATTAGGCCGACAAACACACACACATTCACATTACAAATACAGAACACAAAACACACCAAAGACAGCAAAGCCAGTGAGTAAGAGAGGAGGAGGAGGAGAAAGAAGAATAGACAGAGACTTACACTGACAGTGACTGGCAGGCTAACGGCAAATCCTAACGGTGCTGCTGCTGCTCAGTAGTGCCAATGGCAGAATGGACAGAATGGAACTGCTTTGATAGAAGTCAAGTGAAGAATCCAATCACGCTTGATTGAGCCATGATCCCTGCACCCGATACTCATACACAGTTGGAGAAAATGGCAAAGAGCACCCAGGCTATTCCTTACAGCTGCAGCAGCAGCAGTCTCAGTGCTCACTGTGTGTGAACAGTCAAGCAAACAGAATCGGGCGCCTTGCAGTACAAGCAGCACCAGCAGCACTACCACCCCACCACCATTAATGGCAGTCATTTTCCTTTCGATTATTCCAACTTTTTTTATTATTCAAATAGATCTTGCCGGCAAAGTACACAGACAGCCGAAGCTCAGTGAGCAGCAGTGCCAGTGCTGGAAGATAGTGTACAGTGTATAATCCAATCTGTACACAGCTCACCTCAATTACTGGCTGGCTCTTCCACTGACTGGCTGAATGGCACCAAAAACACACAAACACACAAAAACCCACACAATTGGCCCGAGATATAGGCATCAGACTGTAGGCGCCAGACTGAAATATCACCAATCGATAAGATGCAACGAATGCACCCGCACGACACTCTGTGCCAGCTAATGAAAACAAAGGCAGCACTGAGGACTGAACACATCACTTTCTCACTGACACTGACGGGCCTCACAAAAAGACAAACACAGAGAAAGACACAAGCACTGCTCAGGGAACCACTGAAAGCAAAGTGTTCCAGAAGGAGCAGTAGCCGCCGCAGCGAAAGCGACAGCGACAGCACCCCACTTCGCATGTTCACCGCCCAACTGCGCGCGCGACATTTAAGCAAGCGATTGACTGATCTTCTTCTTCCTTCTCCACTACCATAAAATCCGTCTGCTCTTCTCTGCCACCACAATCGCCCTCAGACGACCAGTCAGTCGGTGCAGTCACTGCCGCAGCACTCTATTGATCACATAATTCTGCCGTGCGACAGCTTATGACACGATGACAGTTTCGACTGCAGGCCACGAAGGAGGGAATCATCTTGGCCAAGTTTGGGAATCATTGCCAGGGCAACGGTTGCACACTGAGGAGCAGGTCGTCGTCATCGTCAGCAGCAACAGCAGCAGCAGTAGAAGGTCCACCACCCTGCTGGGAAGTGGTGCATGGCGAAAGCCATGTACAAGGACACCATTCGACAGGTCGCCAGCAGTCATGACATCAAGGCAGCAGCAGTAGCAGCAAACATGTCTCGGTGATTATCTTCTTCGCCTCACTCCTCTTTATCTCCCGACACCAAACAATCTTTCGTCTCTTCTCTCTCTCTCTCTTCCCTTTAAATTTCATATACTTGACAATTGATTTTTTTACTGTACAGTCTGAACCACACTAAGCTGCGACACAATCGAGTACCACCTACGGTGGCGGACTATTTTCTCTTGTAAGAAGCTGGCAATAATCTTTGCCAAAATAAAGCATAAATAATGCAAATAAATTGCCTCCACTCTATCATTTCCCAATTCTCGTTTTCCTCACTCGCTGCTGGAGCACTAGTTGTAGTGCCCATGGCTCTGTGCGCGCCTTACCTTCCCTTCTCTCTCTCTCTCTCTCTCTCTCTCTCTCTCTCTCTCTCTCTCTCTCT
>JAALOO010000082.1_pt1 | contig 75534 bp, 58 predicted proteins | sample 7257641 | NCBI WGS metagenome assembly JAALOO01 (sample SAMN14085613, study PRJNA598686) | mite metagenome | biome: ENVO:01001000; feature: ENVO:01001002; material: ENVO:01001226; isolation source: single female mite from University of Michigan culture on fish food culture... ...
TAGCGGTTACCACTACCACCGTTGTCGCTCACGACGGCATTGGTGAGCTCTGGTGTGCACATCACCCGATTTTGTTACTAATCGTTCTCTTTTAGTGAGCTTAGCATGCATCCATTAACTTTGAAAGAACCAAGCATATAAATCTTTAAACTTTATTACAGAAAAAAATATACATAAAAAGTACAAAAATGGCACATGAAAATAGAAAAATATTTTTAATTACACTTGAAAAATAACACCGGAGTTTACATGTTTGCTTTCATTTTTTCTTTACAAAACAGCTAAAAAAGTTTACGGCCTGAGAATGCCTGTAAACGGATTTTTCCCCTTTGGCTTCGTTTTCATCCTATCACCGGAAGGGAGTAGGGGAGTGTTCCGATTGATAGGAACCGACTGCTGCTCCCTGGCAGCGCCCATTGAGCCTCGCATTAGACTAGGTCCGGAGCTTGAGCCTGAGCCTGTGCCGGCTGGTGGACTCTCCGTGAAGCTGTGGTTGAGTTTGTTGTTGCAGCACTTCAGCCACTCACTGTGACTGATCATCTGGTCGCCGTTCTGATCACAGTACGCCACCTCGGTGCGAAAGCACTTGCGAAGGCGAGAATTGATCGTTTGGCGGCGAGCCTTCTTAAAGGTCTTCCACTCGGCAGCACTGATCGCCAGATCACGGCTGGTGTCGATGTGCGGAAAGACGAGGTCGCAGGAGAGATTTTCACGGAGGAGTATCAGGCGCAGCTCATTGTGAAACTTGACGCGTCGACGCTGGTCACAACCCTTTCCCTGGCGAATGCCCTCGCAGGAGGTGAGTGAGGGCGTCTGCGAAGAGTTGGTCTACAGAAAGAGGAGAGAAGAACTTTCATTTGTTACAGCAGAAATTCAAAAGGAAGTGATCTGAACTGACCTTAATGGACTTGATCGTCTGTCCGGTGACTCGGTTGACGCACCAGCAGAACTGCAGATCAGGCATGCACTGCACCTGTTCGTAGTAGCCGTCGGCGGTGCACTTCGGAATGAAGGTGCCCGTTCGCTGGCGCTGTCGCTGTTGGCCAGTGCCGCTCAGTGCCGCCGTCTCCATTAGGTTGTCTCGGGTGGCGTTGCAATCCAGGCGAGACTGAGTCGAGTTGCCCTTTTGCTGCTGCGAGTTGACGGGATTTTGCAAGAGAATGGAGGAGTACGATATTGGCGAAGATGATGAGGGGGACGCTGTGGAGGGCATCTGCACTATTGTCGCCGATGTTGGTGGTGGTGGTGGTGGTGGTGGTGGTGCCATTGCCGATGGATAGCTGTGCTGTTTGGCCTGTGTCATCATCGGCAGTGGCTGAGGCTGGTGGCGTTGTGGTAGAAATGACTGTTATAATAAATGTCAACAATGTTAAAGCAGTAGCAGTTCTCACCTGTTGAAACTTTGTGTCTTTTCGGGGATTTTTCATACGTGCATTTTTCAGCAGGTTCTGCAGCTGAACTGCATTGGCCGTATTGAAACAGTAGGAAAACTCGCCTGAATCTACCGATGAGTCCTTGTTCGTGTCACAGTAGAGAAGAAGTGAGTTGGCGCAGCCGATCAGGGACTTCATCTTCTCCCGGGAAAGGTCCACCAAGGGGAGAAACTCCTCCGAGCTGAGGCGGTAGCTGCCGTCTTTGTCCAGCCTGCCAAACTTCCACTCAACTGGGCTTGAGGCCGCCAAAGAAGAAGAAGAATAAGGGGAAGACTGTCGCGTTCGGCGGATGCCAATGATAGGATGGCTCCAGTCGGTGGCTCTGCTCGGCGCCGAAGTGGTCACCTTGGAGACCTTAGTCTGTTGGTTGGTGACAATGTCTTGCTCCATTTTGAAGCTACTGATGAGAAAGTTTATCTGCGAGATTCGCTGTGAGGGATTGCACCGGTCGCCCCTTGAGCCTCTTGATTTGGGCGACTCCTTTGGCCGTCTGCGGCGGTAGTTGCGCTCTCGACCACTTGAACTGGACGCCTGCTTGTTGCAGTCTAGCATGTGGTTTATTGGACGGGCCTAGCGTGTGCAGAGGATTAATGTGAGTAGTTTGTACATCATTGCTCGTCATCATCGGCCTTACCATCGAGCCGAAGTTTGGCTTTCCCGTGTGCTCATTAACGCAGAAGCAGTAGCCTGTCTTCTTGTCGCACTGAAGAGGCTACAGTGAGTAAAGTGTATGGGGAAAAATATTTCATTATAAACAGCTACTTCAAAGTAGACAAAAGGATTGCCAAGAAGCACTAACCTTAAAGTTGCCGTCCTCTGTACACTCTAACACGAAGTCATTCTCATTGATATTGGACTGCTGTGCCCAGCAGTTCGCCAGTGCCTCTGCGTCGGCACAGCTGATGAACAGAATCACAAAACTAGCCGATATGAAGACGACCTTATGACAGCTGAGCATTGTGGCAACTGAAAACTGACGATGAAATGCAAGTACAGTGTTTGAGCAAAGTACAAGAAGAAGGATAAACGGAGAAAGAGCAAAGAAGAAAAGAAGGGGGCAAATTGTTTAGTCGAATGGAGTCAATCGCTAATGGAAGACTGTTTAGCTGGAAGAATTTCCTCCATTATGATGATGGTGTAAACAATCGAATTTCATTCAATTAGAGGAATTTTAAAAGGCATCCAATTACATCGAAGCACATGAGATGAGATGGGATGGATGAAAGAAGTTGAAACTTTGGGAAGGCGAAAGTTGCATTGGCGGCTGTCAGCCTGCTGGCTGGCTGTCTGGCTGCTCCAGATGATTGTCAGTTGGCTGTTGTGAAAGTGAAAGACGAGGACCAGGGGGGATGGTGATGAAGAAGAAGAAGATGAAAAAAGAAGAGAAAGGTATGCCGCCGGGCAGCTGAGAGAGAATGATGATGATGATGATGAGATCACTCAATTCGATATTCTGACGCGGAGGGTGTCGTGTTTCGCGCGCGCACACACAAGCCGCCTGCCGCTTTGGCCTCACTCTACTCTCTCTCACTCTCACCTCGTCTTCGTTTTCAAGACTCTCTTTCTCTCTTCTTTGCTATCTCCCCTTGAATCTATCAGTGCGTAGGGTTGACCAGATCAGAGTGCCTGCCACTGGCAGTGAAATATGAAAAGCTGCACTGCAGTGGTGGACTGCCGCAGACTGCTTGACGACTGCACACAGCTGGCGGTCCAAGACGGCAGCAGCAGCAGCAGAAATACCTGCCGCAACAATGTTGCCTCAGAGAGCAGTAGTTCACACTCTTCTTCTTCAGGAGGTGGAAAACAGCCGAAACGGCGAGAACAGGCGCACCACAAACAACAAAAGTCGCCGCACGGCCAGCAGAAGCAGCTTCTTCTTCTACTTCTTCTTCTACTTCTTCTTCTCCTTCTCCTCTTCAGGGTGTATTGCTTTCACTGTGATGGTGGTGCACTTGGTACTTTTATGCGGGCAGTAATCGGCGAGTGTCAGCAGTCGGTGACATGGTTGAATAATCCGCCAGGTAAACAGCTGCCGTCTTTGGTGGGTAGCAGAGTGAAGCAGACCGAGGCAACCCATTGAAGCCGAAAAGAGTGAGAATATTGTCGCACACTGGATCATAAAAAGAAAAGAAGGAGAAGAGAGTGGCAATGCGGCAAAATATGCCTCTGCAGAACAGGCGCACTGCAGCAGCAGCAGCAGTACAAGGCACTGCTTTGTTTGGACACCAGAAAAGGAGTGAAAGTGACGATGAGGATGACGATAGGATCGAGGAGTAGGAGGAGAGAGAGAGAGAAAGAGAAAGAAATGCTGTCGGGGTGGGCCGGGGCTTCACACCGAAGGCAGAGTAGATAGAGGTGCTCCTGCGGAGGTGATTAATGATGGCTACTCTCAAGTAAACATCCGCTCAAGGGTGCAGGACTAGTGTGTGTGTGTGTGGACACAAGTTCAAGGTTGAAGGGGTGGTGCGCTGATACTACTGAAGATGATCGGTGATGATCCCGGACCCTAGGAGAAAGAGACCGCCTCTGAAGGTTTTCCCATCTAATCTCTTCAGTCTACAGAGGCTCTTATTGTTGTTGAGGGTGTGAAGGCAAAGGAGATAGGAGAGCTATTAGAGAGGTACAAAAACGAAGACGTGTTAATCCTTTTATTTACCACCGGCTAAGGCAATAAAACACCTGGCCGAGAATGGACTACCCACACACACACACATACGCGCACAGCCTCTTCTTCTACAGGTGTCTTTGCTTTGGCTCGGCCAGTGCTGTGCCTGTGCTTCGGTGCCAATCTGCCGCACAAAGCCCAACGGGCTTCGAGCGGCTTCCAAGGGCAGGTCAAGGGTCATTAACGGACATCAGGGTCATTTGAGAAGAGAAATGCTCGTGCCCACTAAACTGGACTTGATCATTCCTAATGACTCATTAGTGCACGGAAGTGCGCGTACTTGATTGGATTTTCAAACGGCTCTATTTTTTTGCAACAAAATGTTAGCGCAGTTATAACCACATTTTGTAAACGAGCTATTACCTGAATTGTTGATAATCTGTTGGATCAGAGAGTGTAAAAAATCAAACAGCTCTTTAATGTTCAATAGCAGTGGTAAACTGGCAAAAGTGGCAATCACAATGCTCAGTGGTAGTGTCGCCCCTGGCTCGCTCATACTTGGCGATTAAGGAGAGCTATTTTTGAGGGAAAGTGGGCTTCCCTGCGCAATACATTTGTATAGCAAAAAGGTCATTTTTTCGGTACACATTTCTCAGCAACCACACATCGGATTAAGATGCTGTAAAAAACAAAATGTAGATGAGAATGTAATCTTCATTTTAGTCGATTGCAAAAAAATTAAAAAAATTTTTTTGCATGATTATTTGACTGTCAAACGAATTGTTTTTTCAAAACGTGATTATCATAAAAATTAATATTGTGTAACTCATTTTGCGATCGACTAAAATGAAGATCACAATCTCGTCTTCATTTTGCTTTTTACAGCACATAAATCCGATGTGTGGTTGCTGAGAAATGTGTACCGAAAAAATGATCTTTTTGAAATACAAATGCATTGCGCAGGGAAGCCAACTTTCCCTCAAAAATGGCTCCCCTTAAGCAACACTTTAGGTTTGGATGAGTACGCTGTGGAGATAAACTTAAAATCTCGCTTCAGCCGTAAAACCAAAAATAAGTTTGTCTTAAGAGTGCTTTTACTTTCACCTAAACTACAGTAATAAAGATCACAGTGATAACAGCTTACAATTTAAAAATCTACAAGATGATTCGCGATGAATTGACAGAGAAGTAGTAGTGGTTTTGACAGTAAACATAAAGATAGCTCAAAAACCTACTTTTTGGCTTTTACACTAGCTGATGATCCTCGCTTTGACTGCATCGCCTTCAGGTAGGCCAACTGATTGTAGGCCACATCAGTGTCGTCCTTCTTGATCTCAATCACCTCTTTCGGCTTTCGGCGACCTTGCCAGGCTTTGCGTTCAGCTTCACTTTTGCAGCTTTCAAGTGTCAGCGGTAGTTTGATTATCTCTCTGGGCACATGGTGACGACTGGTAATAGTTGAGCCATCCTGGAAAACGATGGTCACTGGGAACTGACGACAGTACTCGTCCTTGGGACGCTTGATGCGGCAGATAGCTGCCCGATTTGCGTGCAACTGTCTGCTAGTGATGGTCGGCAAGTGGGTCGCCAGCGATGTGGCCACTGTCGATGTTCGGGTCCAGATGGACATTCTTGACAGGTTCCGCCTGTATAATCTGATAAGAATTATTGAGAAATACTGAAGATCAAAGGAGGAATATGAAAATCGCTTCAATCTAAAGAATTCTGGCCTGAAAACAACACATGGGAGGTTATTTCCACGCAAGCGAGTTCGCTGACTATTTTACTTGTGTTTACATTTTTTAGTTTTTAGATTTGAATTTCAAAATTCCAAAGAAATATTTCATCTTTATCAAAACTGCCATTTTTGTTAGTAAAATGTGCAATAAATGTTAGAGGATTTGTAAAATACAGTTGTCAACAATGTCACTTTTTCCGGCGTATTCTTCAACCTCCGAAAGCGCAGAAAAAGAGCCTGAAAATGCAAGCACAGGATCCCTTTTTCCAAGTACCGATACCAAACCTACAAACGTGCCTGAAAATGTACCGCCTTCAGTCCCTAGTACATCTTATCAAAGCTACCAGCCAGATATCCTCGAAGTTTGGAATGAAAAACGTAAAAAACCATTGGAGATTTTGATCAGTAGTGAAGAAAGTGAATCAGACTCGGATGATTCGGTTCAGATAATTGACTCTAGTAGGTCAACTAAGGATAAAGACAAAGAGAAGAAACGCCGAAAGAAAGATAAAAAAGAGAGCAAGAAAAAAAGAAAAAAGAAAGATGATCATCGTGAAACAAGACGACGAGACAAAGGTACGTCTAGTTGTTTTTCTTCATTTTCTAATAACATATTTTTCTCTAGATAAAGAAAGAAACAGACACAAATCAAGATCCAAGTCTCCAACTTCAAAGTCAACAAAGCCTGATAACAGTTACCTTGCATATCTACCTAAAAAGGCCAACTTTATTGAGGATATTCCTAATTTGCGCTCTGAAGATGCATACAGAATCGATCGCCGAGCCGATACTGAAAACCGAGCTTTCAGTACCATGTACGAAAAATTTGTTCCAAAGTACAATTTTAGGGATATCCTCAACACAGTCCGATTGAGAAGAGATACCGATCGACCGTTAAAAAAGAAAAAGAAAGTCAAACGTTATTTTAAATCGAGCAAAAAGCGATCTTTGGATTTGCAGTTGAGTTATTTTGTGCGGCCTGGTGAAAAGTATAATTTTGAAGAAGAGTACATTTCCGTGCCTGATGACTGGAACCAGCTTCCTGAGCAATCTTCTACTGATTCTCTTCGTTTTCAATCTTTTCAAGCCGAACCCATGAGTGGCGCAGGTCATGGTTCAGCAAACCAGCGTTATCACGAGCTTACAACTGTCTTTAACCGCCTAGTAACTGATCAACCTAATCAAATTCAGTTTTGGATTGACTTTATCCGCTTTCAAGACCTCCTTTTAGCGGGGTCGTCACGTAAATTTGCCTCCGAAAAGAAGCACTCAATTGCTGAACGAGCACTAGAACTTAACCGACGTTCTGTGCCCCTTCATCTCGTGAAACTCAAACTTCTCAGCGCTTTTTATCCAGAACTGGTCGCCAAAGTCTCTGACGTTGATGCTGAATGGAAAAGAGTTTGCTTTCTTTTTCCGAATGTACCGGAACTATGGTTCGACTACAGTCGGTTCACATTTCGTTGTGCATCGGTACTCGCCTTTAAAGCATCAAGTCGAACCCGAAAAGTGATGACAACAGCATTTAAAAATCTATCCGGGAAAGTGCTGGAAGGAGATTTTGTCAGCCATCAAGTTGATGCAAGTAATTTGGAGAAGAGACTAGTTGATTTGGCAGCAATGGTTTCCAGATTCCTGAAAAGTATCGACCAAAGTGAAAAGGCTACTGCCATTTGGCAAGCCCTTGTGGAGTTTAATCTATACACGCCTACAGATTTGCGCATAGAAGGCGGTACTTTTGAGGTGGGTTTTCCTGAACGTGAATTTAGTAAAACTAAAATGACTAACTTGAAATACTTTTTACTTTAAGGATTGGTTCATTCTGTTTGAACAATTTTGGGATTCAAGCCTTTCCCGAATCGGTGAATTTTCTCCTATTACCTGGTCACAGTTTCGTGCCCTCACTGTTTCTGGCAATGTGAGCACACTACAGGCGCCCAAGGATGCGAGAAATATCGAGCTTTTTAACCAAGACCAGTTGATTGATGAGACGGAGACGCAAGTGCTTGAGCAGCTTCTACTGGGAACAAAAAGTGATGACTCTGAGAAAGAAGAAGATCCCAAATCACAAATCTGGCTGCACTATGAACGGCTTCGACAGTCACTGTACTGGCTGCCGGCCACCGCTGGCGCTCCCACAGGCGTCTCACTGGAGGACATTGAGGATCTAGAACGGGTGGTGCTCAGTGATGAAGACGTAAAACCCTGGCTCTTTCGCCTGAGACTGGATGAATCAAAGTGGTACATGGTCACTGGCTTCTTGGAGTACCTCGGAGTTCCACTGGTGACTTTTGCTTTGGACTCTGCAGGCAGTACTAGTCGTTTCGAAGTGGAGGTAAGAGAAAAGGAGACTTTCATTTGTTGATAGTTAAACTAAATTGAACTTTGCCATTTTTTCAGGTAACATCTGAGCCTGAAACGGAGTTTCTTTTTCAAAGCACCACTTCCAATTCAAAATTGTTTGAATGCAGCCTTTCTTACACACGAGGCAGACGATTTGAATCTCCCTCTGAAGTGGTTGTCATACAAAAGTTTGGACTGCACTCTCTACTTAATCCACAAATTGGCGATCTTGGGCTGGTCCTCAGAGTTGAAGATGATATCTCTAGGGTGGATACAACTGCTACTGCGTTAAAGGATGCAGTTGTTTGCAATGTAATGACAAAGGTTGTCGAGTACGCAAAGAGGTGGCCGACCAAATGGCTAAGAGATTTGGTACTCATTTGGATACGGTACAAACTAGTTCGGTATCAAGCTGGCTTAGAGAAGGTGAAATTGGTGAGAAAATTTATTAAAGGTAAGTTGAAGCCACAGACTTGAGTTGTTCATAAATTGTTCTAAAACATTGATTTCAGATTTTCTTCGCGAAGAAGCATTTCGAAACAATCTTGACATCTGGTTCGCTTATTGCTCCTTTGAGTATGCTGAAAGCAGAGAAGCTGGTTTGAAGTTTTTTGCCAACACCATTCAGCTAATGCTCAACTCAGGAAGTCAATTTTCAACTGATTTACTTCAATTTACGCTGGGATTCGTCAGACTAGAGCTGGATCTAGACAAAGTGTTGAATCATTTTCTGTACCACACAATCAGTGCGGTGGATACTTGCCAGGCTTGTCGAAGAAGAAGCACTAAAAGCGATGATGGAAGCGTACAAAAGTCCAAAACTACAGCTTTGAGGTTTTTGGTGTCAGTTATAAATGGCGATGCATCAGGGCTGATGGATTCAGCAAAGGTGACCACACCAACGGAAATAGTAAGAGCAATGAAGAGGCTTGAAAATGACCAAGAAACGGTCGAGTTTCTGCACACCAAAGTCCTTTTGGTATATCTCAGTAAAGGTAAGCTTTTTACTTAACCCCAAAAAGCTTTATTTTTATTTTTTTATTCTATTTTAGGCGTTTCTGAAACGGTCACTCTTTTATCACCTTACTGTCACAACAGCCCCAAAGCTTCATCTCGATCTCACCAACTGCTGCAAGTACAATTGTTATTGCACGCATACAGCTTTTCCATGTCATCGCCCCCTACGCAGCCAACAGTAACGAGATCTTACATAACATCAGCCTGCCTTGTGATCAAATCTGCCCTACACTCTGCACCATCTGATCCGCTCTTTCTTTCGCTGTTGATCTCTTTGGAAATTCAGTTTAATCATCTGTGGTTTCGCCTAAGAAGAGACTTAGGCGGAAGTCCGACCGCGCAGTTTGAAGCCTATCTTGTGAAGCAGTATTTAGAAGACGCCTCTCACCCGTCCAACCGCTTTGAAGGAAGTCAGGAGTCAAATTGGAACCGCTTTATGGCAGCTCTTCACAGTGAACTTCTAATTCTGGATCGCTTTACGCAATCTAAAGGTATGTTTTGGGTGTTTTACGTCTACTATGAATAGTAGCTGTACATTTAATTTTGATTTATGAGGCAATGATTTTGCTTAGTTTTATGCTGCAAATGGCGCGATTTTGGCTACTGTTTATAGAGAAAAATATTACTTTTAGTGACTTTAGTTTTTTAAAAGACGAGTTTTACAAAATTATTTTTTGCGTTGTTTGGCAAAAATCGTCGTTGACGCAAGCACCTGTTCCAGGCGAACACTCAGGCATCGGTAAGGAAAAGCACATGTGCCCGTTATCTTTTACTGTGTGTCCCAAGCTGAGACCGCATAGTAAGGAAATAATCGGGACTCGATTAAGACTCGAGCTTCCCAATCTTTAGGACTTCTCAGGAGGTCTTAGGGATCGCAATTTTTGGAGGAGGACTTCTGGACAGGGGCACGGTGCCAGTAGCTGAACTGGGACGGCTGGCTCGACTACTTTTCGGGTTAGTCGTCTAGGCGAGGTTGCTGGATGTGCTCTTGACCGACGCACAGGTCCTCTCATTTTTAACTAACAAAAAGACTATTTTAGGGAAAGCAGTGTTAGTCGGCAGAAACCTATTTTTATGGGTCAAAACGTTAAATGTTTTTATCTTTTTTTTGCAGATCTGGAACTATCTGCTTTTGACGTAAACTCTGGTATCATCAATCGTATTCGCCATCTGTTTGAACGGGCACTGCACTACAGAGATGCGGCTAATGAAGACTCTTCGACTGTAAATGCTGATGGAACTTCGGTCACTCCCCATCTCGACGATGACTGGCTCTATGGGAAGTCGCTTGCCGACTGTCCCACCATTTGGCGGTTATTCCTGCGGTTTGAGCTGAAAACGTCTCAAAGCTCATCAAGCAAAAACTCTGGCGCCGCGAAAGCCATCATCTACCGGGCGCTGCAACACTGTCCCAATGCCAAGACACTCTACCTGGACGCTATCAACTTCTTTCCTGAACTGTACCAGGAGATGGTGGACATCATGACGGACAAGCAGCTGAGAGTGCGAACCACAGTGGAGGAGATTGACATGTTTGTGGAAGCAAAAAGGGGGTGAAAACAGCAAATTAAAGAAAGCAGATGACACAGCTCATTTATTGTTTACAAAAACGAAAGTCGTCGAGAGTTGGTGAAAGCCTCAAAATTCCGCCCACTCAGCAGCCGATGTACATATTGGCCATTTGCAGACGGACGAAAATCCCACCGACCAAAGACTGGTCAATTTGTAGGGTGTGGTTTCACTGACTGAGTGCCGCCAGCCAGTGGACGCAGGTGGGTGGTGGTGTGAGCTGTGTGATGGTGACCATTCACAGCACACACACACCCCTACCCAGGACTACTGGTGACGGCGACAGTGACCGGTAGGAGTTTTGCCCGTAGGCACATGACCATTCAGGAAGAAAAGTAGAGGGTGGGATGGGCTCACTTCAGCGACCACTCTTGCAGAGCTGGTGGGAGAAAGAAGAAGGTGTTAGAGATTAGGAGGACAGGTGAACAGTTGGTTCACTTTGGATGTCGGGAACAGTGGCGGAGATTCAAGTATTCATTCTACTGATGTTTAAACCGTGGGGAGTACTCGACGTGATCGGTGAAGTTGAGGTGGAAGACTGAACACTTCCACTAGTGAACAAATGACCATTTCCCTCTGGTAGTATTTTCCTCGGCGAGAGTTGAGAGTTGTCGTCATTGCTGTCGTCAGGTGAGAGCTGATGAAGGAGGAAACTGCTGCTGTTGCTGCTGACTTCACGTGGTTGCTGCTGTTGGTGCTGTTCTTTGCTGCCCACAGCCTGAGAAGACCGCTTGGCGGCCAGTGTTGAGTGTCAGTGCTGCAACTGCGAGCTGCAAAGCGGAAAAATCCCCAAACCTAAATAAAGACAGACAGAAGAGGAAGAGGACAAAGAGAAGTCGAAGCGGGGAAAAGAAGGGAAAAGGAAGAAAGAAAGCTGCTGGAAGGGGCTTGAACCGTTCGTCCAGGGCAAAGTGCAGCAGCTCGAGGTTTCCTTGCAGAGTGTCTCCTGCCAGGCTCTGCTCTGTCAGGAAGAAGGCGCATTCGATAGGGCAAGAGGAAAGGTTCGACTTACCGATGGATGCTCCGAAGTTTGCGACAACTGCCTCAGCCAAGTTGTAGCCATTCCGGCCTGTTATCGTTTCTGACGGCGGCGGCGGCGGTGGTAATTTGAAGACGTCGCCGACTGCTGTCAAATATTTGCGAACTGACGTTCACTCTCTCACTCTCTCTCTCTCTCTCTCTCTCCGATTACCATTGCTCACTTCACAGCAGTGTCTCGAGTCCTGTCCATCGGAGTGGCAGTAAATCAGTTGGTTGGCGAAAGTGAGACTCACTCGCCGAGTTTCAGAGAGTCTGAGCTGAGTCTGAGTCTGAAGAAGATGATGTGGTGGCAAAGTGGTGAAGTCTACTAGCAGGTCGGTAAGCAGGAGATGATGATGGTGGTGGAAATTTAGATGCAGTCGACTGAAAGCCTGACTGATGATCAGTGCCCAGTGGAGGTGAAGTTGCTGGAACAGAAGCTGCTGCAGCAGCAGCAACAGTCATCTGCCGATGTCGATGTCGAGGTTCAGGTACACTGCTGGCTCGAAGGACTTTGCTTTGAAGACAGCTTCTTCCTCTTCTTCTTCTACTTGATCATCTTTTTCTCTGAGAAGAAGCTCTCTTCTTCGTCTGTGAGAGTTGGTTTGTGTGTGTGTGTTGAGCCGTTGTCGAGTCGCTGCACGTACTTTGAAACAGCAGCAGCAGCTACTGCCGCTGCCGCTACTTCCTCAGCACGTCACTGAACGCTTCGCACGTCAGTTAGTACTTCAGCAACGGTACTTGTAAGTGTGTAAGTGTGTGTCCTCCTGCCTTACGGAGTGCACCACCTGAGCGCCATCGATTCAAAGTTTTTCCCCTTTCCTCAAGACGAAAGATCTTCAGCGGCTCAGTGATGGCGGTGGTGGTGGTGGTGGTCGTGCATCAACGAAGTCAACTTCGACTGCTGCTGAAACTGGTCGACTGGCTGCTGACGGCGACATCAGTCGACTGGCACTGACTGTAATTATCAATGACACAAGCAGGCAGTGGGAGAGAGAGAGAGAGAGAGAGAGCAAGAGACTGGTTGGCTGGAGACACTGGTGCGCCGCTTGTCGATGTCTCGCCGAAGCATCGTCCAGCCAACGACGGCTCTACCACCACAGACTCGCCGACCACAGCTCTACTCTTCGCTTCCTTCTCTCTCTCTTCCCTCCTTCTTCATTCACCACAATCAATCGATCGATACGGTGAAACTTCGAAGCCTTAGTGACGAGCTTTGCCTGCCTGTCTGTCTGCTTTCTGCAACTCTCAGTTTACTGGGTGTTTGTCTGCGTCCCTCTTTCTCTTTCTCTCTGTACGACAGCTTCTATGTGTTGTACAACATAAACTAAATGAGGATGCTAGAATTAGCACACAAAGTTTGCCGATATTAAAAATGCTTTTTTCGAAGCGTTTATAGAAAGTTTATCAGCAAATCAACTTATCAAGTGGTTCAGGCTTAGACAGACCTCAGACTAGCCATTAGTGAAAAATCAATTTTTAGGTCCAGTAGACCTGCATTGAGTAGTGCCAGTGTGCCCACGTTTCTCTTTTCCTTTTCTTTAGTCTGTTGCGCGCCAAATTTTATCAACTTAGTTTTCAATGAAAGAGCTGCTTTCGATACTCACTTTTTCTCTTCTGGGAATTTGATATTGCCATTGATTAGATGGAAATAGCAGCATCGAATTGATGCGGCAAAACACACATTTTTCTCTGCTGCAATTTCCCGTTTGGTCTCTTTCACTCTCTTTCTCTCGCTATCTGCGACTGTGTATGAGTCATTTGAGAGGAAAATGACTCAGTTTTTCAGACTTTGATGCAATCAAACAGACAGACAAACTTTTGGGTGATTTTGGGTTGGGTTTGTGCTGAACTGTGTTGAAAGTGTCATCAATCAGGGGATTTCAAAGCTAATTAGAAATTTGCACTGAAAAGCTAAATGCAGAAAGATACAAGGAACGTTTTAGAGTGCAAGTGGAGGGCAAAATCAGAAGAAAGCGAGATGCAGATTGGCTGACCTTGATTTAGCCAGATGATGATGCCGATGCCGATGATGATGATGATGATCAGATGCGGATTGAATCAGCTGAGACGAACGTTAAAAAATGTAAAGATAGTGGTCGATGATAGGAGAAATATGCAAAGCTGTACACGACAATGTTGAGTTGTACAGACGAACTGACGGTTTTTACTGACTTGACAGCAAAGGCAACCTGTGACTGAAAACAAATAAACAAAATAAAATTTAATTACTGCTTTGAAGTTAGGTAAACGAGGGAAAAGGCAAAGAAAGAGATGAAAAGAACTTGGCGATGATTGGAGAGAGAGAAGACGATTGAATAGGAAAAGAGAAATAAGTTTTGATTGGGCAGATTGAGAAATGTGTTTTGTTTGTTTTGCCAACACAAACTTATTTAGAGACAGCTCTCTTCCTTCTCTGCTCCTTGCTAATTTGCAACCGATTTACAGTGCCAACTCATGTGGGGAACGCAGTCACTTCACATCATCAAATTCAACCTCTCTCTCTCCCTGCAAATAATTATTTGACCTTTGCTCGGCAAAAGGAAACTGGCATAGAAACGGCCAGCCAACAGTCAGTTGAGGGGACTTTAGAGAAAGAGCTCAATTTTAAATGGAATATAATGTCCTTCAATTTTGGGAAATTCAGTCTATCACTCAATTGAGGATATTGCAATTTACTACGAAACTAGATTCTTAATTACTCAAAATTGCAAAATACCGCATTGATAACCTCAAAACTTAAAAAATGCAAAAAATAATTAAAGTGAATGCATTTTAAAAAGTTTGTCATCTTTATCTAATATTAATAAACTAGCCATTGAATCAAGTAAAAATGTACAAACTTACCGAAAAAAAAAGTTGGCAACAAGTTAGAAATTATTGTTGTGTAATTAAAAATAACGCACAAGTTTTCAATTGTAAGCAGCTGTCAAAATGAGCACAACAGCAGCCTATCGATGGTCTACATTGAGGTGGTGGACGCAAGTGGCAAACTGACACAAGTCAGTGGGTGAGTGCTGATAAAGGCAATGAACCAGGAGGAAAAGGGATGCACAGAGAGCTCCACTGCTCTACTGCTGAACGGCAGGGAAACGTGAGGAGCAGTTGGCAGTTTTTATGCGGAGACGAGATATCTCAACGATAAATAAAAGGAAGGCGCCTTTTTCGATGCCTTCAAACAGTGTGTTCGTTTTGTTCCCTTTGTACAGCGAGGAGAAAAGAGCACAAGAGAAGCCGAACTGATAAGGTGATAAACTAACGAGGTACTCTCTTTCTGTTGCCTGCTCAGTACGACGATTTCAACATCTACATAAATGTGGCAGCAGTGCATTTTGCCGGACAGGTGCCGTACAGTCGAACAGCCCCGATTAGGTTGATTTGCAAGTTGTTGTACGGCAGCACTTTTTTGCTTTAGTTGTGCTTATACTTTCAACTAAAAAACTTATTTGAGTTTCAGTTTACGTTCCTAAATGCCACAAGGAAACGTTGACAAAAATGAGTTCAAATAGTTCATATAGTAGTTATGAAAATAGTATGCATACTATAAAAAGCAAAGGTAACGAAACTTGGTCCCATTTCACTGAATGAGTTTTTTCGCTAAATATTCTCTAAAAAGTTTGACATATCTGGGTATTGAGTTTGTTTAGTGCTTGTTTAGTAATAGTGAAAACGTCAGCTAAAGGTGGGAAACGCTCTGGGAGAGAAGGAGCGAGAGACACGCAAGTCAGTAATTAGCAGTATTTGATTTGCGTGCCTCTGCGCCCACAGACTTCTCCAATGAATGCCTAATGGGAAAATGTGCTTGTCGTTCTGTGTGTCTGCTAGTGTATGCATGTCCCAACCAGGTAGAGAAAGAGAAAGAGAGAGAGAGAGAGACTAACCAAACAGACGATTTAGTCGATGGAGCGTGAGTGAAAAAGAAAAAAACTGTCAGAGAGGCTGGGGCTTTAAAATAGAGAGATCAAAGCCTGTCGAATGTGGACAATTGGCCGGGTGTGCAAATAGAGGACACACATTGCGATGAAATGCTGCTCAGAGAACGACATCAGCGCTGATCAGTGCTGTGAACAGGTGATTAGGGACAAGGACCCGGTGGCAAGTGGTTCACCATGTGACAACAACCTGTTGAAGCCACTTTTGTGTCATGTGCACACACATGCACTCACAAACACACTTCTGACCCATCAGAGTTTGCTGACATTGACTAATTTCCGAGAACTAGTACAGTATCTGGTATCATAGAAATGTCAACAGAGCAAATGAGAGTTGCTACACCTCGATAGTCGTTGATGTATTTCACCGTAAATTTGCTTATCTTCTAAGACTACTAACCCCTTATCCGATTCTTGTAACTAGAAAAAAACATAACGTATATTTCATAGTCGGAAAGCAATCGTCCCCCTTTTGCCTTTATTTTACTTTCTCTCACTTTTTTCTCCTTCACGAGAAGTCCTCTTCCTTTCTAGACAATCGATTGCTCTAATGCTTAGCAAACAGTGAACACCACTGCAAACCACACAGCATCGCTATTCACTTTACGGTGTGTTACTTTCCTCTAACTTTTTTCAGCGGTCATCATCAGGGCATACATACTTTAAACTTTTAAACTTTTTTAGATGAAAAACGGAAGGGTCTTAATATGGTATTATCTATGAAAAAATGTTTAAATATTTAAACAATTCATTTTTTGCATAAGTGCAAGCAGGAAAGAAAATGCAGGCAAAAAAGGATCTTGCAGATAATCAAGTGGGTCATTAAACATGAAAACATTGGTACCATCGATGAGAAGCAGTCGTTTCTTTTGTCGTGTTATTCAGTTAGGCAACAGTTATTTACTGTTGCAAATACTTGATGGTGCGTTTTGTTTTGTTTTTCTATTGTAAAAGTATAATTTTTAAAATTTTAAGTTAAAATCGTAAAAAAATAATCATCTTTTCACATCAGGAAAATTGCACAGTTGCAAAAACAGCAAAAAATAATTGTTTAGATGCTATGCAAATTAAGCAGTGAGGATGAGAAAACAATTGTTCAGGAAAGAGGAAAAGATATTAAAATATCAAAATGTCGTTTAAAAACTGGACAAGTGGTGTTGAGGTGCTGCTGTCTGCAAATGAGGCAGAAGAATGTTGCACCTACAGGTGACTTGATTTGAAAGTGCAGGGTAGCGGTAGGAAGAGGCAGAAAAGGAAAAGGAGAGAATTAGCTGTCAGAAAGAGAGAGTGGGAGAGGCTATGAAAGCTCAATGCATCCAAGTTTGTTGTTCTTTGAAGCAGTAAACAAGTGACACTGCCAAGCCCACTGGCTAGTCGAGGTTTATGAGGAAAGCTGCAGGGTACACATTCTGAACACGACATGAAAAAAACCTTCAAGAAATAATAATAAAGAGGGGGTTTGGATTGGTAAAATGCTGTTGTTGCTGCTGCTGCTGTTACAGCAAATATACTGTGTGACTAAAATGCAAAAACATGCAAAAGGAACAAGGAATTGTCAATAAATTAACGGTTTTTTAGTGAAAAAAATATTATTAAAAGGTCAAAGGAAAAAACTGCAAGCAGGTTGTTTTCCCCTTTCCTGTTGATTTTCCCACTAATCGACTGTAAGGAAAAAACTTCCCCTTTTTGGGAAAAGCTTTAAAGTTTGCAAATGAGTTATTTGAAACTGCAAGTTAGGTGTTTTAATTAATGCATACAACAAATATAAATGCTTGTACGTATAAAAAAAATTGCTATTTTGTAAAAATATTTTTAAATATTTTAATCTGTTTTTGACGTGATTACTTATTTTATTACTGATTTGTTAAAAAATCAAACACATTTAGTATTGTATGTTTTGTTACTTTGATAAAACATCTCAACTTCTTATATTTTATATACATTTTTCCCACATTTAGTCATAATTCTTGGTAATAAACACATTTATACGCTTTAGCGGTTTCAGGTGTTAACAGGTGACAATTTAAAAAAAATACGTAATTATTGTTTAGATGATGGGAACTGATCTCAAAGTTCACTTGTCTATAGCTAAAAATAGGATCATTTTTTTTTTTGTTCAAGCAACGTCTAATTAATATGCTTCATTTCATTGTACTTTTTAATTACATTAAACTTTGCCAATAATAAACTTTTATACAAAAATAATTTTTATAAAACTAAAAAATGTAACTAGTATTACTTAAAATTTACTTTTTATGCTAAACAAAAATGTTTAAATTTAAATTTCAAATCTCATTACTAATGACCAAAAGTGATCAACTAAAGTCATAAATTTGCTTGACTATAAATAAACTTTTTCCAGACTAATAAATTATTTACTAATCAATTGACGTTTGTTGTTTACATCATCAGGTAATTTAACAACAACAGTAAAAATTAATAGTAAATCAGATGACAATAAATCATGTAACGGCTATTTAAAAGATTGCTTTTCACCACTACACGGATGATCATTATTTATCTTCAATGAGCTGAGGAAATACTTTTAGTCAACAAAGCAATACTACATTCGGTCTTTATGGACAGATCATCATTGGAAAGTTCAATAAAAAACGGTTAATTTTAAAATTTTAAAATGAAAATGTTTTGCAATTTACAATCATTATAATAAAAACAATAAAGTGCATAATAACTATTTTTCAAATCAATTGTAAAAAAGCTTAAAATAATTTAACTGAAAAAATTTGTTTTAGCTAGAGTGCATCCATCTATGAATAGGAATAACAGATATTGCAGATAACTTTATAACTTTTACAGTAAAACAGGGTGTTAACATTGCTTCGCGCCTAAAACAAGTTTGTTTTTGTTTTCCAAAAAAGTTTGATTTGACGCTTGACACTGCGTTTGATAAAACACGAGTAGTGGTTGAAGTTTATTTATCCAACCTTTGTTCAACTTTAGTTTAATGACTAACACTTTGAAGTATTTGAAAAATGTAGCAAAATCTCAGGGTTGATGGCCTCATGTTATTCAAGTATTATTTGAAATCGTTTACGATAGTTCAATCTGATTCAATAAACAATGCTAAAATTAAATAAATTTAACAAAATTTAAAACGTTTATTGCAACAAATGAAGTTTTAAAACAGTTTTTAGTCAAAATTGATCCGTTTTATTGATACGCAATTTAAATCAAACAAGCAACGAATGAATTGAATCGAAAATTTTTAAAATCAAAATTTATTTTAGATAAAACAAAACATGAGACAGATATAATAAAGTAAAGTAATTGTAAGTATACATTTAGATTATTATTCTATCATGTGAGTTCTTTTTAAAGATGTTGGAGGTTAAAACTAGAGCAATACATAAAATGATATTAAATCTGAAAACATATTTGCTACACTAAAATGAATGCATGTATGATAATGATGATTAAAGATGAAAATGCAGAACATGATTCAAAGGAAGCAGAGATTGTAAAAATCTCATTATTGCTTCTTGTCTTTGGACATGGTAAACGAAGAAGTGTTTTACTTCTTGGCCTTGGGAGCCTTTGGCTTCTTGGCCTTTCCAGCAACGGCCTTCTTAGCCTTCGGAGGCTTCTTCTTGGTCACCTTCTTGGGCTTCTTGGTCTTCAGTGGCTTCTGCCACTTGGAAGCACTTCCCGGGGAGCCAGTAGCCCCAGCTGTCGCCTTAGTTCGGCCCATGGTCGAGGATGGTTGAGTTGAGTTGATAGTACGAGCGAGGGAGTTTAGGGATTTGGGAAGACGTTGGCTCATGGAGAGGAGCACACAGCGTATGAGCGAGCAGCTAGAAATGACGCAGTTCAGAGGTCGCTTGGCGGAGGTCGGTCACTGAGAGAGGCAGAGAGAGCTGAGAGCAGGCAGGCAGGAGGAACGGGCACCAGGCGGGAGGATTCACCAGCTGACTGGTGGAACGTGCCAAACGGGAACGAGCGCATATGACAACAGTAAACAGTGGCAGTGGAGGAGCAGTGGTAGTGGAAGGAACGTAGCTGGCTCAACTCAATGGCCATCTTCTAGTGGAGCTGCAGAGAATAGAGGAGAGAAAAAGAGAGAGAGAATGGCCCATTTGAGGCCACTGGAAGAGGGGCTACGGCGGCTATATAGCAGGGCAGTGGCAGTGGTGTTAGGGTTGCTCACTCTCTTGCTCACTCTCTCACCCCGCCGATCGGACAGTCCACGAATGGTCCACTAGAGGAGCATCTAATAGTCAAAGTGAGGATGTGCTTCTCTTCAGATATTTGCTATATAGCTGCAGGAGCAGTCACGAGTTATTCTCGAGTCATTGTCGATGTCTTTCTGTGTCATTGCAACTGCGCACTGGTGTCCACTTTTCCGTACTGCATTCGATCTCTGTCAGCCAGGTTTTTCAGTGCCCGTCCATTGTTTCTTTCATTTTCCATCTCACTTTTACATTCACTCATTTTCCCTGTCTTTTTGGCACAAAAGGACTCAATGGTGTTCCAAAAAATGCTGACCTGTATTGTTCTGGCATCACCCTGTATGATTTACAAAATGTTATGCTAAAAAGAAAGCTTTTGCCTTCACAGTAATGACCTGTTCAAGTGGAATCTCAGAGCTAATATTAATAAAAATTTGTAAAATAGCAGGGAAATGTACCAAAAGTGTTTTAATTTAATTTGTCACTAGAGTAAAAATTGAACATGATTTTTCAGTTAGTTTGGAGAAAACAAAAAGCATATTTCTTAAAACAAAGAATATTTTTATTCTGCAATAATTTGATTGTTTTTATTTTTATCGTTTTACAATTAAAAGAAAATAAATTGCAATGTTTCCAATGATCTAAAAACAAATAAAAACTGTTAAAAAAATTTAAAATAAAGTTCAAAGTTTTTTACATCTTTAAACATTTTGTGTGTTATTTGGTATCCGTTCAATAGAACAAATCCTGATCCAAAAATACTCAAGTTTTGCCCCATATGATGAAGCTGTCAAAAACAAAGATTGAAAATTGTTAAATCTGATGTTTGCCCAGTACCTTTAAAGCCATAGGCGTTACTACTGCTGTTTTTTCAGCCAAAGTCCTGTAGAATATTTGGGTTATTTTTTCATTATTGACTAGTAAATCACCGCAAAGTTTTATAATTGTTGACAACAGAATTACGTGAAATAATAAAATTAAACTGTACACGTATTTCACAAGGAAAGCCGCGTCTGATATTATAAGTAGGTAGATGATGAACGCAATCAGCAAAATATAACTGAAAACTAAAAAGCTGAGTGCTGTTCCCCAAAAGGAGTTGTAGTCAGCCGTTTCTGCGTACAGCTGATTGTACCGACTGTATGTTTCCAGTGTGGAGCGGTAATAGGCTAAAAGTTTTAGTTTATTTATATTTGGTGACCGGTGAAATGGGTGTTCTTGAGGTTTGTCGCAGGCTGAAAGATGAGTCAATAAACTGGATAATGTTGATATGAGGGATTTCTGCTTGATGATCAAGTACTGAACAATGGCAATCAGTGATATGTAATTGCTGTAAATAACTTGCACCAAAAATTAAATGTTTTTTAAAGAATGCTATAAACAAAACAATACATACTTGCACAAACTTCATATCCCCAAATGTTAAAGTATATAAACCAGCAAATCGAATGCACTGGATGATTTTTCAGTATGTCATGCCTGATCAAAAGTGCCAGCACTGCCAACGGTATGCCACTGAGAAGACAGGCCATAACGTACCACCAAACGAGCCAACAGGCGACGCGAAACTTGCGAAATTGTTGGTAATTCTTTTCGGTAAACCCAAACGACGCAAAATGAATATATTTACTTTGGTTTTCAGTCAGATCTGTCATTCGAAGTACGGCGAGAAACTTGTAATCAAGAGTGCGAGAACTAAGAGCAAACTGGTAGAAACCAAATCCAATGATTGACCAGAGAATGAAAGTTGTCTCGTAGTAAATGAAGTCACCTTTGAACATTTCAGTACCTAAAAAAACACGTTTAGGCTCAGAATCAGTGAACCAGCTGAAGCTAACAATGGCTAGTGCTCGCAAAAGAAAAAAGAAAAAATTCCATGTTGGAAACTGAATGTGAAAAGAATTTTTAGAAATAATCAAAGGAAAATTTGCTGAAATAGGTTTGTGGTGAAGTTTTCTAAACTCATTTAGTTGATATTTTTCAATATAATCAAAAACTCTTGAAAACTTTGATGGTGAGTAGTATACTAAGTAGTTATCAATGTGTTTTTGAAAAAAATGAAGTGGAATAAAGTGATATTGAAGAAATGGCTTTAAATGAGTAAAAATGTGGGTCATTTTGATCAACCAATTTTAATTTTACAAAAGAATTAGTTTCATTTATAAGCATTTTGATTTGTTATCAAAGTAAAAAGTAAACTTTGTAGACTCAAAATGTCCGAAGTGTTTTCAACCATGTTAGTTTTTCAGGTAACTTTTAAGCAATTTTTTTCAAAGAATAACTTCGTACAATTTTTCAAATATTACTAATTTTTTAATTATTTTTTAGTAAGTATAAAATTTAATGACAAAAAAATAAAAAAGATATTTAATTTAAAAAATTTTAAGATAGTTTAATGGACCTACATATTTTACCCCAAATTTGCTTAAAAAGTCAAATTTTACACAGAATTATAAACTGTAAAAATAAAAATTTGTTTTTACTTATAAATCAATCTATTTGCAGTGCAGGTAAGTATTTGTTAATGTGTAAACAATTTAAAAAAAGAAACACTTAGAAAGTTTCTCGTGTTAGTTTATGTTGTACTTATCAATTTACAACCGTAAAAATTGATTTTCAATTAAAAAAATTTAATTGAATTTTTTAATTACATAAAGCAAGCTATTAACACAGCATAAAGCTTGTTTTTAAATATTATTTAAATCAAGTACAAAATTATATTGATTAAAATCAAATTTTAATTTTTTAACTCATCTAATCTTTAGAAATGCAATTAGGAAAAATACGTAGATAGTCTGAGTCACTAAAATGTATGACTCAAATGCCTTTTTACAATGATGCAAATGTTTCTATAGCTACTACAAAACGCGATAAGAAACACCTACAATATGTACTTTATCTCCATTGCGGTTGTCAATATAAAAACTTTGTGTGTACAGCAAAAAATCATACTGTTTTGTTTAAATAACTAAATCAATTGTTTTGCAAAAATGACTGAAAAAGCTGAATTTGCAGCTGCTTCACAACAGCAAACACTTATTGTGCGTCATTTGTTTGACATCACAAAAAGAAAACGTGAGTTTTATAAATTTTTGTTGTTTTCAACTAACTAATTCAAGTGTTTTTTAGATCAAAATCTCAATGGTCGTCTTAACTTTGATATTCAACGTGCCAATTTGGTAGATTTGGAAAACATGTTTATTTATTTGCATCAACAAGCTTTTCGCTCTTTTGCCTCTAGCCTTTACAAAGTAGCTAATGTTGCTGAACCGGTACAAAATATTCGCAACATTTTTATAAGAAATTTGCCAATAAAACATGAAACGGATATTAGTCAAATGCTAATATCAAATGCTACTTATGATGCCCATTTCAGTAAGTAAAACGTCATAACTTTATTTTTTTATTTAATTTTATTATTGTTTATTTGCAGTTATGATCAAACCTGAAGTTCACACAGTAGTGGACTTGTATCTTTTCCCAACTCAACCAGTAGTCACTCAGATGAAACTTTAATAAACAAATATTTTCAAACATATTACAATACAACTTTGCATTTGTTTATAACTTTTTATTGTATTTTTACTTATTACGCAAAAATAAAATTTGTCGTTAGAAATCCTTTACACAATAATCACAGGAAACACACATTTATTTATTAGAGAAAAAGGATGTAACCTATTGATCATAATGTTTTTCCTGGCTTGTTAAAAGTATTTGTTGCATTAAAATAAAAAATCGTTGTATAATTTAAATCATTTTAATTTTATTTACAATCAAAGATAATTTTTAAACAATCTGAGTGCTACCACTTACTATTAATTTTTATTACATTAATTGCAAACAACAATTTTGCATTTTAGTTTATCTTTTATGGCTAGTAACTTTATTTTTATTGCATTGTGTTTTAACATAATTGTCACAGTAAATTAATATCAATGAGTCATCATTAAATATTTTGAAATTATTTAATTTTCAACGGTAAGCTTTTTAGTTGTTATCCACCTATTGGTTTACTGAAACTGGCTTACTACATTTTAAGAACACAAAAAAATAAATGATGGCTTCATATTCGCTTTACATAACTATTGGAAATGTCTACGATGGGATTTATGAAACTATGACAATTAAAAAAGGTGAAAATTTGTTATTAAATTTAAATATATTTACAGTATTTTTTGCAATCTATAGATTCTTTTAATAACCATCGTTACCGTGTTGAAGATCCAAATTTTACTGCTTTAGAAGCAGTTTTGCTTGCAATTCACAAAAAAATTCGTGGAATGACAGTTGTGGCTAACTTGCGCCATATTTACCTACAGAACACTGAACTGACTGATACAAACATTTATAAACTTCTCCAATCATCAACAATTTATAATGTTCATTTTAGTAAGAATCAATTTTAAACTTGTTAACAAGCTAATGCTTTAATTTTTTTAAATTAGCAAAGTTTCAAACTGCATGCAACAGTATATGCGATGTTTACTTAGCTCCACCTAAACGTGTGGTAGATTTGGCTTCTTTAGAACTGCCATAACTGCTGTCACTACAGATATTATCATTTTTTTGTACACAATAAAAATATTCATTTTATCAATCATGCTATCCTAACAACCAAAAGATTTTGCTTTAATAAACAATTTTATTTACTGTTTTTTAAATTTTTTAAATAGAAACTTTGCAATTTGTAGCAACTCGGCATCTATATTTTTTACAAAATGTAAATAATAATGCAAAATTTATATTTTAATTTTTTTAGTTACAGACGCTAATGCCAAAGTTCAAATTAAAAACACAAATTTTGTCAATTTAGAAAAAATTTTTATTGACTTATTATCGAAGAAAAAATTATCTAGTTTTTATGAAAATATTCACGCCTTTTACATTAGAGACATCCAAATAGCAGAAAACACTATTCAACAGCAATTGCAGGCTAATGCTTTATAAGATTGCCACTACGGTATTTTAATTTACAGCACAATTAAAAATTTATTGTAACTTTATTTTTGTAGTTAAATTTGGACAAAATGGAAAACTTGCTGATTTACTTTTGTTTCCAGTTATTTCAAACAACTAATTTTGTATTTAAATAAATAACATTGAAGTTATTTTATTCAATAAGTGTACATGATTAAAGTTTAGTAATTACAAAACTGATTTTAAAAATAGACATGAATTGAGTTTGCAATTTGCAGTAATCAAAAGTGGAATTTTTAATCTTTTTATTCGCGACCAAAAATGATGTACATCGCATGAATGATTCCGGGAATAAAGCCAAGGCAAGTGAGCAAAACGTTGATCAACAAGTCACAGCCACAACCTACAAATAAAACATTAGAAATGTGATGACTCAGTTCAACAAACAATTAGTTTATTTACCTTCCATCATCAGGACACCTATTGAAAACAGCAAATAAATACATTAAAAATTATTCAAAACATAGGACAAATAATTTATAAATACCTAAAGGTGGGAAAATGATGGACAAAATCACAGCACAACAGTGTGCTGAATCGTCACTTTGTCGAGGCATTGTTATCTTTTTGGTTCAACTGAGTGGGACAAACAAAACGCTCTAAAGCAAAGCTTGGCTTGAAGGAAAAGTCGGCAAGTCAAAACAAACAACTGAGCTTACTCAATAGAATAGAGAAACCGGATTGCTGTCAGCCGTTATGAGTGAAAGGCATTTTATACAAATGCTGTTGATGAGGAGAGAAGATGAAAATACACTCATGCTGGTCACAAAGTAACTAGCGCCACCCTAATGCATTTCAGCGCCCAAATGCGCACACATTATAAACCGGTTATATTTGCCCACTCAGATAGCTTTTCGTCTGATACCGATAAATGTCAAGTGCTTTTTGTTTGAGGTGTTTCTGCATTTATTAAGCCTTAAAGTCGGTTTTGAAAGTTGTGCTTATAATTAATTTTATTGAAAATGTTCTTTGTTTTGCAATAGTGCTGGGAATGGGATACTTTTTGAACGAACCCAATCAGCCAACAGGTTGCTAAATCAAATTGCAATGGTTCTATCTTGCTAGTGCTAATTAATATTGTTTATTGCTCGGCAACCTATGCAATTGTGGAGACGTAAATGTGTATGATTAGGCAGTTTTGATATACAACACAAAAAGAGTCAAACCTAAAATAATAGTGACAAAACTTAATAACGAAACAAAGGAAATAACGGTTTGTGTAAATGTATATTAAAATTAAATTTTCTAAAAAATTGCTAAATTGAAAATACAATCAGTGATTCGGTAATTACTTAATCTTAAGAAAATCATTAGAAGTTATAAGTTTAATCAAATAGTTCACAGAAAACGCAGCAGCAAAACGTATCGCCCCAAGACTTTTTTTCTTGTGTTTTACAATGATGACCACGGCATGGAGCAGAGCAAACCAAAACCCAAAGAAAATCCAAAGTGCTATGTTTATAAGGAACTGGTTCACGGCAATGCCATCAAGAAAAAGTAAAGCAAACGGTGGCCAAGAGTAAGCAGAGATGATTGACATGAAACCCAGCTTGAGTTCTTTCACATGTTGCACAGAAAAGATGTTTTCTAGCTCGGGTGCTTCTTCGCCATTTTGGGTCATTTCAGCGTACGTTTCACGATACAGCTCTTTCATTTGAGGCGAAGAGTGATGCATTACTAATTCTTTGAACAGAATTGTAATTTTAGTGAAGAATACACTGACAAAACTAATTTTGAAGTTGGAAAGTAATTAAAATATTTGAAAGTAAACTGATTCAAAATAATTAGAGCATCAAGTGTACTCTAATGTAGATACACCAGTCTTTATAGAGAGTCTCTTTAGATTGTTTATTATTGATAAAGTTTGTGATACATTTTGTGTACTCACAAATTGGATTTGAAAAATAATTAGCATACAACAAGTGATTAAATCAACTATAGTAACTCTTATTTTAGTTTTTAAAGATTGATTATCATTTTTTAATAATAAATGTACTCGTAATTATTTAAAAACTTTATAAACTGTTTTAAAGTTTTACATTTTAAATGTTAAAACTTTTAATTTTAAAAACAAAACTCTTATCTTTTAATTTCAATTGAAACAAACGGTTGTTTTTTGCTTGATCAATGTTTTGAGCAATAAATCGATTAATGACTCCATTCTGGTGAACTTTGCTCAAAACATGTGGCTCGTATGAAACGTACGCAAAGTGAGTCAGCGTTACTTCAGATACGTTTTTATATGCTTTATCCAGCTTCTAACACTACGCAACAAGCGACAACCTTATCGTTCATAAAGATATAAAAGTAACTACACTTGCTCTGGTTACAAAAGTTTGTACGATGATTCAACTGTTTAAAAATCCACTTTAATAGACATACAAACGAGTTTTCCAAATGAACACAATCACAAAATTATGTTTAAAAACTTGCATTTTTTGTTTCCCTTTGGTCAAAACTTATTTACGTTTGTACAGTTACCACAACTGGAGGTGCTTGCTGGTGAATGTACGCAATGTGAACTGGCTCAGGGCGGCCAAGTACGCAGCAGGCATGGATTAGACCGGGAAAATATCCAAGTAAAGTCAGGAGAAAGTTTATTACAAAGTCAGCTCCACAGCCCTAAAAAAGTAAAAAATAGTTATTAAAAATAAAATTGTAAAAATTTTTCTTTTTTTTTCATACCTCCATCATTAAAACGCCTGTTTGAAACGCAAAAATGAGCAAGTTTTAAGTCAAAAATATTTTTAAAAACACTTTTTTAATATTTACCTAAAGGTGGACAAATGATGGCAACAAGTGCAGCGCAAAAGCAACATTCGCGAGCCATTGTGGATTGATTTTCTAAGTTTTAAAAAGTTAATGTTGAGAACTTCCAAGTTTTTGGCGTCTTTTACTTTTTGACAGAAAGAAGAAACAATCCGCTCCAACTAAAATGTTTTAGTATAGGATTTTATCATCACATCGATATGATTAGCATTACGATTTCTTTGAAAATATTTTTTATCTATGGCAACCAGAGAAACGTTTGAGAAAAGGCACTTTTTGTTGTGGCAAGAAGTAGCTTATCATGAAAAGTGACATCTGTCTAGTGATTTAGTGGTATCGTGAATAGGCATGAGTTGCTACACAGTTTAAACACAAGAATGTGGGCTTGTTAAAGGGAAAAACAAATTCCAGTTACCAGAATGTAAACATAAGATTAGTTAAGGACAACTTTATTGAACATTACATCAAAGGGTAACTTGAGAGTCAATTGAACGGTGCCTTAGATGAGTGGGTGGCATAGTGATCATATGCGAGCCAAGGATGAGATAAGAGTCAAAATGTGAGAAGATCAAGGGAAGCTTGTGCGTCGGGGAAAGAGCTGGCTGAAGTATTTTCAATGAAAGGCTTGTAAGAGAATCGTCCCATTTTTTCAGGCAACGTTCACCACAACAGGTTGCTGAGAAATGATGTAGCGTGGTTCAGGACGGCTGATAACGAGCAAGGCGTGGATCACACCAGGAAGCCAGACCAAACAAGTTAGCATCAGATTGAGACAGAAGTCAGCCCCACAGCCCTAAACAAATAGACAACACACATAATCACTAGTGGTAATCAATTGAAAAGTTTGCCTTCTTACCTCTGCCAAAAGAACCGCTATTACAAAAATAATGTTGTTAAATGTGTTTGACATGAGAACAAAAACTCTTACCGATTGGTGGAAAAAAAATGGCAAAAAAGCCAGCAATGCAACAACAAAATCCTCGAATCATTTTGTTAGTTGAACTAGAATTTGAAAACAAAGTAACATGAAAGTTACATTAAAGGCCAGGTTTTGTGCAACCCACCTAGCAATGTACACAATTAACACTTGAAAATGTTGAGTTGAAAGCAGCCAAAGCTTGATGAGAATGAACGGTACAGAGAATTCTGCGCGGAAAGTTGCAATGCTGCTTGATATCGCTTCAGAAGAGAAAGGCGCTTGTAAAATGCAGTCTGAAATTCTACTGTCTTTGATGAACACTTCACTTGTTTCGGTTCAGATGGAAATCCTTTCAATCAACAGGTGCGCAGGCGTATCTCCTAACTAGCGGTACATTGTAGGAGATGAATGAAAGGGAAAGGGAGAAATTGCTGATTATGCTGTGTGCCTATCATCAACTCATCCGCAGACAGACAGATGAGATGTACTGCACAGGGCACAGTACTGATAGCAGAGATCGTGCGGCTGCATTCATCAGTGGCTACTGACATTCAGTGAGATTGTAGAGACATTGGAAACCGAAACAAAATGCAAGCTAGACGAAATGCTGACAGTTGCGATGATTAGGAGGATGTTTGGAAGCCGCATTTCAACAACAGACAGAGAGAACTGCATTGACTGGGTGCTTGTTTAGAAAATATGGACTTCTTGCTTCAATCAAATGGATAGGATTACCTAAACAAATACGAGATATGCTAGAAGAATCATGTTAATGATGCTTCTTAGACTGTTTTCAAAACTGGTGAACGCTTGAATTGAAACAAATATTGCATTAAAAATAGTAGTATTTAAAACAGTTACTCAAATTGAGTGCACTCAACATAAAATGTTGCAGTATACAAGTGAAATATATCATTGTTTTGGGCGTTCAGCATACATGAGAAGTGTGTATAAATATAAAACTAATTTATTTAAAAATAAAAAAAAACTCCTAAACTTTTAATTATTATAATATAACTCTACCAATTTGCTCAATAATGTTTCCCCTAATTGTTGCTTTTATTCTTCCAGGTCTGGCGGCTGCTCAAGTATATCCGGTACTTTACAATATCCAACTTTCTGTAGCACCCTCAAATTACAACCCAAATGTTTCTTTTGAGTTAAAATGTACTGTTGACATTAGGCCTAATAATATTGAGTATGGTGTCAGTTTTCTCCAAAATGGCAAGTATATTGGCGAATACACCATGCAAGGTAAAAGAAAACTTGTTTTACATACTCAAATGCTTAAAACGAATATTTTTTAGGAAAATCGTTAACGGATTGGACAAACAAAACTAATTACATCAGTATAAAGACATACAATTATCCCGTTTTTACTGCAACGATAAACGTCAACCCAGAGAAAACACCAGGACAGTACATGTGTCAGTCGTCGTACTTTGAGCGGATTCCTAACGGCTTCATTTCTGGCTCATCTAACTCAACAGTTTGGAATACCAATAAAGCTACTGGTTTAGGAACAAATATTACCGTTTGGGCAATTCTAGCAATGGCAACAGCTCTTTTTGTTTGTAAATGAAACCAACTTCTCTTTTGAAAAAAATTAAAATGTGTGTCATTTCATTTTAGGGTGACTTTATTTATCAGATAGAGGCTTTTTTACTAACGTTAATCTATTAAAGTATTTGTACCTTCAGTGTACTTTGAGTAATATAAAAATAATTTTTGTCTGTTTTCCATTGACAATTTGCATAATATTGATACCGTTTAAATGTTCCTAAATTAATAGCAAATTGAATGCCAAATTGTGGACCGTTCTAAAGAGGGAATTTAGGTGTCTATGCTACTGTTAGATGTCTATGGAAACCGATTAGAAAAACGATATCTGGTTTAGCGAGCTCAAAAAAGTGAGAGTATTGCCACATTGTCAATGGAAAGAAGCAATTTGCTTTACACTATTTTGCTTATTACTTCATCTCAATGTAAATTTTACCAATCATAACCACAAACTACACAAAAAAATAACCATAGCAAAATGGCCATCTTAATCAGCGTCTTTCTACCTCTTTTGCTACTTTTTCAAGTGCACACTTCCACTTCCTCTTCGATGATCGTCAATGATATTACATTTGTTGTAGAACCAAAAGTACATCGACCGAACAGTGAATTTACCCTGATCTGTACCATTAGTATTACTCCGGAAGAAGGTCACTTTAACTTGGACTTTATTCACAATGGAACGACCATTGGAAGCTATGTTGTAGTTGGTAAGATGGCTTAGAACATGCAGTGTGTCACTGTAAACTAAACTTCCTGTTTCACTTTTTAGATGGTGAAATCAACCGCTGGATTCCAAAGTCTACCTACATCACTGAAAGTAGCAGCATCTACCCTACATTTACCGCCAAAATCTTAGCACGAGCCAACACCACTGGCGAATACAAGTGTTCGATTGGCTACAATGAAGGAACTATCTTTGACTACAAGCAATACAATGCTGACTCCAAGCCTTGGAGCACTGGTGGAGGTCAGTGGAGAGCGAAACTTCATTGGGCGGTTTCCCTTCTTGTCGCAGCTAGTCTTCTTTTTGCTGGCAAAAGGTGGTGATTTGAGCTGTTGTATTACTAAAAAGCTAACCCTAAAATTGTGAATAAAAATGCTAAATCAATACTAGATTTTTTGAGTAAAAAAGTAAACTTGCTAAAACAAATGTACTGGCTTGCATGGTGATTATCTGCAAAAATCATCATTTCACGTTATGCCCAATGAGCATTTTCCTTTCTTCTCCGTAGATGACAGCATCGTTTCTGAAAGATTTTTAAATAAATACGCCACCAATGTTTACATTTTTGCTGATGTCAGAAATGTGAGGCTGTTGATTTGATTCTGATTGCCGGGTGGATTCAAAAATTTGCTCAAAGTGGAAGTTCTACCATTATTCTTTGTTTTTTCAACTTGACAGTGCTTAAAATCCTGCATTGCTTTTCAAAAGTTTACCAGACGGTGATTCCGCTTTGCATCCAGCGGGTTCTTTGCTTTGTGAATTGTTCTGACGTGTACTTGTAGTTGCAGTGCTAACCGGCGTTTAATTTTTGCTTATTTGAGCGATTCTTTTATTTAATCTTCATATCCTCATCTACAAAACCACCATCACTAAATCATCAAAATGTGGTCTAACTTGAATGACTCATTTTCAGCGTTGACAGGCTCCATCAATGCAAACATCAGCAATTTGCGACAATCAATTCCTGTTTCTTTTGGTTAGTTTTTTGCAACAACTAGTGTAAAAGGTTTTTTATAATATTGATGATTAACTTTAGGTGATCAAGAGAATGAAGAAGACAAAGTTCAACAGCTAGAAATTAAAATCAAGTTGATTCAAGAAGAGGTAAGTGAAATCTTGTGCATCATACTTTTTCTTATTTTGTGTAAAATATCGTTAGAAAAGCTACCGGTTTTTGTGATATTTTCATCTTCTAATACCCTAACCATACTTTGTTACTCTGCGACCCCCAAAACAAACTCGGAAGTTGACCTTAGAGGTGGCAGAACGTTTTTATTCGCATTCATTCGTCTGTCTTTAGATGGAGCATCTTTAAACAGACCGAATTGAGTGTTTCTTTATTATGTTTCACTGGTCAGTCTCCTTGCCTTTATCTTTTCCTCGATTGTCTGCCTTTTCTTCTTTTTTACGCTTGTTTACTCATCGACTTTCCTCATCACTACTACCCTCTTCCTCTCTCCCTCCCTTGTCCATCCTGTCATCCTCTCTCTCACCTCATTTTTTCCTTCGTTTTTTCTCCAACAGGTCTTCCGTCATCGGGATATTGCACTTCTCTACAAAGACCGCTGGCTCACTGCTCAAGAAGCGCTCAAGAGCAATGGCATTCAAAGCAAGGTATGTGTGCTGCACCTTCTTCTTCTTCTTAGCCTCTATTTATCTTTCTACAGTAGTGAAGGGAGCAGAGCTAATTTGCGGTGAGCTACTGTGCGAAAATTAGCCGCATCCTCTGAATAAACAAGGCCCATATTTGTTTTGGCGTGAGAGGATCAGTTTTTTAAGTGTGTAGTGTAAGGAAAAGGGGGTTTTGTCGGTTTCAATGTTTTCTAGCTCTAATTAGAGTTTGCTGAGGTACTGCACTGAAGTGCTCAAGCAATGCAACGCTTTCAATTTGATCAAAGTTGGTGCTTTGCAGCTTTCAGGGCAATAGCCTGCATTTGTTTTGCAAAAGAAACATTTATGATGGGTTCAGCTTTTACTCAAACCTTTGACCGCGTGAGAGCGAAAAGAAAAAAGGAGTAAAAGAGTAAAGCCCAAACTGTTGAGCGTGTTGAAAAGCAAGACATGATTAGGTTCATTAGTCCGGCGGATGACTGATCAGCTGTGGCAGACCTATTCGAACATCAGTTTGGCCGTCACTTGTCTAGACGCGCACAAGTTCACAGCTCGGGATTTTCTTTCTTTCTTTTTTCGTCTCTGTCTCGGTCTCAGCCTCTTTCGCAACTTTGTTAATGGTCGTGAGTACGTTTGCGGTGAACTATGTGTTGCCCCTCGTTTTAATTGCCTCAGCGCAGCACTGCACAGAGTTGATGCCCTCTCATTGAACACTGTCTCACTTTTGATTGTCGTCTATATTAAATTAATTAGCGCGCACAGGCAGACGAGACAAACAGGCTTAATGACCGACCGTTTCCGGCGAGTGCTTGAGAAAGAAAAAATGGTCAGACAGTGGCAAGGTTGGTGGTCTTCATCTGTCAAAGATGAAAGGTAAACATTAGGAAATCTTGTAATCAGGGGAATTTGTTTTCTTAATCGTTTAGACTTGACTTTTGCACCTGTTTCAATGTTTCAGAAACAATTCCCTTTAGGTTACTTTGACTAGATAGAGAAGCGAAGAATGATTCTGCCTGGCATGGCACTCTTCTTTGCACCTCTTTTTATTATGTCATCAAGTTCCGCTGAATCATCATCTCCTTTGCCTGAAGGCCTCTAAATGTCGTACGATCCTCGTTGATAACTTTTCATTTTTGCTGCCTCTGCCGCCGCTGCCTTCATCATCGTTGTTCTTTGCCGACACAGTCCTCAGTCTGAAAGTTGGTAGTTCTCTGCTATCGCTGTCGATCTCGTTCATTAATTGCATTCTCTCTCTCTCTCTCTCTCTCTCTCTCTCTCTCTCTCTCTCTCTCTCTCTCTCTTTTGTAGTCAGTTGTTGAGGTGTTCTGCTTAATTACACTTTTTGCTGGTACTTTCTGGTATAGTAGAAGCTGCAGCAGCACTGCAAGCTCATGCAGTGATTCAGTCGGTTCGGCTTTTCTCCTTGTTCAGCTCAATGTGGCGTCAAATATTTTTCTCTCGCTCTCTCATCAGTGATGAGCGGGACAGAGACGAGGCAGATGATGATGATGATGATGAACTTTGGCTAGATGAACTTTGTGTTTAGTGGAAAGAGAACGAGAGAGGTGCTTGAACTGGCGGCATCATCATCATGACCTGAACAAAGGTCTACTCCCAGGCAGGCGCCGATGTCATTGTCCACTGCCGATGCCAAGTAGACCCGCCGGAAGGAGAAGTTTCTATTTTTAGGCAAACTTTTCAGCGCTGATATTTTCACCTTTATTTTCGTTGTTTTTTGGTCGTGTTAATTTTTGATTTTATAAACTACCTCTATACAAGCGGTAAGCTGCACTCTCGACTGACGAATTCAACTGACAAGTGCATCGATTAGATTTGTACTAGTGGCTTGTGGATGGGGAATTTAGTAGATGAGGATTAATGGTTTGGCCAATGGTGGTTTATATCTGAGGATCGAGCGGTACGTTCCTTCCTTCTCTCTCTTTCTTTCTCTTTTGAGTTCAGTGGCCTTCACTGGTGGCCAATTACACACTTCAGTCTTACGTAAACGGGGGACGCAGATAAAGGTGTTTGAGGTGTTGTGAGATTTTCACTTGGGCAGAGGAGGAAGGAGAGTCTGTCTCTGTCTCTCTGTGTGTGGATGCTATGTGCACCTTTGCTGACCTTTAGTGGGTTCGCTGTTTACTTTTGCTGTTTTGCTTCCCCTGCTTCAAAGAGCTGGACTCCTTTTGAAGTGGCCGGGAGAGAGGAGACGTGTCCTCTTCTTCCTCCACCGAGTGGGAGACAGTGTTTGGAAAAAAGGCACTTGTTGAACAGCAGCAGTACTGTGCACCGTCTTCAGGGTCTTCTCCTCAAGACGGACTTTTTCCTCTTCAGGCTTCACAGTGTAGCTTCCTTCTTCGTCTCGGTGTTCCCCTCTTTTCTATTTGTCTCCTTCTTCGTTTGCTTTTCTCCTCTTTTTCTCTCTCTCTCACTTGTTCATTTTCTCTCAGTCGTGAAAACGGTCAGTTGTTTCACAGCGGCCAGTTGCTTTGTTTCGGTTCATTTGCTCGCTGATCGATGGTGGCTGCTTTATTTGGCAGAGCGCTGTAGAGGCGATGGCCATGGTGGTCGTGCACTGGTCGAGTGGTGGTCGCCAGTAGTTTATATTTCTTTGCATTTGAACTGTGACCGCTGGTGGTAGACCGATGAGAAGAAAACTGAAGACTGCCTGACTTTGGACTTAAGTTTTTTCTCAAGTTTTTACGCGAGTGTGACTTTGAGAAATGCTGCAATTCTGAAGTTCTGATGTCATCTGCAAGTTTTGAGTGATTGTTTCCGCTTCCAGGAATTGTTTTGGCTATCGGTGAGACACTTTTTATTGATTATTTGAAATACTGCTGCTGACCATTTTTTTTAAAAACAGTTGCGTGAGCTTTTGTTTTTATTTAGCAGTTGTCAGTACTTGTGTATGAACTGCACAGAGAATTGTTAAAGAAGAGAAAGAGAGAGATGCTTCCTATTTCCTTGCTACTTATCTATCTGTCACTGCCACGGCAAAATTTTTTCTCGTCTCCTTGTTTCCCTTCCCTCACTTCTCTGTCATGGACACCACAGTTCAGTGGAGAGAGAGAGAGAGAGAGAGAGAGAGAGAGAAAGGCTTGAAAAGGAGTCTTTTTGAAAATACTTTTTCCTCTTTCTCTCCTTTATTTTGGGTGATGAGCAGCTAGAAGCAGCAACACCTGTTTGGTGCTCTCCCTCGTTGTCTGTCTGCCTAACGACAGTGCCTAGTGCATCTGCAGAGTGTGATAGAGTGTTGTACCCATTGTACGGTTCTGTACAGCAACAAGACTGCTTATCAGTCGTGTCAGTGTGTGTGCATGTGCGTCTGTGTCACTGTCGTACAAAAAAGTTTTGCTGACTGGGATTGCTTTTTCTTCTTCTACCTCCATTTCTAAACACAGGACTACCACGATGAGATCGACCTGCTCGGCACTGAGCGACCAAAATCATCACCGGCACCTGAATCATCACCAACAAAAGCGACGACCTCAACTGCGTCCACCGATTTGACGGCATTGTCGGAGATATCACTGGTGGATGATGAAGAAAGCCTTACTGCCCCAGCCGGTGATCACAGTGGTCGACCAGCAGTGGCCGCTCCATCTTCAATAAGTGACTTGGCATTGGACTCGGCTGCTAAAGAAATTCAACGACTTGCGGGTGAACTTGCAAAGGTCAATGCTGATCGGGATCACTGGAAGACGCTTGCAAAGCAGGTAGGTGATTTTTTAGTTTTTAACTTTTTTAAGTGAGACAATTTTACTAAGACATTTACTAAGAGAAACGATCATTGATTAGCTCACAATATTCATTGAAAATCTCTACAGTTTTTAGTGTGCATTTGTTTGTTTTACTTTTTGCCCCATAATGCTTTTATGCGATTCTTTCTTGTTCTCTTTCCTTTATAAGGCCAACTGTTCTCTCTTCTTTTCGTTCGGCTTGTCAACTAGTGTAGGGGCCGAGAAGCATTTTTTTGTATTTACATTCGTCTAGCAGTGTTTGCCATCGGTGTTCACTGGCTGGATAGCGAGCAGCAGAAGCAATAGAGCTTTTTTTATTGACACAACAACAAAGTAGTGAGTCGTGGATGGCAGTCAAAACATATGCGAGTGTGTGTGCGCTTAGAATTATCAAGAGGGGGAGGAAGATTTTATAGGGTCAGGTTAGCTGAGGGGCGGAATTTCATGAAAACGGAAATTTAAGAATATGAGAAAGTTTTAGTTTCTCAAGAATAAAGTTGACTTTGTTTAGAGTAATTTTGTTGCGCATATTGTTCAACACCTCATTTTCTATGTTCCCTTTGATATTGGAAAAATGTTGTTTGCAAACATTGGTAGTCTTTTTTACGTTTAATTTACGACCAACTGTTGCTGCGGTGGTGGCGGTGTTGCTGCTGTTGTTGCTTAACTTTAGCTGAGCCCGTAATACGTTAAGTTTTTCTGGTTAATTTACCCGCCGGTTGGCAGAGAGAAGTGCGAGAGAGCAAGAGCGAACTGGCGCCTGGTTGCCTAAGCAAACACACTCACACGCTGGCGAATGATGACATTTAGGTTTTATGTTGAAGCAGTGTAATTTATTAGGTTGTACACAGCCGTTCGGTGAGATTACCGATGGTAGATGCAATTGCCTTCTTCTGGTTGGCTTGGTGACTGGATAGCATTTGCAGGAGGCGATCTGCGTCATTGAAAGCAGGTAGGGACGGACATGGGCGACAGGTGGAGAAGGCATTCGGCACTAAAAGTGATGGTTCATTACATATTTTAGACTTTTAGCTTTCAGGAGTTTAAAGAGTTATTTGAGGTAAAGGGTCAAAGAACTGCTGTAGCGTTAAAATTCTTGTATGTTGAAACTTAAAAATACCTCCTCTACTTGAGTTTCAGCAATGACCTTTTTCTGGTGTATTTTTGCTTGTTTATTTATACATGCATCTCTCTTGTACTACCTGTTGTTTTGTGAATCGCCTAGGTGAAGAGGTTTTTTGTTCAAATTGGGCATTTTTCCTTGCTATCATTTGTCGCCGGTCTGTGTGATGTGTGTTTCTCCCCACTCTGCTAATTAGGCATTGGTTTGTCGTTGGCACGTTGATCGGCTCTCCTCAGTGAGGTCACAACCTCCAGTTGCTGTGTGTCTGTTTCGCTGTCTGTGTGAGCGGCTGTCAACTTTGATGTGCCTTTCACGTTGCGAATGAATTGAGCAAATTGAACGAACAGTGTGAGCGAAGCTATCACGTGAATTATGGCGTCGGTTACCGGGGTGAATGAAGAAACTAATACTGCTGCTGCTGCTTCTACTTGCTTGTCTGGCTCACTATTTTATGCTATTTTACATTAGACTTTGGCTACCAAGGCTCTCATGAAACTCCTTCTTTATTCCTAGGCATTCAATTTATCCGCGTCCTTTAGCCGTTTAACTCCGGGTTTAATTTGAGTAAGCTCACAATAAGCTCACTGCTTATCAGCTGCAGCAGCTCTCTTGAATTTGCCCTGACTGCACTAATGGCTGGTTGCCTTATGGCGAGTGCTACTGTGCATGCCTGTCCTGCAATGATTCACTCTCTGTACAGATGGAATGGGAATGTGTGGTCGAGAGTTTGTACTGGTTTGCCAGTTTGCCTTCCATTAGTCCATTACTGGCCTCTTCACTGTGGCGGGGTGTAGTGCACAGTGCACACACTCTGCGGAGGTGAAGGCAAAAAAAGTGGCGGAAAGTTGCACTTGGGGTGTCACTCAGGGAAACGGGTGATAAGCCATCTCGGAGTGTGTGGCAGAGTAGTGGCACGATGCTCAGGCGGTTCGGCGTGCTATAAATTCATCAGTCGGCGATGACACAACTGAGGTGCCTAGCTCGTTCGTTCGTTCGCTCGTCTGTCTCTCTGTCTGCCTGTGTGTGACTGTTGAGACGTACTCCAGAGCGGTTTGAGAGCGTCCTGGATTACAGATAAGCAACGATGGATGAGCTCTGAGGGCCTAGGAGTTGGCGCTACAGAAGTTGCCGTTTTGTTTCCTTTATTGCATTTCCGAGTAGTTGCTGCTCTGAGGCTTACAGAGTGCTTGATGAGTGCCTGCTGTGCTGCTGCTGCTGCTGCTTTAGGTACGATTAGCACTACTGAAAATGTGTGCCTTTAGTGGTGTGTGTGTGTGTGTTGTGTGTTCTAGACTTGACTGGTATCCTGCAGCCGTTGCCCCATCTTCTCCCCCACTCTCTTTGCCTCTCTGAGTCAGAGATCAACTCAACTCTGTATGGGCAATTGGTGGCACGGCTGCCTAGCTATCGAGTGAGCTCATCTCGGCGGTTGCCACTAGGTTTCCTCGGTAACCTCACGCGTTGTTTGAACAACAACGCCAGACGACAACGACGACGACCACGACGACCACGACCAGGACGACAAGAGTCAGGGAGAGAGAGAAAAAAAAGATTGGCAATGGAGCTCAAAAGTAGAAGTGCCCTGCAGAAAGCATCGCTAGATGGATACTACGCGCTTAAGTTCCCTGGCACTCGAGGAAAGGCTGCAAGGAGAATGTTTGCCATTGATGAAGGAAATTGATGTTATTTTGTTTTCTTCAAACACTCTGTGTTTGAATCTTTTGAATAAGCTCCATTGCAGCCTATCGCTACTACCAATTTATCATCACACCAGGCCGATTTGTGAATGATTCAGCAGCGTGTCACCGTCACTTGGAACAGGCGGCTGCTGGTGGTGCTGGCTGTAGTGAACTGTTTTCCAGCCTGCAGACTGTCACTGTTTGTCTGTTGCTTCGAGTATATCACCAACAGGCAGCAGTAGTGGCAGTGCTGTGTGAGTGCACATGACATTATTTCGTCAGTTCTCTTCCTTCCTCTGACTCTGCCATTCTCTCTCTGTTTCTCCCTCTCATTTTTCATCTTTGCGTCAGCCCCTCACCACCACCAGAGAGTGTTTCAAAGTATTCCGTCAGCAGCAGCAGCAGCAGACAGACCGGCATCATTTCAGTGTGTGTGTATCACCAGGCGGTAATCAGGCTGGTGGAGGAGAGAGAGTGAGAGGAATGGGCGAACGAGGGAAAGTGTGCAGCGAAGGAGCACATTTGCAGGAGCCTCTGTCTTGCAGCCAGTGCTGCCTCTGGCCACCCCTCCGCCGTCGTTGATGCGGTATCATTGGCGGTATCAACTGGGCTGCACCATTCGCCGGTTCTCTGCACACACTTTTCCTTTCTCTCTCTCTCTCTCTGCCCAGGTGTGTGTCTGTGTCGTACTGTGCTCTCTCTCTCCTCTGTCTGTGCACCTGCAGATTGTACCCGGGAGCCAGCTTTGAGAATGCCACTGCCAGGAAGGACCGTCCCCTAACCGGATCCTTATAAAAGGCCATGTTTACACAGGCATTGGGTGACTCGGCGGCGGTCGACTGCAGCAGGCACTGCACTGCATTCTGTCGTCAGCAGCTCCTTCTTCAGCTCCTTCAGTCCTTCATCAGCAGCAGTTTCCCCTTGCCACTCTACTTCGTCCTCCTCTTCGCCTCAGTCTTTCAGATCACTGAAACTGATTGTCCCCAGTGAAGTTCTATCATTCCATATATTGCTCCTGTGCTGCTGCCTCTGAAGTCCACGTTGAGGCCCGCATTGATGCTATCTCTTTCTCTATTTCTCTCTCCCTCACTGACTATCATTGTCTGTCTGTCTGATGGACTGTAACCACCTGTACGGTGATCACGTTGCGCTCACTGCCGTCACCAGCACCGGCACAGCAGCTCAATGGTCGACAGTGCAACACTGCAGCAGGATGATCACCAGCAGCACCATCACTCCAGTGATCCATACGCCTGGTGCTCACTGTGCTGTTCAGACCACCTGACGTGTACTTTTGCCATTGATGACTACTCCCTGGTGTTCACTTGACTCTTCTGTCTTCTGTCTCCCTCTCACTTTGTCTTCTTCTTTTTTATCTGACGTCATGGCTATCTACGTTTTTCTCGTGTCACTGAGGAAGCGGAAGCCAGCACGTTTTTGCGTTTGTCATATCCGCTCAGCTAGTGACGGTTGACGGATGAGGGCTACTGCTGCTGCTGCTGCAGGTCAGCTCGACTAGCTGATGTAAGTTTGCCCCCACTTGTTGCTGTTTGCTGTTTCCATTTTTGTCTATTTTTTATTTACTTTATGTAGTTTGAGGCCAGTTTTTTGTACAAACTTTGTACTACAAAGTGTTTTTAAAACTGCTTTTTACATTTGTGTTTTGTAACTCACAGCGTTTTTTCTTTTTGTTTTGCCCCAACAGAAGTCTAATGCGGAGGAAGAGCTAGATGAAGCTCGATTTCAAATTGTGGTAAGTCTTGCCTAATTTTGCTTTTTAAATGTTAGCACAATTTGCCTAATTAGTGGAGTAGCTTTGTGAGCAACAGGTGGTTTCATTTGCGCAATCGTTATTTCTGAGAATGCCATTCTGATTAGTGTTACCAGCTATTTGTTGACTAATGATTAGTTCAATTAGCACCTAAGTGGCACTTTTTGCTGACCACTGGCCACTTGGCATTTTTTAGAGCCTGCCTGTGTTTGCTTTGGCAGGCTAGCCGACAAACTTGGCTTCACCTCCGAGGTGTCTGCTCGACTTTGTTCCCTTTGCAAGGCGATTTCCTAAGCTGCCTCTTGCGTTTAGTCTAATCGGTGTGGTTTTCTCTGTCTGCTGCTGCAGCTTTCTGTTCTTCCATGCTGTCGCTTATCATTAGCTCTCCATCGGTGGCAATCGACAGCGCCAGTGCAGACACAGTGAGTCTGTGTTTGCTTTAGGGGCGAGGTTCAGATGAGTGTTTCGGCTGCTTCTGTTGCTCTTGACGAGAGCACCTTTGTCTGCTAGAATAGTGCTTTACAAACCTTTGACCGGTGTAGGGAAAAAAGAGGGAAACGCAGAATGAGATCGGTGACGCGCTTGGCGACATCAATGGAATGCAGGCACACTGAAAAAGGTTTTGGTTACTGTGGTAGCATGCCGATTTAATGACGAAGTCAGCCAGTGATGTATGCCCAGGAAACATTTGGATAGACAAGCTGTAGGCAATTTTCAATTTTTGTTGAGTTTATTGGTTTTAGCATTTGATGACTCTACATATCTTTTGGTTTTTGTCTTCTCTCTAGAACTACGCCACTGAGCTGAAAAAATGCCAGCTAGCTCTGGAAGAGGCGCTCTCGGCGAAGAGCGAACTGGAAGTGGAGCTGCAGGAGCTTGACGCCCAGCATGAGACGGCTCTGGCGACGGTGATCAAGATGCGAGATGAGGCCCTGGAGAAGCTGCAGACGGCAGAAATGGTTTTGGTAAGTGTGTGTGTATTCCCTCTGTCCAGCAGCGAGGGAGAGAGGGAGGAGGGTTCGGTCACCTCTAAATCTGTGCTGTGCTTCTCTTTCTTTTCCTCTCTCATCAAGCAGGAATCGTCCAGTCAGCATGACCGAGGATCATCTGATGGCGTGACAGTGCAGCAACGTGACAGTGCAACGATTATCGATGCCTCCACCACCAGTACCAGCAACAACAACACCTCAGCGGTGAATGACAATGCGGAAGGTTGTGGTAGTGGTGGTGTTGGTGGCCATAAAAAAGATGAGCAACTGTCTGCAGCGGCAGCAGCTGATGCAATCGATGCTGTGGCCTCTGTCGGCAGTCTGCACAGTCGCTTGCGGTCGCTCGCCGATGACCTCAGCGGAGAGCAGCCCTTGTCGGCGGTCGTTGATCAGATCGCCGCCCGGCTCGCCAATCAGAAGAACTTGGAGATGCGTTTGGAGTTGCTGACTGGCTCCAATCAGGAGCTGCTCGCCAAGATCAGCTCGGTTCAGGAGGAGGCAGAGAGAAAGCTTAAGCGGCAGGATGAGCTTCTCGAGGAGGTCGAGTTGATGAATGAACAGCTGACTGAAGAGCTGGACTCGCTGAAAATGGGTGCAGGCAAGCAGAAAGCGTCTTTGGCTGCTGCTGCTCGGCCCAAATCAGCTGAACCATCGGTGGAGTCGACTGAAGAGCTGTTCCGACAGAAGCAGGAGATTGCCACTCTGAATTCGTCAGCCCAAGAGTACCAGCATCAAGTAGAACAGCTAACGGAACAGCTGAAGCACTTTCAGGCGCAAGTAACTGAACAAGCTCAGGTACTTGCCAGCAAGGAAGCGCTGATCACTGAGCACCAGAAAGTGTTGAGCAGTCTTGAGAAAGAGCGCGATCGACTTTTGGAGCAATCACAGGCATCCGAAGCAGAGTTCACTAAAGCTGTAGAAGGGAAGGAAGCCACAATTGCCAAACTTAGCGAGAACTTAGCTGAACTTGAGACGCAGATCAGGAAGATTCAGCTTGAACGCGAACAGCAAAAGAAAGAGTTTGATTTTGCTGTTGAACAGCTGAAAACAAGAGAAACTGAGCTCCTGCAGACGAATGAGGGCAAAGATCTAAAGATTGAAGAGCTGGAGCACAAACTCGAAGACGTGCAATCAGCAGCTCAGTCTGAGGCAGCCAGTTTGCCTGAGCATCGCGAAGAACCAGAAGGAGCCGAGCCAGAATCGATTGAGGCCAATCTGAAGGTAGTGAATAAGGAAGTTCAGGCTGAACTTGAATGCCTGATTGCAGAGCGGGACAGTTTGAGGCAATCGTTGACAGCGCTTGAAGAGGAGGTCTCTCAGATGAAGACCACTAATGAACAGCTAGAAGAGCAAGCGAAGAAAGTCCTGGAGGAGCAAAGTTCTTTGATGGTAACTATTTGATTTGAGTGCTTTTAATTAACTAATTTTAACAAATCTTTTATTTTTTTCAGAAACGCCTTGAGGAACTTCAGCAGTGCCAAAGTGACCTTGATCGTCTGCAGCCTTTTCATCAGCAGCTTGTTGAGCAGTTTGAAGTTTTATCGGCGGAGCACCGGCAGACAATGGAAGAGTTGGCCGTGCTGAAGATGGAGGTGGCCAGTCGAGCCTCCACCTCGGAGAAGGACACTGAAGAGCTGGCCCAGCTGAGGGAGGCGGTGAAGCGCATGTCAGTGCTGGTGCAGGACAAGGACCAGGAGGTGAGGGAGCTGCGCGAGAAGACCGCCCACCTCGAGGCAGCGGGCGCCATGGCGGAGCTAAGGGAGGGCGAGACGGAGCGCCTGAAGACGGAGCTGGAGCGACTGCGGGCGCACATGGTGGCGGTGGAGGACAACTACACCGCCGAGCTGATGGCCGCCGAGCAGCGACTGGAGGAGGCGGGCGGGCAGGTGGCCAGGCTGCAGGCGGACGCGGAGGGGGGCGCCCAGCTGGCCGAACAGCTGAAGACGATGAGGACGGCGCGGGACAAGGCGAGGAATGAGCTCTCCGCCCTGGAGGACAAGGTGCAGTCGTACTCGACCAGTATCGCCAATCTGCAGGCGGTCATCGGTCAGCTGGAGCGGGACCACCAGCGGAAGGTGCGCTCCCTCGAGGCGGAGCACCAGGAGCGACTGGAGGGGGAGCGAGCGCAGACGGCCGCCGTGGTACGGAAGCTGCAGGCGCAGGAGGAGCGACTGCGCGAAACGCTGGAGGCCCTGGAGGCTGCCAGCCGACTCAGCGAGACCATTGACGCCAAGGAGTTCGCCATCAGTCAGCTGAAGCGAGAAGGTAATGGGTTGTGTTGTGTTGTGTTGTGTTGGCCATGTCCTCACAAGTTATTGCTTGCTTTTATTGTTCTTATTTGTTTGTGTTCTAAAGTGTCAGACCCAAGAAGAAGAAGAAGATGAAGAATGAAGAATCGCGCGCCGGAATGAGTAATTGAGTATTAAATAATAGGTACTGACAAAAGGTTAAAAACTCAGTACTTATTACTTAACTCGCTTACTTGTCGGCAAATGTCATCGCGAGTGGTTTGGTAAAAAGAGGGGTCTGCTTTAGAATATTTCTTATATCCTGTTTAGTTTGCAGTTTATTTATTTATGATTGAATACCACCACCACTGTCGTCATCAGTAACTTATTCTCGTTTTCTTTTCTATTTCCTCCTTCTCTAGTTTCTCTCAAATGCACCGAGATCACCGCTCTCCAGAAGAAGATTGACGATCTAAAGACGAGCTACGAGGGAAAGATCGACAAGCAGATCGTCAAGTCGCTGCTCATCAGCTTCTTTGCCACGACGCACGGCACGCCGGCGCGCACCGAGGCTGAACGACTGCTGGCCCGCTTTCTGGACTTTAACCAGCAGGAGATGGAGCGAGCCGGCATCAAGATTGGCAGGTCGGCGGCAAAGTCGGCCAATGACTCCTTCACCTCGATGTTTGTCGAATTTCTCGAGTCCGAGTCGAAGAAGGAGGGACAGGGACTGGGTGCGAGAAAGGACTCTGTCAGTGCGCCCAGTGGCACGGCTGAACTGGCGAAGGATCTGAACAAGCGACTGGCTCAAACTGCTGGCACCACCGGCGCCGGCACCTCGAGGCCTCCAATCACCATCAATCCCTTTGTGTCGCATCCCAGTGGGCCACCGGCGCTGGGCCACCACCGAACTCCGTCTTCTGCCTCCACCGGCTCGTCCACCGGCTCGCTGGAGCACGGTGCCGGGCACAATGCACTGTTTACCGGGGCGGCTGGCACTGCCGCCTCCGGTGCTGCCAACATTGCCCAGATTGTTCGCGATGTCGTCGAGAAGAAAGATGAGGACCAGTTCATCTGAAGACACCGATGCTTCAGATTGGTTGTGCTGATTCAGATTCTATTTATTGATTTTACATACTTTACTTCATCTACTAAAGGAGCAATAAAATTGGCATTTCTTGTTGATATTAATTCATCTTCACCATTACACCGGCCTCTGCGAGGACGATGCTGCCCGTCATGTTGACTGCATCATCAGACAGCAGAAAGACTGCCACATTGGCGATCTCCTCTGCCTTGCCAACTCTGCCCAGAGCAGTGAAGGCCTTCAGTGCTACCTCATTCTCTACAAAGTAGTTTTCAGTGGCAAAGAAGCGTCCATTGCGCGTCGCAGTCGGCCCTGGATTGACCGAATTGACGCGAATGCCCTTTCCGGCCAGTAGACCAGCACTCGTCTTGGTCAGCATATCTAGTAAAAGTAATTTAGTTAACGTTTATGAGTATTTTAGAGAATGAGTACTTGCCCAAAGCAGCTTTAGAGGTGCTGTAAACGAGCATCCACTGTTTTGGGAAAATGGTACATGTCAGTGTTAACTGGTGAACTGATGTTTGAGCTGATTGTCATACTTACCGGGAGAACACTGGCGCAACTGCTGATGTTGACAATGGCTCCTTTGCTCTTCTCCAGAAATGGGCACGCCAGCTGGGTGAGCTGCAGTGGGGCTCTAACGTTTAGGGCCATCACTTTATCGTAAACCTCCATCAGTTTCGGCGAGTCAAAGCTTTCATCATGCGACGGGGCTCCGGCATTGTTGACCAGGTAGTCCAGACGGCCGAAACGGTTGATTGTTTCAGCTACCAGTTTTGGGACAAACTGTGAATCAAGAAGATCACCAACAAGCTGCAGTGGTGCCTTTCCTGAAATGGACTCTATTTGCTTGGCAACCTCTTCCAGGGCCTTCTCGTCCCTTCCAGTGATGGTCAGCTGAGCGTTGTACTGCGCCAGCTGAAGAGCAATGGCGGCTCCAATTCCACTAGAGCTACCAGAAATCAATGCAACCTGTTGATTTGATTTTTAGTATTTTGTGAATAGTAAAATCATGACAAGTTTCACTTACTTTACCCGAAAAATCGTACTTGCCAGGACGAGACATTTTGTTGGTGGTAAATTCTCAACAAAGCAAAAACTGACAAATTGTGCGCATTATATGCAGTCCTTTATCGTACAATACTCTCCAATGTTATCAGGTTGAAATCTGATACTCATGGATATCATTTTTTTCAAGTTTAGCCATAAAGGTCACTTTTTCCCAAAAACTCGGCTTTCAAAATAATGATAATTAAAGTAAAACTTAAAATGGCAATTTTTACTGTACTTATCACAAAAAAATTAATTTAAAAAACATAATGATAAATTTTGGTAAAATTTTCAGAACGAGTCATTTTGGAAACGAGGAGGACGCTAATGTGACTATTTTAAAATTTTGGTTGAGTATAATTTTGTATTTTCTTTTCTACACGTTTAGTAGAGACCCTTGCCGTAGCCGAGGCCAGCATTGAGACCCAGACCCAGCTGAGGGCCAGCCAGACCGAGGCCCTTGCCGAGAAGGGGGGCACCGACGAGGGGACCAGCGGCCAGACCGAGGGGAGCCGCGGAGACGTGCTGAGTGGCCACCGAGTAGGCGGATGGAATGCCGCCCAGAAGGGGCGCACCCTTGCCGTAGGTCAGACCGGCGTCGTAGCTGGGGCCAGCGGCGAGCAGGGGCGCGGCGGCCAGGGCGACAGGAGCGACAGGGGCGACGAGGGCGGCAGGCACCACTGGGGCGGCGCCGTTGAGGGTGGTGGCAGCAGCTGGCTGGGCGGGGTCCACACCGGGCTCATTCGTAGAGACCTGGGCAAAACAAACAATGTTGTAAGCAGTTGTGTAGCACACAAACACTAGAACACTTACCGAGGCACGGAAACCGAGGGCATCGGCGACGTAGTTCACAGTGCGCACTCGGCCATCAGCATCTCGAAGGCCGTATGAGCCAATCTGAACACTATTTTTGGTCACAAAATAAGGTCAGACACGTTCAACAATACCGGCAGTTGCAGTTGAAGAAGCACTTACCCTGGACCGCCCTTCTCCTTGCGGAAGGAGCCACCGGTGGCGTGGTCCTCGTTGTAGCCAAAAGCGTAGTTACCCAGACCGTCGTCTGATCGGGAAACGTCTGATCGGCCAGTGTTCACAATACCGGGAACAGCGGCGGCAGACGCGACCACAGCGAGGAGGATGAAAAACTTCATTTTGGAGTTTTTGTTTGACTTTTTTACTACTGATTAGTAAATATTAACTGATTGTGTCTGGTTGTGAATGATCTACTAGTGCCACTCGACGAGCTTTTATATGTTCAGAAAAAGTCTTTAAAGCCATCTTCTCAAGTGCTTCGGTGTGAAGTAGTGAAAAAGAAAGAAAAAGAGAAAGTGGTCTAAATGTATGTGAGCGTTTCAAACACTTTTCCCGCTACAAAGGAGCAGTTAACTTGTTGTTCACCGACGCTTTCTCTTCTCTTTAATTTCAATGTCCAGTTTGATCAATAGCTGCCACTTTCTTTTACTGTCTGCCTAGCTGTCTGTGTGTGTGTGTTCATGTAATCCTCAACACTGATCAGCACTCACACAGCATAATCAGTCAAGGCTAGCGCTAAAAGTCGAGCAGGTTTGCACTCGAACGAGTTCACTAATATTCACTCATATTTGGAGTACAGTCTGTGTTGACTGATTGTGTGGTTGTGTGTCTGAGAGAGTTGTTGCGTCAAATATTATTAATTTCTGGATAAACATTAACAGTGCAAGTCAGAACATTTTTTATCGGGTAGTTTTAGTTTAATTTTTAATAAATTAAAATTAATTAAAACTGTAATTGTAATTATAAAAAGTCAAACAAACATCTGCGCCATTTTGTAAATTACAGTGTTGCCTTTTCTCTCAATTGCCTACACAAGCCACGCCCGTTAGACTATTGTACATTGTCTTGGCTGCCTGTTCATTTTATTATGGAAATCATTTTGAATTTTATGGCGCCATTGAGAGCCTGTCCATTTTGGCTGATGAAATCCAACAAGACGGTGAGATCATCGACAACTTCCCTATATTGGCAATACTATTGCTGGTGTTTTTCAAGTAAGTTTAGTAGAACAACAAAATTACAAATTAGAACAACAAGTTCATTACATTTTATAATTAAGTTTTTCATCTAAAATTATTTTAAGCGTTTTTTGGTATTTGTTTTTAGAAATAAGCTGAAAATTGACAAACATAAATCTAAAACAGTCCTTCAATAACACCAGTTTCCGGGTCAATGTCAATGTCGTAGAACGCTGGTCGAGTGGCCAGTCCGGGCATCGTTTGAATCTAGAAATAATGTGTTAGATTCAAATTCACAATTGTTATTCAGCTCAGTCTTACCTCTCCACACAGTGGTGTCAAAAATCCTGCTCCGACAAAAACCTTAATGTCTTTTATTGGCAAGACATAACCGGATGGTGCTCCTGCAAAGATGAAACTTTAGTTAAACAGGCAGTATTAAAGTTAAACTTGCCTTTTAAGCTGGGATCATGCGAAATGGAGAGTTGCGTCTTTGCAATGCAGACAGGTAAGTTGCCATAGTTCATTTTTTCGTACAGCTTTGTACAACAAGTGTTAGTCTAAAAAGTTTAGCTGAGAGTTTTAATAAAAACTTACCTGAATCTTTTTCTCCGCCAGCTCCGAGTACTCCACCGATCCAGCTCTGTAAATATTCTTTGCCACCTTTTCAATCTTCTTCTTGATTGAATCAGCGTTGTCGTAGAGCAGAGTCAGCTGGCCAGGACTGGCCTCTTTGGTGGCCCTCTCAACAGCCTTTGCCAGGTCGACCACTCCGGCACCGCCAAGCTCATAGCCACGAGTGATGACGGCGTCAAAAGCGCCAAATTTGAGCGATTCACTCTTCACTAGGTCCAGCTCGGCGTCGGTGTCAGTGGAAAAGCGGTTAATGGCGACAACCACTGGCAGTTTGAACTGAGTGCTGATGTTCTCTATTTGAGTCTTTAGATTGACCAGTCCTAGAAAGGTGTTTAAGGAAAACACATGAAGTTATTACCCAAATGAGTAATACACTTGTTCGACATCTACTACCACTACCTTTACTAAGCAGCTCAACGTTCTCCTCTCTGTACTCTTTAGCGAGCACTGCGCCTGGAGTGACCGGCGGTCCGCCGCCGTGGCACTTGAGCGCCCGCACTGTGGCCACAATGACGGCAGCGTCCGGCTTCAAGCCAGTAGCGCGACACTTGATGTTGATTGCCTTCTCCAGGCCAATATCGGCGCCGAAACCGCCCTCAGTGAGGACGATGCCCTCTCTGCCCACCAGATCAAGGGCAATCTTGTCAGCAATGGCCGAGCTGCTGCCGTGGGCAATGTTTGCAAATGGGCCACAGTGGACGAAGATGGGCGTGTGCTCCAGCGTTTGAATGAGCGTCGGTTTGATGGCGTCCTTGAGGAGGGCGGTCACTGCACCGGTCAGGCCGAGGTCATCGCAGGTGACCGGCCGAGCCGGCGAGTGCTTGCTGAAGGCGACGACAATGCTGCCAATTCGGCTCTTGGCATCGGCCAGGCTGTTGGCCAGCGCGAGGATGGCCATCAGCTCCGAGGCGACGGAGATGTCAAAACCGGTGGAGCGAGTGAGGCCCTTCTCAGAGGGCGCCTCGCCGATGGTAATCTGACGCAGGTACCGGTCGTTCATGTCCACCACTCGGTGCCAGTTGATGGTGGCCGGGTCAATGTCCAGTCGGGCAAAGTCCTTCTTCTGCTCGGCGCTCAGCGACTCAGGGTCGGTCTCCGCTGAGAGGCCCAGCTTGAGGAGGCGACGCTTCTGAATGGTGGTGAACTTGCGTGGCTTACCAGGCGCCTTTGGAACGAGGCGGTTGTAGAGGGCAGCGTCTGACTGGGTAGACTCGTGGAAGACGCGAGCGTCGATGGCGGCGGCAATGAGGTTGTTCGCCGCTGAGATGGCGTGAATGTCCCCAGTTAGATGCAGGTTGAACTCGTCCATAGGGATGACCTGTGTGAGGAGGAAGAAAAAGGCTTAGTAAACGATGTTTTGATTAGTTCAAAAGTGTGTGACTGAATTGACAAACCTGACTGTAACCGCCACCAGCGGCGCCGCCTTTGATGCCAAAAGTTGGCCCCTGGCTTGGCTGGCGAATGCAGGCAATGGAGGGCTTCTTGAGGTGGGCGCCGAAGGCCTGCGCCAGGCCGATGACCACAGTTGACTTTCCTTCACCTTTTTATGATGAAAAGAAATAGTGAGAAAGTGTTGTTATGCTTGAGAAAGAGAAAACGTACCCAACGGAGTGGGGGTAATACCGCAGACGTAGACGTACTTGCCAAAGTTGTCAGTCGATTTTGGAATTGGTCGACTGATCTTGGCCTTGTATCGACCATACGGCTCGTACTCATCCTCGTTCAGGCCAATCTCACGGGCGACTTGAGAGATCGGTTTCGGCGTTACCTCAGAGGCGATGGCAATGTCTCTGTCAAAGTGGTGAAATGGGCAATAATGTTCAATGTTTTTCTTCAAGCATGAAAGGTCACTTACGAGGGCACGGGCGACTTTGTCTTCAGTGGGGTTGTTTCAATGTTCCACGGCATAATGGAAAGTTGTTGGTGATTAACAGCAACTGATGGACTGATGATGCAAGAGCGAAGGAACCGTTTGCTGGCCTGGTGAGAATGCCAATGAGCGAGGCTTTTGAGGAGGGCCAGCATTTGAGGTGGATGTTGTGGCGGGGAGATCGGCTTTCCATCTCGTGGCTAACACGAGGCACCCACAGTAGTACGAACTCGGGTAGTTTTCCATGCTGAAGAGAACGAAATGTTCGTCCTTTTCTGTGTTGTTGCTGATAGCCGTAACTTTTGATTTAGGGACTCTCTCCTCTCATTTGGATTTTAGAAGGTTGCTTATCATACACACACCGCTTTTTGCAGAGTACACTACATTGGAAAATGTCCGTTTTTTCTGCTGCAAGCACATGTAACAGACTGAAAGAGAGGCTGTGATTAGTTGGTAGACGATTAGATAACTTTTCTACTTTCTGATGTACCTTGTCCTAAACACAATTGCTTGTTTAACTAATGGCACTACCAGTAAACAAAATAGTGAGAATTCAAGTTTTCACTTTTGAACTCGAGAATTCTCTGGTTCGGGAGAAACGATGACAATGTTTGGCAGTTAATCTTTGGCCCTTAGTTTCCCAGCTAGCCTGCTAGTTGAAAGCACACAGATGAGCTGGCAGAAAGCCCCAGAAGAGCACAGTTGCACTTTGACTCACCTGCAGGGCAGTTCAGGTTTACACCGTACACTGGCACATGCAGCTGTGCACAGCCAGGGTCAACTGTTTAGTCACCAGGGACAGGGAAGCAGCAGCAGCAACGTTAGCAACGAGCTAGCAACGTTCATCGTTGCTTTTCGCGAGGGGTATAAGAATCAGTGCGACCAATGCCCACAGCCATCAGTCGTAGTTTGAGTGCGAGCCCCTTCACTTCGCCACCTTTTTACCCTTCCCCATCCCATCTTTTGACCGATTTCGACAATGAAGTTTTTACTCCTCGCCTTTCCCCTACTTGCACTGGCCCTCAGCCTTTCAGGCCTTTGCAATGCCCAAAGTGCGCCCTTTTCCAGTCAAAGCACAACCCCCATCACCACCACTGGTGATTGCACCGGTAAGTTTGTCCCGTCTGGTCTTGTCTTGCCTTTCTCTCTAACAACTTCTTCTTGTCTCCAACGTTTAGTTAACGTAACCATTGGCCGGAACTACATTCGCAAGATCAACACCATCACCCAGGTGGCTCTGGAGTCTTTTGGCCGGAACACGACCATCTTCCTGCCGTTGACCACTCCTCTGACCATCGGCCTCACGCAGCGGCCCATCTTCACCCGAACCGGGCCGAACATGACGGCCCTCAGCAGCGTCGTCACCGCCAATGGCCAGGCCATGAAGCAGCTGGCCGGCACGCTGGAGACCATCGCCCAGGACTGGGCCACCAGTGAGTCCACCTACCAGGCGACGTACGGACCTCAGCCGAATGCCAGCGAGCGTCGGCAGTTCATCGCCTCCATCAACAACATCACTCGCACACAGCTGCACCAGCTGGGCCGCAACAACAGCCGCCTGCTGCGCATCACCGACCCGCTCTCTGCCACGCTGCTCTTCAGCCAGTTCACCTCGCTCGGCTACACGCTCTTCAATGCCAACCAGAACATCGACAAGACGGGCGGCAATCTGCGCGGCCTCGCCGACACCCTCGAGGACATGGCTCGCAAGTGGTCGATGACCACGGCGCAGTTCCTCGATCAGGAGGCCATCTTCTGCCAGTCATCGTCGTCTGCGTCCGTCTCCCGAGCTGTACCTGAGCAGCAGCAGTTTGACCAGCAGTGCCTCGCCAGCCGTCCCACAAACCGCTCCTTCATCACCGCCCTCAATGAGAACACCCAGAAGACGCTGACTGCCTTTGGCCAGAGCAACCTTCGTCTGCAGTCGCTCAGCACGGCCCTCTGGCTGGGTCTTCGCTTCAGCACGCTCACCCAGCGCGGCTTCACTGCGTACAACTACAACCAGAACATCAGCGTCACCGGTGCCGAGCTGAAGGCATTTGCCGAGGCGATTCTCGAGGTGACCAGGCAGTGGGAAGCCGCAGAGGTGCAGTTTGCCCGTGACTCTAACCGAGACTGCCGACTGCCCAGTCCCACCACCAACACCACCACTGACCCCCTCATCAATCCTCGAGTTATGCCCAACTCTGAGGCTCCCGTCACTGCTGCTCCAGCTGAGGTGGTCACCACATCTTCACTTGCTCCCTCTCCTGTCACCTCTGCTGTCTCTCAGGCGTCGACCACTGCCGCTCCTGTCACACCTTCAGCCATTGTTGAAGCCTCAACCTCGACTGCCTCAGTTGCGCCCGAAGAAGCTGCTGCCACAACCACTGTCTCTCCGGCTGTCTCGCAAACTTCAACCACTGCCGCTGTCCCTGTCACTTCAGCGATCCGGGAAACTTCTACTTCAACGGCATCTCCTGTGTCGACCACTGCCGCTCCTTCAGTGATTGTTGAAGCCTCAACGTCGGCGGTTGTCCCCAGCACTGCCTCTGTTGCGCCCGAAGAAACTGCTACTACTGCTGCTGCAGTAACCACTGTCTCTTCAGTGTTTCAGACTTCAACCGCCGCCCCTGTCACTTCAGTGATTCGTGAGACTTCCACCTCAACGGTTAACCCTGAAACGTCATCTCCGGTGACCTCTGCTGTTTCTCAGGTCTCTCTGGCGTCGACCACTGCCGCTCCTTCAGTGATTGTTGAAGCCTCAACCTCGGCGGCTGTCCCCAGCACGGCCTCTGTTGCACCTGAAGATGCTACTGCTGCTGCTGCTGTAACCACTGTCTCTCCGGTGTCTCAGACTTCAACCTCTTCCGCCGCCGCCCCTGTCACATCAGTGATCGTCGAGACTCTCTCCTCGACTGTTGTTCCTGGAACGGTCACTGCTGCCGAAGAGTCGTCGTCTGTCGCTACTGAAGTTGCCACCGAAGTTGCCACCCAGTTGTCGCTGGACACCACAGTGAGTCCCCTGCAGGAGAATTTTATCAACTAAGATGCATTCTACTTTTTTGGTGTATACTCATTTGCCATTTAATTAAAACTTCATTATTTTAATAAATTAGATTGGTTGAGTTACATGATTGGGTGTGTCTATTTGTTTATTTACAGGTCGGCAAACTCGGGACTCTCCTGTTTGGTAGCCACAGCTGTCGTGGCGGTCAACAGGTCTTCACTCTGCAGCATGCTCATATTCCAAATCTGCATAAACTGCAGACCATCTTCAATGGTGTGCTCTCGGCTGTAGTTGAGCGATATTTTAGTGCCCTGCACAGCGACCGGCGATCGAGAGGCAATCTTTCTGGCCAGCTCCAAAGCACCTTCGACAGTCTTTTCCGGTGTTTCAAACACTCGACTAATCAGGCCAAACTCCTTGGCCTCTGAGGCAGGCATGTCTGTCCCGGTGAAGGCCAGCTCACGAACCAGGCTGTCATTGCCCACGATCTTGGGCAGCCTTTGCAATGTGCCCTTGAGTTGATTAAGATACAATGTTAGCTTTGTTTAATGTCGGCGCAAAAAACCCTAATGTTATGTTACCACATCTGCAGCCATTCCTATGGCAACTTCTCTGATGCTGAAGTAGGCATCTGAGGAAGCGTACCGAATGTCCACTGCTGAGATCATGTCAACGCCGGCGCCAATGACGCCCGAGTGGACAGCCGCAACAATAGGTTTGGGACAGCGGGCCATCGTATTAAATGGCTCCTGGAGAAGGGCAATCATTGAGCTGATGAACTTGGCCTTTCCCGCAATATCGTCTCGCTGTCCGTCGGCGGAATCGCTGCCAGGTGCTGTTCAGGGCAAAAGATGATCGTCAGGTAAGGGTCAAACTTTAGCTGGACGCTCACTCACCGATAGCATTTCCCATAGTGGACATCAAATCCATGTAATCAATGCCTGCACAGAACATCTTTCCATTGCCTGAGAGGACAACCGCTCGGCAGTGAGTGTCAGCGGTGATCTCTTTGAAGACATCATTCAGTTCCCGAAAAGATTCGCGTGTCAGGGCGTTTCGTTTTTCAGGACGGTTCAGCTCGACGTGCAAAACATGTGGAGATGGGGCTGTGACTCGCAGGAGTTCATAGTCAGAGTACCGGGCAGCTGAGGAGTACGAACGACGGGCTAAGGAGGAGAAAAGGGGCGAAAATCCTGTTGAAAGTCAAAATATTAAAACACATGCTGTAGAGAAAATTTATAGCCAAAACGTACCCAAAAACTTTGCAAGTTTGAAAGAGGTCATTGTGATTTTAACTGTAAAAAGGTAATTTTGAGTTACTTGAATAAAAACAAGTTTACAACTGTAAGAATTTAAAGCATTTATGGCCAATTTCCTTATATACTGGAGTTATGTAAAAAGTTGGCGGCAATGTACTTGATATTTTGCGATAAAAAAGGCTAAATTGAGAACATAAGGCATTGCACAACATGTAAATACTACAATCTTTTTGTCAATGTTACCAAAACGGGTGCTTTGTTGATAGTTTTCTGGTTTAGAGTTTAAACAGGTACACGTGACACCTGAAATGAAAAATATACAGAAAAAATATTCCCTGACAGTGAGCCTCTGTTTACAGAAAAAACGAGGACTACTCGTAAAAGTTAGGATTCGCTATAATTTGAATTCTTGGTATTTTTTAGAAAACAAAATGAAACGGTTTGTCTAGCGTAAATTTTCATTTACAAGTACTAGTTTTGTTTAAAACCATTTTTTTTCATTTTGTTTTATTAAAAATGCAAAAATTATCATTTCTATCTTTTGCTATTTTATTGCTTTGTTCAGTGCACACCAAAGGCGCCTTCTTTGGCAGAGTGTCCGATGCGCTATGCAAACTTTCAAGAGGTTACACTAAACACTTTGCTTAACCAATTTTGTAATTACTTTTTTTATAACAGTTGCCTACAAAGTTGAGGTGATTCCAATGCTAATAGGGCTGAAAACTTCAGTTGACATGGTTATTGAGACTTTAGAAGCCACTGAACAGCAAGAGTTGGCCGCCTCACTGGTTTCCGAACTTCTGGAAACCATTAAGAGTGCTCTGCCTAAAGGAAGCGATATGACGGTTGATTCGGTGGTTGTCTTTGTCACTGATGGCCACTACCTCAATGGTTAGATAACCCATCTGTTGTCATTCCCTACTTTAATCACCAAATCTGACCATATCATCAGACATACAGAAGCAGTTTGGCTGTTCTGCGCCCAGTTTGAACATTGAAGTCTCGGCGCAGACAATTGACGCACTGCTCAAGCTGGTCAACCTGCTTATAGGAATAAAAAATGTCGAGTCGCTGCAAGAGAGCATCAACCAGGCAATTGAAACCCTTTTACGGTACATTCAACGACAGTTAGATTCAATAGTGGCGGCAATTGGAAATGTAGTGCACTGTAAGTGACATCGAAAAGCCATTCTTTTTATCAAATGATTTTTTATATCTAGACAATAACTCGGATTTCACTATGATGAAGCGTCTGACTGCTTTGCAAAATTACGGAGAAGAACTCAACTCTAGCGTAATAGCCATGAGTATTCCTCTAAAGCGAATATTCTTCACTCGACTTGATTTGGAGCCACCAAAGAGTGCCGAGTTTCTTGACAATTACCTTAGAATGTTTGCCCGTGTTTTATCTGAAGCTAAATCACACCTCGCAGTTTACATTGTCTTCAATGGAACTGAGTTTGAGCAAGAAGTTGAAGTCACTTTGTCTAGATTGCAGAATATACTTCAAGTTCCTCTTGATCGGATTAGAAAAGTGATTCCCTATGAAGAGACTACAGAATTTTCGGCTGAAATACTCGGCGAGTTGGGAACCAGTTTGAAAACAATTGCAACTAAAAAGCCAAAAGGCAAGTAATTATTTTTAGATTTATTAAATAACATTTTGTAAAACTTTTAGAAGACAACTTTATTGAAGAATCCAAAAAAGTAATAGCAAAGTCTACCGATTTTATAGCCGAAAAGGCTGGCAAAGTTGCAGATTCATTTGCCAAATTTAAATTCTGGGGTTGACAACTGTACAATAAAATAATGTATTCGTATCATGCTATTTCAATGCAAAAAAAATATATCAATAAAAACGATATCTTATCAGGCACAAAAATTGCACTCCAGTCTGGTTGGTGATAGTTGCAGTAGCCGTGCCACCAAGTGACTCCAATGTCCTTTCATTGTGTTTTGTTGTTAAAATTTTCCACTTTTTTACTTAACTTTTCATCAAAATGTCCACTTCCAAGCGTCCAGTTCTTGGCTATTGGAACCAGAGGTCAGGCAAGAAACTATATATTGTTCATTGAAACATTGTTAATTCGTTTTGTTTCTCTTTACCAGAGGGCTAGCACAACCAATAAGGTAAGATTTTAATTTTAAGTTGACTTTAATGTAAAAGCTTAAATTTGCAAAGGTTGGCGTTGACATATCTAAATGTCGATTTTGAAGATAAACGATACTCAAGAGGCGATGACGGCAAAGGATCAGAGTGGTTTAGTGGCGAAAAACTTTCGAATCCATTAGGTCTTGATTTCCCAAATGTGCGTCTACTTTAGTGATTTGTTAATGAACTAATTCACCGTATGTTTTCCATTGACCAGCTCCCGTACTACATAAGCGAAACTGGGGAAAAAATCACCCAGGTAAAATCTTACAAACATTTTTGCAGTTTTTTATGCTAACTCATTTTATTATTTTTACTACTAAAGTCCATTGCCATTTTGAGGTACATTGGTTTCAAGTACGACTTTGATGGTAAAACAACTGAGGAGAAGAACAGAATTAATCTCGTTGAGCGAGAAATCGCAGACTTGATGTTCGAGTTTTATCAGCTAACGCAACGACCCAACTATGATGAATTGTCTTATGACTATTTTGAGATTTTAGAAAAAGTCAAGCTCAAAAATATTGAAAAGTTTTTAGGAGAAAGACTTTTCTTATCTGGGGGCGAGCCATCATACGTGGATTTTCTCGTATATGAGTGGCTAATCAAAATAAAAGTCTTTGCACCAAAAGTATGGGAAAAGTTTGAAACTACGCTTGGAGCTTATGTGGATCGAATTGAAAACCTGCCTAGAATCAAGGAGTACATTGCTGCTAATGAACCACTTATTTTTAGTGGTCCAAAATACTTTTGGAACCCTAAATACTAAAAATAGTTATTGACTAATTAAATTGTTTTAGATGTAAAATTGTTTTGAATTAATAAATTAAAAATAAAATTAGCACTTTCAGTGCAAGTTTTTGTTTGTAATTCATTTTCAAAGCTATCGGTGTGTGCCAAACGACTTTCTGTTGCTAAGTTAGCTATAAAAGTAACAAATTTGTCACTTTGTACGAGCAAAGGTGGTGCATTTTTTTATGCAACCAGTCACTTTAGGCACGATTCATGGTATCTTATCGGTGTGTATTTGAGGATTGTCAAACAAACCTACCAAACAACAAACACTCTAGAAAAATCGATCCTGCAAAGGTAACTAAATGAAAAATAAATATAAAGCCAGTGTTTGAAAACTTGAACTTCATTTTGTATTCAAGCTTGTTACTACATTTTGTTAAACTCAAATTCAACAAAAATGGCTCCAGTTCTTGGCTATTGGGACGCTAGAGGGGTAAGTTGTCAGTTTTCAATTAGATATTTTAAAATAGTTTTTTTACAATTGATTTTAGCGAGCAGAACCGATCCGGATTTTGCTTACATACGCTGGAGTAAAGTTTGAAGACAAACGCTATGCTCGAAGTGAAGAAGGAAAAGCTGAATGGAACAAAGATAAATTTTCGCTTGGTTTAGACTTTCCTAATGTATGCTCGTTTAAACTTTTACCTTTATTTTAAAATTACTTTTTTACACAATCTTTTAGCTTCCATACTATTTGGACTCTGATGTGAAGATTACCCAGGTACATTGTCTTAAAGGCTGTTAATGTCTTTACTAACCTATGTTTTGATTTTTGTAGACTTTGGCAATTTTGCGTTTAATAGCACGCAAGCACAAGCTTGAGGGAAGTACGGATGCTGAGCAAAACAAGGTTGCCGTTCTGGAACAGCAGGTGCTCGATTACTTCACTGCTTTTATCACCTTTGTCCACAAGCAAGGCTCTACCGAAGAAGAGAAGGCTGCCTTCCTCACTGAACTGGCTGGTCAACTAGAGGCACTGTCAAAGTTTCTGGGCGCAAATAACTTTGCTGTTGGAAGCCAATTCACTTACGTGGACGCGTGGTTCTACGAGTACATTCACCACCTAGAGACTACAGAGATCACCAAAGCGTCGGTCAGCAAGTACGCAAACCTGACCAACTACTTGAAACGTGTCGAGGCTTTGCCACAGCTGGCTGAATATTTGAAGAAAGTGAATGCTTAGTGGCTTGATTAAAAGTTGATGACAATAAAACAGTGGTAGTTTTGAGTTTGAGTTTGGCGGGTTATTTTGTTCTCTCTGATGATCAGTGTGGCCATCTGGTATTGAGTTTGGCCATCTCCTCTGACCACATGTCAGACCCTCGATCGGCGGCTGCATCATTTGTTTGCATTTGTTCGCCTCTTGTCATTTGCGCTGTTGCTGTCCCACGGCATTGACGGTCCTTCAGTGACACCCTCAGACAGTTGTACCAAGTCTGCTCGTAAGTAGCTTTTCTCTTTGCCCATGTTCTTCCTTTCTCCATCTGCCGTGCACAGCAACCGACTTCAGAAAATGTACTTTCAGTGCAAAAGCTTTTTCTTGCCTGTGCATAAGCAAACATAAGCGCGCGCATTCGGCGTCCTTGACGGCTCCCAAATCCTCCTCCCTCACCGTCTCGCTAGCGAAAACGTAAAGCAAACGTTACCTCTGGTGCTGCTGCTTTGCGTATCTAAACAGAAAGACAGTACCAAATATAAACCTGCTTTTTGTTTTTTCAGTCTATCATTCGCTACGAAACCATCCACAGCAAATACCAAAATGTCATCTCCGATCACCGTGGGCTACTGGAGCATTCGAGGTCTGACTGATAAAACTTTATTCGAATTTTACCACAATTTACACTTCTCCATATATCCTCAGGTCGAGCTGGACCCATTCGTCTTCTGCTGAAGTACGTCGGTGCCAATTACGTTGACCGTCTGTACGAGTATGGAACTGCGAGCGGCAAGGCTGACTGGGCGAGTGACAAGGAAAAGCTGGCAAGCGAAATGGACTTCCCCAACCTTCCTTATCTCATTGACGGCAATGTTAAGATCAGCCAGGTAAGTTGTCTTTTTGAAATAGTCTTTTTGATTTTTGAACTAATTTTAAAATCAACTTTTTAAATAGACCCTGGCAATCTTGCGATACCTGGCTCGCAAGTACAAACTTAACGGCGACACTGAGGAGGCAAAGATTCGCATTGATGTTCTCGAGCAGCAGCTGTCGGACAATGCTGTCTTAGTTTGGACGTTCCTTTTCAAGCAGGGCGCCACCGAGGAGGATAAAGCCACCTTCTTGGCAAGCCTAAAGAAGAACTTGGATGGATTCAGCAAGTTCCTTGGCAACAAGCCCTATGTTACCGGTGATTCGCTCACAGTGGGAGTAAGTTTTTGAAATTAGCTGAGTAGAACATTGAAAAACTAATTTAAACTTTTTTTGCAACACAGGATATCTTCTTATACGAGAACATTCGCTTTATCAACGCACAGGAGTTCTTCAAGGGAGAAGTCAGCAAAAACTGGAGCAACTTGGGTGCTTTTTTGAAAAACATTGAAAGTTTGCCCCAGGTTTCGGATTACCTGAAGGAAGTCAATGCAAAGCCAGGTTTTTAATTTACCATGAATGCCAAAAACTGCAATCAGCACATGAACCCTGGCGTCGCAATTACTTGTTGTTTTCCAAATAAAATTACTTTATTTTAAATGTCAACGTGTCAATCCTGTTACTAATAAATCATTTGAAAAACACTGATACATTGTTTCTGCTTTATCTAATCGCAAGTGCAAACGACCACCCATTTTATCAATGGCTATTTAGTTGCTAACAAACATTGAGAAGTGTCTAGAACAAAGTTTTTACTATGACGCCAACTATTTCTGCCAGAACTGCTTTCATCGATTGTTTAAAAACGTTTCAGTAGTTTTGAGTAGATGACGTTGATGATTATTCAAAAACGTTATTCGAACGCACATATTTTTTCTTTATTTTTATTTTTTGCAATCAGAATGTAATATAGCACCCGACCAGACAACGTCTAGCTCAAGGGTGGAAAGGGCATGGGGAGAAAACCCTTTGAAAGTGCAAAAACATGACATACGTTCGCACTGAGGTGGAGATGATATAACTTTGCCTTTGAGAGTCTACACTGTTTTTACATCTAATCAAAATCATAAGCCACTTGGCATGTGTAGACGTAGAAGTGCAATCAAATTGCCAGGCAAAGAGATAGTGAAAGCAGAGAGGGAAAGCTGTTCTTGGTGGTGGGCAACAACCAGTACCATTTTTGTCCAATTCGGCACATTTCCATCACTTAACCTGTGTATATAAGCACCTAAGTTTTAGTTGTCAGTTATCACTCAACGTCAACCTGCAGCTCGAGTCAATCGAAGCAACATTTGAAACTTACCAGCAAACATGTCTAGCCAAATAACCGTGGGATATTGGGATTTCAGAGGCCTGGCAGAGCCTATTCGCAATTTGCTAGTTTTTCAAGGCAAGAATTTTTTAACTTTTTTTCAGTAACTCGTTTCTAAAACTATTTTTTACAGGTGTTGACTTTGTCGACAAAAGATACTCAAAGGGAGCTGATGGCAAAGGTCAAGAGTGGCTTGACGAGAAGTTCACCCTCGGATTGGACTTTCCCAATGTAAGTTATTGAATAATAAAACAAGTTTCTCAAACATTTACATTTTTATTTTTTTACAATCACTATAGATTCCTTATCTTATTGACCCAGCTAATAATGTTAAAATTACACAAAGTCTTGCGATTCTCCGCTACTTAGCCCGCAAATACAAACTGGAGGGTGAAACAGAGGAGCAGAAGAACAGAGCGGCGGTTTTGGAACAACAAGTGTACGACTTGAACATGAACTTTTTCCGTACTATTTTCTCGCCGGATTTTGAGAAAAACAAAGCTGAGTATCTGAAGACACTTCCTGATCAACTGAAAGCTGTTTCTAATTTTATTGGCTCAAATCAATACTCAACCGGAAATTCCGTGACTTATGTAGACTTTTGGCTGTATGAGCTGCTAGTCAAACTGAAGGTGTTTTCACCGGACATTTTCAATCAGTTCAATGTTTTAGTTTCTTTTGTTGACCGACTAGAGAGCAACAAAAACATTGCTGCCTGGCGAAAGAAGAAGGGGCCGCAAAAGTTTGTTGGTTTTGGACCGTTCCAGGTTGAATATTAAATGTTTGTTTTTACATCTACATGCTTATTTCAGTCAAAATGTGGTGTCAATTGTTCAATGAAATGAACTTTTAACTAAATAAATAAAAAATAGTCTAGATGAACACAACTTTTGATCTGATTGATGGTAGAAGATAGCAAACGAAAGCAAAAGAAAGAATAACTAAAAATAACCGAATCACCCGCTCTTTTTTTAAGTGGCTTGGCAAAACTGATCCGCCATGCAAAGTGGGCGGCCGTTTTCCACCCTAGACAGTACTTTTCTGGTTACCTGAGATAAGGCAGCAAGTGCCCGCCCACCAATGACGTCACCGGGAAAGCAGTGAGGCAAGCCTTTTGCGCTGTTTCTGCTTGGCGCTGCCGTCGGTTTTTTTGCGGCGGCGCCGCGCCGCTCGGTGAGTTTGCAAAACAACAACACAGCCGCCAACGGCTCTTTCTCTCCTTTGCAGTGGCGTTAGCCGTTTGTTTTTCATTCAATCCGGGCTGCAGCCAAAAAGCTGGCCAACTCTATCGTCTCGTCTGCTCTTTCGGTGTTCCCGTTCTTCAAGACAACTCGTTCTTCTTCTTCCTCTCGTCTACCCGTCTGACTTCTCTTCCCCCTTCTTCTTTCCGAGTGTCCGAGTGTCTGCATCACCTTCAGACCTCGTTCTCTTTCTCTCTCTCCATCGTCGACATCAGCATCGTCATCGTCATCACCAACATCATCATCAGTCCAACCGCCCTTGTCGTCGTCGACGTCTCCTGATTTGCTACCCAAGATGGCCGATCAGGAAGACCAGGACTTCAGTAAGTTGCCGCTCGACGAGCGAATCGCCCACAAGAACTGGAAGGCGCGCGCCTCCGCCTACGAGGAGCTGGCGAAGCTCTTTCCTACCTTTGAGCAGGACAAAGAGTGGGCGAAGTTCTCGCCGCTGATCAAGAAGTTCGTCCTTGACGCGAATGCCGCCGCCCAGGAGAAAGGCCTCGCGGCGGTGCTCGCCTACGTCGACTACTGCCCGGTGGCAGGGCGGTACATCGAGCCGGTGGTGGCCGGCGTCGCAACCAAGTGCCTCAACTCGACGCGCGCCAAGACCAAGGAGCTGGCCGTCGACATTGTCCTCCTCGCCGTGGAGATCGAGCGCCAAGAGGCGGTGCTCGAGGAGCTGATCAAGGCGCTCGAGCAGAAAACGCCCAAGAACGTGGCCGCTGTGGTGCGGATGATCACCAGGGCGCTCAATCAGTTTGGCTCCAAGGTGATAGCCATCAAGCCCATTGTTCCGGTAAGTCTGCTGCTGGTTATCCTAAATCTCACCTCTTTTAATCACCACCGTTTTATTTACTTTGCTTTACATCAGACTCTAGGAGGCCTGCTGGAGCACAAGGACCCGGGCATTCGCGAGGAGACCAAGCAGCTGTGCATCGAAATTTACCGCTGGGTGAAGGACGCCCTCCTGCCGCAGCTCAGCAACCTCAAGCCCATCCTCCTCGACGCTCTCAAGGAGGAGTTTGAGAAGGTGAAGGGCGCCAAGGCGGTGCCCGAGCGACTGCTCCGCTCGCAGCAGCAGCGGGCGGCGGCTGCCGATGAGGCGGACGGCGGCGCCGGAGACGGAGCCGCCGGAGATGGCGCCGGAGACGCCGCCGCCGAGGACGAAGAGGCCGACCCCTTTGAGCTGCTCGACCCGGTGGACATTCTGGCGCAGCTGCCATCGGACTTTTACCCCCTGCTGGAGGCGAAGAAGTGGCAGGAGCGGAAGGACGCCCTTGAGAAGCTGCAGGCGCTGCTGGAGAAGCACCCGAAGCTGCTGGCGACGGCGGACTACGGCGAGCTGGTGAAGCAGCTGAAGCGCATCATCGGCAAGGACACGAACATCGTGGTGGCGACGGCCGCCATCAAGTGCCTCTCCATGCTGTGCACCGGCCTGCGCAAGGGCTTCGACAAGCACGCCCACGGCTGCGTCACTGTCCTGCTGGAGAAGTTCAAGGAGAAGAAGGCGAATGTGGTGGCCTCGCTGCGGGAGGCCATTGACGCCGTGTACCTTTCGGTAAGTCTTTTGTGCTGTGGTGGTGAGTTGTTTCGCTTTATAACACATCATTTTCCTCCTGAGCAGACAAACATGGAGGCGATTCAGGAGGATCTGACCGCTGCGCTGGACAACAAGAATCCATCCATTCGCAGCGAGACGGCGCTCTTTATGGCGCGAGCCTTTGCCAAGACCAACCCTGGGCTGATTAACAAGAAGCTGCTGAAGGTCTTTGTCACCTCTCTACTTAAAGTAAGGCGATTCTTTTTTGATTTTTAGAGTTTGGTTTTAATGTTTTTCTTTCCTTCCTTTTAGACCCTCGGCGACTCCGATCCGACGGTGCGCGAGTCTTCGGCGGAGGCGCTGGGCACTGCAGCCAAGGCGCAAGGCGACCGAAACATGGGCCCACTGCTGCAGGGCCTCGAACAGCTGAAGATGGCCAAGATTGAGGAGTACAAGGCGAAGGTGGAGGTGAAGAAGTTTGCCGCTCTGCCGCCACCGACGGCTGCTGCTGCTGCCTCTTCAGCGCCAGCTTCAGCCTCTTCTGCGCCCAAGCCTCGAGCTCCTGCCCGAAAGCCAGCTGGTGGGGGAGCCCGCGTCGTTAAGCCACCTTCTGCTATCAACAACAACAACAACTACTCTTCCGCAGAGTCGCTTGACATGCCCGATCCGCCGGCGCCCAAGTTCAGCAGCAAGCCCGGCACTGCCACCACCAATCGCTTTGGCGCCGTCAAGTCTCGCCTCGACACGGGCAACGCTCGCGGCGGATCGGCGGGCGATGCTGCTTCCGCTGCCTCAACGGGCAAGTCCTCCTCCTCGTCGACCCTGCGAAGACCGGGGGCTAGTGGCATTAGCCGTCTGGGGGCAAAGCCCGCCTCTGCCTCGGTGCCGTCGCTGAAAAAGGCCGCCGCCGGCGGTGGTGGTGGTGGGGAAGACCCCGCCTCCTCTGCGCTGATGCTGCCCTCCCGAGCAGCCAAGGAGCAGCGCCTCGCCGACGAGCGCTCCCTCAAGGTGCTCAAGTGGAACTTCAGCACGCCGCGCGAGGAGTTTTACGTGCAGCTGCGCGAGCAGATGGAGGCGGCTGGCTGGGCACCGGCCCTCGTAGCCCAGTGCTTCCACGCCGATTTTAAGTTTCACATCAAGGCGATCGACTCGATGAGCGCCTTCTTCGGCCGGGCCTCCGCCGAGCCCGTCACCTCCGAGTGCCTCCTCGCCAACGTCGACCTGGTGTTGAAGTGGGCCGCCCTGCGCTTCTTCGACACCAACCCCTCGGTGATCATGAAGGCGCTCGACCTGCTGCGGCTCATCTTTGCCCACCTCGAGGCAGTCGGCTACTCGATGAGCAACATTGAGGCGAACTCCTTTCTCCCCTATCTGGTCACGAAGAGCGGCGACGCGAAGGACGTGGTCCGAGCGAAGGTGCGCGACCTGCTGCACACCATTCGCAGCGTCTACGCGCCGGCGAAGATCTTCGCCCATCTAATGGACGGACTGAGCTCAAAGAATGCCCGCCAGCGGACGACCTGCCTGGAGGAGATTGCCGGCCTCATTGAGAGCGAGGGCATGGCCATCTTTAGTGCCAGTCCCAGCTCGGGACCGGGCAGTGCTCGAGGCGGAGGCGGCGGAGGAGGAGGCGCCTCGGGAGGTGGTGGAGCAGGCAGCGCCGAGCTGAAGGACATTGCCAAGTGCGTCTCTGAGCGGGACACGAGTGTGCGCAATGCGGCGCTGGCCTGCATCGTCAAGGTCTACCAGTACCGGGGCGAGGACGTGTACAAGCTGGTGGGCGCCCTCAGCGACAAGGACATGAGCCTCATTGAGGAGCGCATCAAGCGGGTGCCCAAGAGTGCCCTCAAGATGGGTAAGTAGTAGTAGTTGCTTAAAAGGGATTATTCACAGTGGCCAACTAACTTTGTCTTTCTTTCGTGTAGGTGGTGGTAACCCTCACGCCGACACCAACGGCGGCTCGGGTCTGCCCACTCTCGGCGGCGGTGGTGGTGGTGGTATTCCCACGAATCGCTTTGGTGGCACGCTCACCCGTCAGCCGATGTCAGCAGGCAGTAATCTGCAGTACGGCACGCCCGAATCGCAGGGCACCCACCCTGACCTGCCGCGCGGCGGGACGCTGACCAAGGGCACCATCAGCAAGATTGGCTCGCTCACCAATGTCAGCGCAGCACTCTCTGTCGCCGCACATACGCCCACCAACCACTTTGGAGCCGGAGGTGGTGGTGGTGGAGGAGGCAGTCCCTACGACACCTATGCCAAGCCTCGAGGAAACACGGGCACCATAAGCAAGGCCCGCTCGATGATTGGCCTGGGCCTGGGCCCGAAAGCCAACTCGCTGGTCGGCTTTGGCCTGAACCGAGCTGGAAGTGGCGGCGGAACGCCTCTTCAGTCAAGGCTGGCCTTTTCAGGCAGTCCTGCGGCAGCTTTGCCGGTGGCAAGTGGCGGTGAAACGAGCGACACCGAGTCAGGCGGCAGCGGTATCAACGGCTTTGGAGAGCAGCAGCAGATGAGCGGCGGCTTTGCGGCGAGACGATCAATTGGATCGGTTTCAACCGCCACCACCGAACACAAGCGCATTTCACCGGCTCGGGAGACTTTGGCCGCTGAAGTGGCGAAGTCCTCCTCTTCAATGTCCGTCGTCAGCACCAGCACCGAAGAGTGGGACGACCTGGACCGACGAGTTCGAGAGGCGCTGGCCGACCCCGTCGAGGTCGACCCCCAAATGATGGCGCGCATTCGCAGCAAGTTCGGCTCCACTGCCACTACCGAAAACTATCGCACTTCACCGGCTCGGGCGACTTTGGCCACTGAAGTGGCGGAGTCCTCCTCTTCGATGTCTGTCGTCACCGCCAGCACCGACGAGTGGGACGACCTGGACCGGCGAGTTCGCGAGGAGCTGGCCGTCCCCGTCGAGGTCGACCCGGAGATGATGGCGCGCATTCGCAACAAGTACGGCTCTCCGGGCGGCAGCAGCACCGCCACCTATGGCGTGTCACCGCCGGGCCTGCACCAGAGCTCCTTTCGCTCCTCACTGAACGGCAGCTACACCGTGCGCAGCAACATTGCCTCCTCCTCCTCCTCCTCTACTCCCAGTGCCAATCACCACCACCACCCTCACCACCAGTCGCCCCTGTCGAGCCAGTCTGCTGCTTCCTCCCCTGCCGCCCCCGCCCTCAACCCCGAGCTCTCCGCCAAGATCAGCGACCTCTTTGCGGAGCTGAGCAGCGGCGAGCTGGGGCCGCCGGTGGCCGCTCTGGAGCACCTCAATCACCTGCTGGCGCCCGCCACCTACGACGCCGCCCGCTACGGGCCCTACCTGGAGCCGAAGCTGGTGCAGCTGGTGGCGCTGCTGAACAAGCAGCTGCGCCTCTTTCTCAGCAAGCACCACCCCGAGGCGGTGGCCCGGGGCGACGCGGAGTCGCGGGCGGCCGCGGAGACGACCTTTCGCGCCGTGGCGCTCACCATCGCCAACGTCTTTCGCTGTCCGCTGGGGCGGCAGGTGAACCGTGACACGTTGCGCGAGCTCATCACCCACCTCCTGCCCTTCTTCCTCGAGGAGATGAAGCGCCCGGAGAATAAGGCCATCTTCGACTCGGTGAACCTGGTCATTCAGGAGGTGATCAGGAGCGCCGACTCCACCAACTTTCTCAGCGCCCTCATTCGCATGCTCCACGACTATGTGGGCTCGCTGGGGAACATCACCGAGGAGGGTGGAGGAGGAGGTGGAGGTGGGCTGTCTCCCGCCAACACCGCCGACCTGGAGACCTTTCTCTCCCTGACGATGAAGTTCATCTGGCGCATCGTCAAGTTCTTCGACCGCCACTACGAAAACATGAAGGTGGAGGTGATCATGCTGGAGAGCCACCTCTTCTTTAAGAGCTATCCGCGTAAGTATCTTCTGTTCTCTTGATGATTACTTTGAAGGGGAGCTAAGCATTTTCTCTGTTGTTCCTTTCTGCCATAGGCTCCTGGTGGCGCAGCCACAATCGCGACGACCTTCCCCTCCGCACCATCAAGACGCTGGTGTACCTGTGTGTGCGCAAGCAAGGGGACGCCATTCTCGAGCAGCTCAATCTGATTCAGTGCATGGACGAAAGTGAACTCTCCTACTACGTGCAGAAGAGTCTGCGCCAGTGTGAGGCCAGTGATAAAGCCGGTGCTGGCAAGGGAGAAGGTGCTTCAAAGAAGCCGCAACAGCAGAAGCTGAACAGCAGCTCGGCGAGCACTGTCAGCAGCAGCAATGTGATGGGCGACACTGGTGGCTCGCCGTCGTCGCTCAAGTCGACGCTGAGCAATGGCAGCAGCAGCCGGCGGACGATGACCAACGGCGGTGCTCACAATGAGAATGATGTTCCGGTAGGTGTTGCAGTTTTGATCTTTACCCTTTTCACAACTGTTAACCTTTGCTCTTTGATTCTCACCAGCAAACTCTAAACGGCACCACCGCCAGCAGCCTTCTGCCGCGCACCCATCGCCCTGACTTTCCGCTGCCGACCACTCGTCAACTGAACAATGGCCTGGCCACTGATGGTCAGCTTCCTCAGCCGATGATTCCGGTGATCAGAAGCAGCGAAGACCTGCGCGTCCTCTGCGAGTACACCTCGCGCACGCTGAACATGCCCCAGCTCAACTACGCGGCCATTGAGGCCGCCGCCTCGGCCAACGCCCCCGCCCTGAAGACGGTGGCAGATGCGGAGGCAGTGGTGGCGCAAGCCCGTGGCCGCTTTGAGAGCTTCAAGGCTCGCCTCTTGCAGCAGCAGCAGCAGCAGCAGGAGAGGGCCCAGCAGGCTTTCGGGGAGCAGCCGCTGTAAAATGATGGTCTCCTCCTGTTTAAAGTGAGATTTTATTGTCCCGTTTTAACTCTCCCTCTCCGCCTAATCAGTCCACGCATCCCCCCACTTCTTGGTACGATCGCTCACCGACGATGGCTGTACAGTATTATTTATTATCTCCGGTGTAGGCGTGTACGTGTGTGTGTGCTTTTTGATCTTTTTAACAACAGCTTTTTATTCTCACCGCCACCACACCTACCACTAGCACGACAACAGCGCCAACATTTTAAAAACTGGTGTGATTCTGGAGCATTGGTTTTATTTTTTCTCTTTTAACTTATTCAGCCTCTAACTACTTTAATTTACTAAAACTATTATTATTGATGATGATGATGGTCATTGATTGAAACTGTGTATAGTGTTTAAACCACCCTCCCCCTTCCCTTGTCTTTCTGTTTTCGCCCCAAACACACTAAATAAATAAAAACAGACTTTATTCTTGCATTTTGGATGAATGTTAAAAAATTTGTATCACAACAGCTTCAAAATTGTTGTCCTAATCAAGTGATGCATGTTCTAACTTTGATTAACTTTTGAAACAAAAAAAGTTTTTAAAAACATTGAGTGAGAGGCTGATAGTGGTGATGCGGCCGCGGAAAATGGAAACTCTGAGGGGTCCTGCAGCGCTACGAAAGCTCGCACTGAGAAGAACAATTCAGTTGTCGAATCAAGGGAGGCCACAACCGCCACCAACTGAACAGAAGCATTGTCAAGATCAACTTCATTTGCCCATGTTTGCACGCCCATGTTTTATGGTTTATTAAATGTTTGTTTTTACAATTGCCAATTGTGCCAATTGTGCCAATTGTTCAATGAAATGAATTTTTAACTAAATAAATAAAAAATAGACTAGTGTAAGAAGTGATTGAGAAGAATGTGTCCGAAGTAATTATATGGTCTCCCATCAACCTAAATGCATAGTAGTCCAGCAATTGATGATCTCTTAATGTTTGAACCTATGAAAATCGCTTTATTACATCAACAATAATTAAGATATGTACTAATTTTACCTTTATAAGGTACCTATTTGAGAAGTTTTGTGCGCAACTTGTTTTTGAGAAATTTTTATAAAACACCGAGTTTTGTTGAATAATTTTAGCGTTGTTTTGTACAATCAGCGAACATTGTTGTGTTACGAAAAACAAGAGCGACATCACTTGAATAGGCGCAATGACAAAAATTGATTTTTCTAGAAAATGTAAGTTTTCAAGAAAAAAGAGACAATACATGCAATAACAAGTGCCAATGATTGCAGTCAGAAAGACAATTGAAAAGCTAGCAGACCAGAATTGGCTGTAAATTAAAAGCAATTTAGAAATAAATGTAACACGTTTGTTAATTTTGATAAATTGCAATATTTTTTCTGAGAACTCGCAAAAGTCATTGTTTATCAAAATGATTCCTCTTAAAACTGATTTTTGCTGAATTCTGATGTATTTACTTGAAAGAATAATAAAAAACAAAACGAAAAATATAGCTGAAAATAAAAATATATTGTTTAGCTAAAAAATAATTAAATGTTTTATTTACTCACAATGATAAATTTGCCAGATCAAAATTGGAAAAAGTACAGTCCAAAATATGACTTCAAGCAATACGAATTGATAAACTTCATTCAGGTAAACATTTAAGTAACAATAAAACATGCAAACGATGTAAATCAACGATTGAGATTTTTTTAAAAATTTGTAAAATTTGAAACGAAATGCTTGAATTAAACAAGCCTCACCTTACAAAATATTTACATAAGTTTTAATTTTTTAAATGACATCAACATACCTTTTGTAAGTTTTGCTGAACTAGTTAAAAACTTTTTATTAGCCGAGTTGTTAAATAAAAAACTCATGTATACAAATAAAACATTAAAGTTTGCAATTGCAAGGATATTGTCTGAATATGTCCAAGCTTTAAAAGGAAAAATTTGATGAATGTAAACATACTTGTTGGTTTGAAAAATTTGAAATACATTTTCATAAACGCGAAAATTGACTCCTAATCCATATATTCCAAAAAAATTTATAAATAAAAAGATCAAGAGATACAACAAATAAGGATTGTGGTCAACTGTTTGTAAATTATGTTTACAAAAAGGGTCTAAATTTTTAAAAGTAGCATCTAAATGAATCTGGGTTAAAGAATGGACAAACAATTTTATCTTTTTCATAACTAAAAAACAAGATTATTTGTTTTTGAAATCCTTGTCAAAAAATTGTTTTGAATAAATAATTACAAATTCAAGTGCATTTTGCAAATTAAAGTAATTGAAAGCATGTTTTAAACTTAAATGTTTTATAAATTTTATTATCATTAATAACTTTTTTAAACAACTGTTGTAAAAATTATGACTATGAAATGACAGTAAGTTTTTTTAAATTGTTTTTCGGTTTAATGCTGTTACCATAAATTTAATTTTATTGATATTTTATAAAAATAAAGTTTAGCAATTGTGTTTGGTTTTTAATTTACATTTTTGTATAAAAAATGACTTTTTCACAAAAGTTTTTAAAAAACAAAGCAATTATAATACAACAAATTTGATTTACTCATTGATCAAGTTGATTGCGTGACAAAAAACACCAATGTACGAACTCAAATTTAACTATTAAGAAACGGAATCGTTTTTACTTTACCAATGTTTTTCCCTAAATACTTAGTAGTAACAATTAAAAATTGTTATTTTTTTGCATAAAACTATCAAAAGTTAAACTTTGCAACTTGTTGCTGCTCATATTGTAGTTCAATCAATAAAACTTTACAAAATCAAAACTCACATTAAAAATATTAAAAAGTTCAATTAATAATAATTGTTTTCAGAAAACTACAAACAACTTACTTACACCTAATTTTATGCGATTTCATGCTAAAAATTGTTAACTGTTATTCAATAGTTTTGAAAACTCATCTTTTTATTTTAACATCATTCAGCGTTATGATCAATAGTCAATCAATGTTAGAATTTTTATTTATAATTGATGTTGTTGTATCGATTAACACTTTTGATTGTCTCTTTCTACTTCCGTTTTGCCAATTTGAATTCACAAAAAATTTGTGTGCATTTACACTTTTTGAATCTTTTATCATACAATAAAGTTTTGTGTTGAAACATTCATTTTATAAATAACAAAAATTTATCACAACATTGAAGACAAATAAAAATTGAGGAAATGGAGATTTTATTAACAAAATACAAATGACAGCTAAAATTTTAAATCAATAATTGAAGATTAGCGACAAATTGAGAACATATAAAGTTAAAAATTGTAATATTGATAGTCACTTTTAAACAATATATTTTTACAGAAACTAAATTTTTGACATATAAAAATACAAAAATATTGTGTTTTAAGTAAAAAAAAATTTTTTTAGCAAAAATCATTATTTTGTTTTTAAACAATATTAAATTTTTAAAAATAGCAACATTACATCGTTTATAACTTGATATAATTACTCGTTTATATATTTTATCTGTCAATTCTCCGGTCAATGTCACGGCACAATGCGGTAATTAGTCTCAATTAAAGTGAACAACGCACAAAGAAAACGAAAAGTACTGGAAAAAGAACGGCAAAGTAGCAATCGTTGTCTGATGTCACACGCATCGTTTCTCTTCACCCGAACTGCAACCGGACACACATTGTCCACTGGTGCGGCCAACCCATTCTCTTTTTAAAGCTTTCTATTTTTGGTCTTCATTGACCACAATAGTTTCAAATAAATAACTTAAACCTCTACTAATTGTTCTATTCAGTGTTTGCTTAGATTCCACTTTATTTGTTTTACTCACACATATCACATTTTTGATGATAACTACTAGATAATTAGCGCGCATATTAAATAAAATAGTTAACACTCTAAAGAAAATAATACATTTTTTGAACAAATTTCAAATAGCTAAAATAATTAAAAAAATCAATTTTAAGTATTTCAACTTTTTCTATTTATTTTAATTTGTCTTAGAATTCATTACCGTTAGGTTAATTTAACTGAAAGAAGTAAAAAGCAAATTAAAGACTGCAAAGTGGCACTAACTTTGAACTAGGAAAAGCACTAATGTACCAATAGTAATGTAAAGTAAATGCCATTTGTCTTTAACTCCTCCCCAATTTTCATTGTTTAGCCAATTAAAAACTCGTTATTTTAAAGAAATGAGAAAAGTCACTTTAAAGTCACTTTAAATTTGCATCAGTTCAAAAATATACAAATTTAAACTTTTATTTTTTTTGAAAAAAAATCTGCAACAAGTTACAATTTTAGTTTTTAAATAATTTAAAATTGTTTTAAAAAAATTTATCAAAAAAATAGTATCAAGTTGGTACAACTGTAAAATATTAGAACCTATTAAATGATGATTAATTGCAAACAAAATTTTTATTGATTAATTTTAAAATTTTTAACAAAACTGTTTTAAAATAATAATACAAGATAATACAAACGTTAAGATTATCCAATTCATATATTTTTGATTAATTTTTGTTTAACGAGGCGTTAAAATACTACTGTTTATTGTAATTAATTTCAAATTAAATACATGAATAAATTGTAAAGTTATTAGTAAACGGTGTTTGTGTTTTATAATTTGCCTAAAATATATAGTTTAAAACTATGTAAAAAAATTTACAAAATTAAATTTTTTAAATTGTGGCACAAAGAAATAAAAACATAATAACAAGCAACATTTTAAATTTATAAAAAATGAGATATTGTTTGTTTTAAATAAATGAGTATTTAAAAACTGTTAATGAAATATATATTTAACCAAATAATTTGTACACCTTGAACAAACAAGTTTTAAAAATGGTTGGTAATAAGTTTATAAATATGTAGAGATAAAAACTAGTTTTGACTTAAAAAGTGGTGCTCTTAAATGCCGAACGTTACTGCACTTTTAGACGTTTCAAGTTAACTCTACAAATATACAAATAAAAACTATTTTTTGTTTTTAAAACCACAAACAAATGTAAATAAGTTTTGAAAAAATAAATAACTGTAAAACTTTTTAAAAATGTTTTTTCAACAAATACATTTAATGTCACCATATTGTTTTTATGCTGTTGTAAACCAAAAATTGTGTACAAATCATTTGTATTTGATTAAACTTATTTGTACAATAACAGCTTTTTTGTGTAAGTAATCATTGTAACATTTTTGTGACTATATATTCTCATGGTAATTAAAGCAATTAGCTTTTAATAAAACTTTTTTTAAATTTTTAACATGCGACATCATAATTTTACCAAGTTTTTTGCTAAATCGAAATTACAAAAAACCAATTAAATTTATTTTTTCAAATTGTTACTTAAAAAACAAAGCAAAAATATTTTAGTATTATGACTTTTTAGGTTGTTTTAAACAAAAAATTACTTTTACACACACATCAATATAAATCAAATAATAAAAATAAAAAACTAGGAAAAGAATGCAAATTGTTTTTTTAAGTTAAGCACAACAAACACAAATTTTACAGTAAAATGAACAAATGTAAGTGTGTTAAAAAATGTTTGTTTGATTCAAACAAATAATTATAATTTTGATACAGTTTTAAAAAGCGTAAATAAAAAAATAATTTTAAAATAATTGCAATGAATTAGAGGGTAAAAGAAGATTGGTCAAGCGAAAATTTAACTTTTTACTATTTTAGAGTTTATGTAAGTAAATTAATAAATGTGAACTAAAATTTAAAAATGTTAAAAATTGATCTTTGTTTGTAAAATTAATATTTTAAATATAAGTTTTTGTGGTTAGTTTAACGACTTTATTTGTACAATTTTTAAGGTGTTTGTGTGCGTGCTAAACAGTCATTAATTAAAATTTTAGTTATAAAATAAAATTTTTGTTGTTTTCAAGCAATCAATTAAACTTAGATAATCCAGATTAAAAATCAATTTAAAGTTACATTATTTTTGTTAATTTGAGCGGTTTCAACTAACTCTTTTAACTAGAGATTTAAGCTACAGGCGTTTGCCTGCAATGCTTTATCACCAAGTTTCCACCAGATGGCAATTATATTTTCTTGCCACTGTTGGGAAATTGTTAACCTCTTACAATGTTTGCCGGTTTAAGAAAACGTTGCTAATGTGACTATTAAAAATGTAAATACATAACACATAATTTTCAAAAAATTTTAAATATTTTTTAATCATTAAGTCATAAAAAAATAATTAATTTTTTAATATTTATAAATATTCAATAAAATTTTAAACAAACATCATTAAAGAAAGGTGATTTTAAAATTTAAAAGTTTTTTTAAAGATTTCTTTAACAACAAAATGTTATCTACATATTTTGCACCGAGTTCTTAGCAACTAATGGACTTCTCATGTACATAATCTATTTTAAGGTATCTTTCTAGTATGATTTTTTGCCCATTTTTATATTTGCATCTTTTTCTTTACAGTTGATGGCATTTTTAAAATAAAGGAGGGTTTTTTAACAAATACTGTAATCTTTGAAGTACATCAATTTGTCTAATATCTAAACAAAAAATAAATAACACAGTTTTTGCTTTGAAAAGCTAATGTGTAAAATCACAATGCAAATTTTTTAAACTGAAAATCATTTTGACTTAGCATTTTTTTACATCAATGTATGTCTTATAATAAATTATTGACCAATTTTTAAGCTCAAGAATCACAAATATTTTTAACCACAGGTAAAACACAGTTTTTTTGTTAAAAGTATCTTTTAAGATTTACAAGAGCGTGAGTGTCGCTTCGCGCCACGTACTCTTTAGTTTTTCCAAATTTTTAAGCAT
>JAALOO010000083.1_pt1 | contig 75403 bp, 38 predicted proteins | sample 7257641 | NCBI WGS metagenome assembly JAALOO01 (sample SAMN14085613, study PRJNA598686) | mite metagenome | biome: ENVO:01001000; feature: ENVO:01001002; material: ENVO:01001226; isolation source: single female mite from University of Michigan culture on fish food culture... ...
AGAGAGAGAGAGAGAGAGAGAGAGAGAGAGAGAGAGAGAGAGAGAGTGGGCGAGTGAAAAAAGCGGCGAATAAAATTAAAATAATACTTGCCTCGCACAGCCTGGCGATGAGCAGCGCTAATAATGCAGGCAAGGAGCAAAAGAGAGAAAAAGTCAACGCATCGATGCATCGGCGGCCAGGAGGGGGAAATGGATGTGTCCCCCCATTGAGGCTCTTTACGGCAAAGTCGATGTTGTTGTTTCCTCGTGAAGCTCTTGTTCCCCATATAGCCCCATTTTGTTGATTCCACGCGCATTCATTTGGGCTGCTTGTTCATTTGTGCTCAGCTCGCGCTGGCGCTGATCAATCTATAATAGATAGATATGGCGGCGTCATTATCGGTGAACGTCAGAGCGGAGAGAGCGGAGGAACAGGCAGTGAGACCACTCTGCGCCCGCCATCCGTTGCTGCTTTTTCTGCTCGTTCATTTGGCTTCCATTGTTTGCATGCATAAATTTGGAGCGATAATTTGCAGCTAATAGTGCCTTCGCCATAGTGCACCACTCTGCGGCCTCCATCATCATCATCAGGCGCACATTTGCATTAGGTGCAGGCAACTTGATAATGGCCATAGATGTGTCCACGACAGCGACCGGAGACGGGGGCTTCTCTCCCCTGGTGCTGCATCTCTTCGAACTGCTGTTCAACACTACGGCTGCCACATACTTTGTCCAAATTCACTCAAAAAAGGCAACGACTTCAATACATGAGCTACGATGACACACATTGCAGTTTGCTAATTTAGCAAATGTCGCCGAAAAAGCGTTCCAGTAGTGTGTCTCTAAAACAACGACCAGATTGCACTAATTAAAGGTTTATTAGGAAAACTAAGTTTTCTCGACGGTAGTTAGAAAAAGTTATTATTTGTCTGATCTACATACTAGCTAGTGTATTAACGTTTTGATGTCTGTAACGACCTTTGAAAAGAATAAAACAGCAATAGGAAGCCACATATAAAACGGAAATGCGCCCGTTTCAGGACACTGATGGTGGTGGTGCTGATGGCAGTGGCAAAGTTGGCAATTGTCGCACAACCCTTGTCTTAAGTCTTCAGTTAATGTCCTCCGCAAAGTGGCGACGGTCTGTGACGATGGCGACAAGGGAACTGGGCAAATGGGCGCATTAAGACGGTCATAAATGAATTGCAGTGAAGCGATTCGACTAGCGCAATGGCGTCATTTGCATTGGACAACGCGGCTGGCTCCCTTAAAACGCAGTAATTGCCCGGTCGGCGATTCCATTTGTCATTTAGCTACTAATTTGACTCTCATTAAAGTGCAGCACGCAAGACAAATTTGCCCATTTGTTGTAAAAATTATATTTAGACAAATTATTCCTAGTCAGAAAATAAATGCAAGTGCGACTGTAGCTTCAGCACAGTACACAGCCACTCACAGCGAAAAAAATGCTCGAAAAAAGCACCATAGCCGCTGTTGCCTCCTAATTCAAAATATCTTGTCTCGTTGTATTTTCGTGATTTGCATGTCGAAAATATTTAATTTGCTTGATTCTATTACTGAATTTAAATAAATAAATAAAGCAAACATGGTCCTGTCTAAAGAAGAAGAGAACGGGAGAGTGGCGATGGTGGCGTAGTGACGCCGAGTGGCAACTAGGCAAAGTGAGTTTGGGCGCTGGTGAACGCGACGAAGGGCTAACTAACCAAATTTATTTATTTTGTTTTACTTCAGCGCCGAGTGGAAGCGAGAAGAGGGACGAACTGAACGAAATGTTTTTGCATTTCCGTCTTGTACAGTTTTAAATGACAGCACATTATTCAATTGCACTGCCACTGGAAAGCCGTCGGAAAGCGTCGGCAGCGGCCGAATCGAGAATGGCGAACAGCGCAGAACGTGCAGCACTAATTTAATCTTCCTTCACTCGTTGCCTGTTCGTCTGTTGGCTAATTTGAAAGTTTTGACATATCAAACCTAAATTTTTACAATAATGCCAATGATAGTAATAATAATAATAAAATTCTCCAGTCTAACTCAGACATTTGCAGCCACTGCTGCCGTTGATGTTTCTGCAACTGATGCCAATACGGAAAGAGCGAGTGAGAGTTTTAATAAAAAACAGAAAATTCAAATTTAAAAATGCCAACAATTTGGTGCACTTTGCGCCCTTCTGTCGGTCTTTTTCCCTCTCTCTCTCTGCCTCTCTGTCTCTAGAAATGTTCAATGAAGCATTTTGATTAAGAATTGAAATGACACGCGCAAGCGGCTGCTACTGCTGATGCTGGCTGACGCATTGGTCCCTTCGCTTAGTTCGTTGCCTTTCCTCTTCCTCCACCACCACTACCACCGCCACCTCCTCCTCCTCCACACTGAAAGTTTCATTTAAATTAATCAATTCTCCGTTGGCAGTCTGCGCCCGTGTCTGGGACCGCCAGAGAGAAAAACAGCGAACAAGTCAGGCTGGCAAGCAGAATTCGCTCATGCATTTGCGTCAACATCAGACAATATATAAAAGATATATATGCTTACAAGCTTGTAACTCGCTAGATTAGACTTTAAATTCAAAATAAATTAAAACAGAGCTACTTTCAGATGTCGGTAGTGCCGAGAAAGTATAATTCGACCGGCGGCTGATGGTGTTTGCCAACTCGGTCGCCAAACTCTGCCTTCGCTTTCTTTCTCGCTCTTTGGCAGTGGCAAGCACCGTAGCACCACTTGAGTAGTGCAATTGGAATGAATGAATTATTAACGGCAGACAAGAGGCAACAACGGCGTGCAAGTCGCTAGTTTACTAGTAAGACAATGCAAAAATGGCAAGTAATGCTGAGCAAAGTGTGTGTGGCACTTATAAATGGCAAAGTGCGATACCAGCCTACTAACTCCAAGATGTTCGTTCTCTGTGCGTTGGTGTCCATGTTTGCCAGTTCTTGCAAACTTGCAGGACTGTGGGCAAAGTAGAGCAATTTAAAAATTTATAAACACAAACATTTATCACAAAGAAGCACTATAGTCTGAAAACACGGTAGAAAGCCAACGTTGCAGGCTAAAATAAATGAACAAATTATGTACTAGCGATTACTCTGCCAATCGTGTCTCGGAGTGGTAATCACGTCAGCCACCTATGACTGTTAGGTAATGAATCAATGGGATGCAGGCAGAAAAAACGCTTTGCAGATAAGAGAGGATGCAAAAAGTGAAGATGCCAAGAAGGACGTCCTCGAATTAATGAGCACCAATTTGCATTGCTGCCAAAGCGTCAGTAGTCGGTGCGCATACCTGCAGGTACAACACACATGGCTCGTTTGAGTCTGAGCACCCATCAAATGGCTTTCTTCTTTCTTGTAGATGGGTTCTGCTTGTCTGCCTCTGATTAATTGCCCACCAAACAAAAAAACAGTAAAAACATTGAGTTCTTTTTTCTTGTACCAGAACGTACGACTTTAGGAAAAATAGCTGCACTTTGTTTCGTTTAATTATTCTAAATGCGTTGCAGTCTTAAACCAAGAATGATTGTCCACTTTATGGTAACAGCGTGGAAGAGATGTTTGCCCTAAAATGGGCCTGACTAACGTTAAGGGTGTTTCCATAAATTAGGCAACAACAGTGAACACTTAATAGTTTTAATCACACTTTGATTTTAATAAGAAACCATTGTGAAAAGAAAAAGTAGACTACTGTTGCAAGCTGTTAGTGATAGGAAAGAAGAGCAAGTGAACAAATGGCGACACAATTGCCATGTTTAATGTAACTATCGCTTATCGCAGTAAATTAACATTTGTTCAACTGTATGGCAACACTGTGATAAAAAACTACTTCGGCTTCAGTCTTTCGGCAAATGTCCCTGTGTCCTCATCAGTGCCGCTTTGTCTTCCTGCTGCCTCGTTAGCAAATTCTAATTCCCGTCTGCCTACTGGCAAGTGGGCAAGTGGGCATCTGTCTCGATCAGCGAGGGCAACATCAGTGTAAATTACAATTCTTGTAGAATTATTAATCGCTATCGAAAAGACAACTTGCACTGGACATGTCACATTTAAGTGCATAAATTAAGGCAGTAAATGAACAAAAAAGCTTTACCATGTGGCAAGTGTGTCTCACTACTGCTCTTTTGCTAAAAAATAGTCAAAATTAAAGAAAAGAAAAAGTGTCCGCGAGGCGCAACCACAAGCGATAGACAGCCATTTGCATTTTAGTTTGTCGCAGTAGTTCGTATTGGCAGCCGTTGGTCTTTTTGTTTTGGCTAAAATCTCTCACGGGAAATTAAACAACATCAAAAATGTGTACGTAACATGCACGCCACTGCCAGAGGACTACAGCCGCCTACAAAAGAAGAAAGAAGTGAATGAACTGACCAGCAAGTGACCACCACCACCGCCAGCTATGCTCCAATGCAGCTGTCAGTGTTCAGCATTGAGTAGTTCTCGGGCAGTGGCTTTGCTGCACTTTGCCGTATCCACTTCACTTGCTTTGCCCTGAACTTGCTAAAGCATGGCAGTTGGTAGCATTTGCAGCAATAGAATTAGCGGATCAAAGGGCAAATTTGTCAGATAATGGGTTAACACGGTGATCATCACTTGTAGTGCTTTGTTTGCACAAGAGTGTGTGTGTGTGAGTGTATGGGTGATGGAGAGAACTGGTTGCGAGACATACTAGTCGACAAATTGCCAGTCATTGCGCTGTAATCTGTGCGCTCTATGTTCGGCAGCATAAATGGTAGACGCGTGCTCTAGTCAAATTGCCTCACTTGACTGATGCGAACGGGCCAAGGTCGCACCATTCACTGCCCTTTGACATAAACATCTCGCACTACAACGCCTGAACATCAACTTTGTTTCGTTTGCTTAACCCTAACAGTCGGTTTAGACAATCAAGTTTGTCACAGCTAAACTAGTGGCGCAAATGTACCAGCTAACTTAAAATTTTTAACAAAAAACTTTTGTTATAAATAAAAGTAGAATATTTAATTGACTTACACAAAGTTAATTAAAATATAGCACTCACTGCATAACTATAAACATTCACCCAAGTGCAGTCAGTAGATCATAGTCGATTAATAACAATAATGATAATAAAGCCGACTAGTTTTTAATGGAAGAGAACATTTGATAAATGTTCTGACTAGATTTATGAACATTATCAAGTCAAATCAAGGAAAGTCGGTAATTATTGTGGCCAATGTAGGCCAATTCAGTGGTTGCTCGGTTGGACGGTCAGTTTACCCTGCAATGGCCAATTTTTGATGACATTACATTGCTTTGTGCTTGGTGGTAGAACATCAGAACATATTTATATCAATATAATCACCGAACAGTACAATTATGATAGCACAATTGGACATCCAAATGGACTGTTGCAGCGTTCAGTAAGACTGATTAGCAATATTAAATTACCACTGCGAATCTATTAAACACTGCCAAACGATGCTGGTCGAGCTAATAAAATATAACGATTTGTTTGTGGCTAGCTGGCTAATATATTTTCATGCTTTTCTAATGACACACGTCGCTGACCATGACTACCAAGTGTCATCAGTGATACGGTCAGTCTGTCTGTTTGACCGTCACCAGCTAAACTGGCGACGATTACATTTCATTGAGCAGTATATATATTAATTATCACAAAACTGGCAAGCTTTCGACGACAACTTAGACGAAGTTTTTACAATTTTTTGTCTAAAACAAGCGATTCGTTTCAGTCAATGAGTGATGACGTACAAGTACAGCTAGCTTTTTAAAATGTAAAAAGCATGTTTTGTGGGGCAAATTATAAATAAATTAGAAAAAAGCATAACGCATTTCAATTTTTACAGTAGCCACTGATGATGACAAATGCAGTTCTGTGGTCGGGTACAGTGCTCTCAAAGGCGGATAAGGTGGCGCAGTGCGCTGGCAGTGTGAACAATAGCCACCGCCACCAGTGAACATGTCGCAATGTTCCGTATGGACGAAAGACGCTCCTGGCCGTGTGGTGTCGATTACCGCCTGTTTGATGATGGCCATCACTGCGCCCCACTCCTAATGGAGCCCTGTTTCCTCCTGTGAGCGAGGTGCAGACACTGGATGATGATTAAAGCAGGCTTCACTAGGCAGTAAATTAAACTATTTAAAACAGAACACAGCCACACGACCGTTCGGCAGTAGCCACGTGACTGATAAATTTCAATCTGCTTCCAAACACTAATTCATTCGACCAGTGTGTGTGTGTGCTTTGCGACAAGTACAACAACAGCAGCAACAGCGCCCGAGCTGCTTCTCTGAAATTGCTAATGACAAACGACACAAAGTTTAAATTTTTTTTTCAACAAACACAGAGACAATTGTTAACAAACACAAACACTGTGAACATTGAGAGTATAGAGAGAAAGAAAGAAGAACTGGCGACAATGATGCACATATGACGCACACACTAAACAGTTTTACAGTGGGAAAACAATTAACACAATAGAGCAACGCTGTTTGGTATTGACAGTCAAGAAAAACGATTTTAAAATCAGTTGCAAAGAAATAGAGTGACGCAAAAAATGCTATTTACGATTGAAAACTGCTACTGTTGACTTAATTGAACTTAGCAACTAAAATTTATTTGAAACAGTTCTAAAAAATCAAACATTATCGATTTTCAGTAGATGGCAAATCAAGTCAACTAATTGCACAAAGTGTCTAATGGCGCCATTCTAAGAAAAACGAACAGTCTTGCAAAGTTTAGGTAAATGCCAGCTGCTAGAGCTCTCAAGGGACAATCGACAGGAGCATGCAAAAAAGATGCAGTCAAGAGTAAAATGTCCACTTGGCAGACAAGTGACCACGTAAATGATCACTCTGATCAAGGCTCTAATTCGCAATTAATTGGAAAACGTAGTGGACAGAGCTTGTCAGCAAATTGATCACTAGAACACAATGGAATAAATGGAAGTGGACAGCAGTGCTAATGCTGGCAGCACAAAATATTGACTATTTAATTTTGTAATTTAAATGCAAGCTATAATGAAAGTTGATGGTCGCCCATAACGGTCCTACATCGATATACTTATTAGTGCACAGAAACACAACTTTGCATTTTCAGATAGGCAACTGTGGCCCGATAATCATCTAAGTGCTGAAGGAACCAACAACTAGGCAGCACTGCACAGACGTAAAATTTCCTGGTCAGTGGTAGAAAACTACTGCTGCAAAAAAGGTCATTTAAAGCGGCGTGTGGCTTCCATTTTTACTTTCAACTCAACCCATAAACTCCACAAAGCTAGGGAGAAAAAGAGCCATTTTTAAATTATTTTAAAATGTGTGCTTTTGCCTGTGATAAAACACAGCAAATTTTCTTTAATGAGACCCTTATGTAAAATGAATTCAGTATTGATGACTTGAATTAATGGTCAATAAATTCTTAGATTAAAAGAATAATAAACGATGTCTATGACTATTGAAGCATTAACTTTCAGATATCAAAAGAGGTTGGCTCATTGCTTCCTTCTGCGACCACTGCTGTCCTTTTGCGTAATCGCTATGCAGGCTAAAAACTTTTTAATAAAAGTATAAATTAAAATGAACATATTCAAATTCAATGTCGTTTAGAAAAAAGTGCTAAAAAGTTAAAGATTGTAAGTTTTTAAAATTTGTTGTTTTAAAAAATATTTTAAATTAAAAACTTGTGTTCTAAAAAACTAAAAAATTCGTTTAAAAACTTCTTTTAAATTACAGAAAAGAAGCATCTATGCTGCATTAGGCATAATTGTTTTTTTCTTTGCTGATAACGCAGCCTTAAAACTAAAATCAGAATGGACCCTGTTTTTAGAGAGACGCAATCAACTTGAGAAGTATCTGGCGCTCACTCTTAGGCTCAGTGGAAACAACCATTTGGCACCGATTGCAGCATTAATTTCGATTTTAAAATAGTATAATCTAAATCAATTTCAAGATTTTAAAATTACACTCTTGCCCTTAATGGGACTAATGCACCGAGAGCACTCTTCTCCGGTCCACATTTAGTGTTGCTCCCCTTGTTTCTCTTCTCTTCATCTTTGCGAGTCATTACACTTGCATCTACTCTGGTCTCCTTTCTCCAGCACACACACACACAGCATTGGTCTGTTTTGTTTTGCCGTTCACTAACTTTGGATCATTTAAATTTTGCGCATTCATGTTTCACAGTGGCGCACAACCAACAAAAAGTGTCCTGCGCGAACGGTGTCTCATTGGTGGTAGTGCTACTGCTGCTGCCGCTGCTGCTTCTGGCAGTGCTGGTCGCCCTGGCCGACTGTATGCATTTGAGTAGAGTTGATGCTCCATGCAGAACACACACACACACCCCAACTGCTCGAGCACTCACTTTCTCATCAATTATTGAACAAACGAAAGGAGAAGAAGCACAAGTTTTAAAATTATAGAGGATTAAACATTAAAAAAATTATAAAGTGTCCCCAAACCAGCAAGGGGCCAAGTGAGTTGTGAGTTGGCAGGCAAGTTCAGTCTCTGAAACAATGACCTGGCAAAAGGGAGCTGCGGCAACTGCTAGCCAAGTGCGCTAACCACGATCCGGCCTGCGGACACTGTGTGTATGTGTGTGTGAGTGCGCTCGACAGAAAGTAGTAGTGCCGATGAGACGCAATGGCGACGAAGCAAAAAGAACACTGCGAGGATGCAGCTTGTACTGTATGTGTGGTGCAGCTTGATCCAAGAAGAAGTGCGCGCCACTGTGCACTAGGGTGATTTGCACATTTGCGCGCTTCAGTTCGATTTCCGAGGTTGGGAAGAGTGTGGCCAGCAACGAGAGAGCAGTGTAGCTGACGTGATCAGTTGCCCCTCAAATCCTCCACCCCCTCTCACGTCCCTCTCTAGCCCCTCACTCTTTGTTTGAACATTTTAAAATAAAATTTTAAAATTTCACTAAAATCAAACAATTTCAGTTGCATAATCACAAAGTGAACCAGTGGCAGGGCGGCAGAGAGTCAGAGGGAGAGACAATGCCTGCCGCCTGAGTGGTACTTGGTCGGGCCTGAGCGCGGCAGGCTTGTTGTTGCCGACAGTGCCATTTCCATTTAGTTTGCCTTTGCTCTCTTAGTTAGTTATAAATGAGATAGCAAAGCAACACAAAACTGAAATATTAAATTGTACAATGGACGTAATAAAATTAATAGTTTAACTAGTACGCGCGCACATCAATAATAGAGGCAAACTTTTTAGATATTTTAAAATTTAAACTTTTCAAGCGCAACTTTGAATTGCCAAGAGCTGCCAAACAGCAACTGTGCGACAGACGCCAGCTAACGACTGATGATGATGATGCTGTTGTTGATGCTGCTGCTGCTGATGTCATCATCTCCTTGCTGATTAGCTCTTGACTGCATGCAGGCTCGTGTCGCCCTGCACTGAGTGTGTGGCACTTCCACTTTAGCAATGCGACAAAGTCTACTACAGCGTGCTAGGCCCGGAGACGGTCAAAGAGTCAAATGTCTGTCGCTATTGGCACACGTTTGAGTGGGTTTAATTGTGTTGCTAAGACGGCAGCAGAGAAGAGCGAGATGCTAATTATAGAGCAAGTGAAAGCACAGGCACAAGCACTAGAGTGGCATAATTCAGAGGAGGCAGAGGCAATGGAGTAAAATGGGCGATAAGGGGGTTAAGTGGGTTGTGTCAATGGCTGGAGGAGCGTGCGTCGCATAATATGGCGACAACTCAATCAAGTCGGCTTCAATTGAAACATTATGGTATGCAGGGGCTGGTCGGGCAAGAGTTATGCACATTTAATGACAACAATTACTGCACGCTGCGGGTACTGCTGGTAGCGGGAGTAGAGGTGGTGGTGCAATTCAACGTGGAGCACTGTGTTGAAAGTGTCTGAACGAATGAATAGATGACATCTTTCTGTGGCCTTGCTCAACCACCACCACCACTGGCTCAATTGTGATGGAGACCGGCAACACTGGTGCATCGTTGAAGGCTCGAAATTGGAGCCCATAGATACGGCAGCTTCATTCATCATCATTACCAGCAGCTATTATCACCCGTTTCCAAGCTAGAGTTTTTAATGGCAATAAATTCTTAGGCTAAAAAGTTGAGCGCGTGTTAGGCATAACAGTCATTGGCAGTAATCGAGCTCTCCACTGAGGCGTATTTGCTAATGTTTTCTAGGCAAATTAGAAGAAATCGTTTTAAAATTTTAATTTTACACTAGCGACAAAAAAGAAAGTTTATGCTGAACGACTTTGTTGCAAAGTGAATAAATATTTTATGCCTTTAGAGACACTGAAAGTGGCATTGGAGATGTCGGCCACGGCGCCAACATTAGCTCAAATGATAGCAAAAGAAAGATGGTCGACGGAAAGCAAACTGATAAGCAATAAAGAATCGATTAATCTATTTTATGACAAATTTTTATTTTATGCAAAGTGTAATTATGCTCTTTCAAAAAAACCAGAACGACAAACTAGGCGAATATTAATTCAATGGTAGTGCATATTATTAACGATGCGACGATGATTTGAGCCCGTCTTTCTTTTAGATGCAATTAGAATGCAAACCAGAACACTACTTGGAAATATTTGAATTGATCTGCATTGACCAATGGAGACTTAAATTGTCAGCTGTTGCCAATGCCCTTGTATGCCGACTGGAATCTGCCGACTTATTTATTATTAGAAAAAACGTTTTCCAACAATAACGGATCGCCATTTTAAAAATAAAACGGCAAAGCTAAAAGCCTTTTTTAAAACACAAAATTATAAAATCAATTTTTTATTTTTTTGTTTTTAATTATTTTCAAGTGTAATTTTAATAAAAACTGTTTACCATTCATTTGAATTTTTCTGACTAAACTTTGTCCTTGTTTACAAAAATACCATGTGCTTGCTCATTAACAAAAACCGTAAAAAAGAAGCTCTGTTTTTGGAACGATTGCTATGCTAATATTATTAATAAGTGCTCTTTTTATTAATTTTTCTTTTAGCTATGTGTGTGAACGAGTCAATCTCCAATGTGCGACACTCATGGTGATGGTGTGCACTCCATGCATTTGATTGTCTTTCTAGGCAAACGTCCAAGGCAGAATCGACAATGATGAGGACGACAGTGCCCAGACCAATTCAATTCCTCACAATCAAAATCACACTCGTCGACAGATGAGAAAGCAAAGGCACCGAATGAATGCAGAACGACTATAATTGTTGACCAAACAAAACCAAAGAGGCGACAGCTCGAGTGAAGATCAGCACTGAAGCAATGAAACACAGCCAATGTGAAGCAGTTGGCAAGAGTATGCAATATAGATAGAGGGCAATTGTGACCGCAGACTTATTAGCAAACGATTGGTTCTTTTCTGGAGTTTTTTTTGCTTTGGATTGTTGGCTTAATTAAATTTCTTAGTTTGCCACAAGTTTTTGTTGATGGTAGTGTCGAGGAAGGCAAATCTAGGCAGCTTCGATTGCTCTATCATTTACCACTGGCAGCACACACTCAATCGAGTGGCTGGCTGGCAACCAATCAAATAATACAACACGCCGGCGAGCTCAATCAAAGGCGCCCAGTCATCTTAAAGTAAATTGATTGGCTGCTTTTCAGAATTAAGCAAAGTTTTTTATTAAATCACGTAAATCACGTCTTAATATAGATAATTAGCTTAGTCCACAGTGTGCAAGTGACTGCTCAGCGACAAATTCAGCTGTTTGCAAATAGAATTAACGAATAAACAAATTTTTTCACAAAAGCAAAAGTAAAAAAATATTTTTTTTATTATCCAGCAAACCGTCAAGTTACTAACAAACTAACGCCTGCTTTGCCACAATACTGCAAAGCATTTCATTCAGATCTGCACCGACATACACAGGCAATCTGAGCGGCAGTTGTTGTGTTGTTGCTGTTATTCTTCAGTACGACTTTCAAATGCTAACTGGGCAATTGTGCTTGACGTGAATGGGCTGCTCAGTGAATATTCAGTGATAACACCGACGGCAGTTGCTTCTGAGCAAGATAAATAGCTACAATTAAGTTCAACTCCAAATTGGACATTTCATTACATGACGAGTTGGTCTTTCTGTGTGTGCATTCTTAGTAAAGATGCAATTCTCGTGGGATACACAACAAATGTTGCTGCACGATTCTGAAACGCCGAGATTTGCATAGATTTCAAATTATAAAGCAAAAATAAATAAATAATCTAGTTATTCTAAATATACACAAAAATTTTAATATTTTTTGTTGCAATAAAAACGTTAAACAGTTTGAAAAACTTGTGTGTAAAATTGTTGTTCAATAATTAACAAAATTCAAACAAAGAAAGTTTATTACTGTTTTTTTTAACTGTCGGAACTTTTATAACAAGAATTATCATCAATTTTTAAAAGTAAATTCTACAACTTTTTATTAAGCAAATTTTTTTATTTTTAAAATCACTTTTTCAATATACTTCAGTTTTATTTACTACTGACGTCATTAATTGACGTAGTTAGTTTGTTAAAAAAAATTTAAAAATATTGTAAATCGGAGTACTTTCTTTCTCTGGACAACTTTGGCTATGTCGTCTGTCTAAATTTGTGCAAATACCCATTTGTAGTCTAGTCATTTGTGTTTTAGCTAAAAAGCAAAGTTAAAAGTGGCGTTTTGAAAGAAAAGTAACTTCTTTTGCTAGTGGACAAAAAATGGTAAAATGGGTCTCTTTGCATAGATCAATGGCGATATTGAATTAGCAAGGTGCATTAGTTTACTGATTCTGCTGTTATCAAAGCTCACTTGCCTGTTTTCTACAAATTGGCGCTCATAATCAGAGATAATAAATAATAATAAATAAAATTTTAAAATGTATCCCGCAAAGGGGACCAACATTCGGCTGATTTTACAGCAGTTTTTTATTTTAATGAGAAGAGAGAGAAAAGAAGCCTTAAAGTGCAGTGGTGCACTACCATTGGCACAGACATGGCCGTGCGCACCCGGGAAAAACTGCTTAAGGTGCTTCATTAGGCGAAATTGGTCGCAATTTGCATCGAGACAAGCAGGCAAGCCATTTTAATGCGTTTATACGATTTGGGTACTTTTGCTCTTGGTTCGTCTAGTGCCGAGCAGCCTCCAGAGTCAGCAGGATAGCAGCAATGGGGCCTTGCAATTTGAAGAGCTGAAGCAGCTAGCCCTGTCAATGTTGCCATTTACAGAGGGGCAAACAGTAGAGGGAAAAAGAGAACGTGCGTGCTAGTATTGCTTAATTTGAATTGCACTTCAGCACAGAGTGACATTTAGACGGCGGGCAAATTGAGATGATGAGAAAGAATGTATGCATCATTTTTGCTCTTGAATTAGAGCGGATTAGAGCAAGGAGAACAGCCGTTGCACCAACAGTGAAAGCAAGTGTGTGTGTGTGTGCCTGCAAGTAGGCGCAATTACCGGGCTATTGTAGCGACGATTGCTGTCGAAGAGTCCGTAGCCGAATTAGAAGTTGCAGTACAGTGCAGTTAGCACTGCCAGTTTGCTCGTTTGTATCATTTGAGTGCGCAAACACTGCCAGTGCAGTGTCACACTAATTTTGCCTCTGTGCATCATCTACAGGCAAACATGAACATGGAACACGGCCAATGACAAAACATGCCCAGAGCAGCAGCGGCAGCACTGAGATGCGGAAGGTGGAAGCTGAGGACAATGAGGCTGATTGCGCCCATTTCGCCACTGCAGCAAACACCCGTACCAGTACCAGCAGTAGCAGAATAGGCAGCAGCGGCGGCATCATCGGCGTCGAGTGCAGTCCACTGACGAGTGACTGTAATTGACAATCGCTGGTCGTCACCCGAGCAGAACAATTAAAGATGCTTGAGCAAAAGCAAAAACAAAGCCCGCAGTGTAGAGCGCAGAGTGGGAGAGCCTGTAGAGGGGCATTCAAATGAAGGGCAGGCACTGATCATCATTCATCGTGCCAGACGCGACCCACCGAACTTGAACATCAGGCCCGTCTAATGCATTGCAGTGTGTCACCGATGCATCGATGCAGTGAACACGGCAATCTTCTGCGCCCATCTGATCGAACTAATTTCCAATTCTTAATTCTAATTTTGGTGTAGATCGCTCGGAGATGGTAGTCCTTTATGGAGAGTACGAAGAATAGTTTGCAAAGTCGAGCTCGACTCAGCAGCTTCCAAGAAGAAGGAGAAAGAAAGAGAAGAAGCGCACTTTTTGCAGTCGTAATTGTTGTCAGCTTTGTGCTGATTAATCTATCATGCCATTTATCTCGCTTCTTTAACATTCGATCGGTCTTGTTTTGTGTCTAATCTTGCTTGATCTAATCAATCATCGACTTACATCCCAAGATTGAAACCTAGTCAACGCAAGAGACAAAGGCGCAGTCAGAGAGGCGAAAGACGCCAATGACGCCAGTGAAGCGACCATTGAGACACTACTATCTTTGAGAAAAACTGGTAAAATTATTTTTGTCAATTAATTCACAAATGCACACGCAGCTCAACTTTGATGGTACAGCAGTACTGCCAATTTCAAGTCAGAAATTAATACAATATAAGCAAATTTATTTTCTTTTTGACTGCTTCAGCATCACTCCGCAGCAGAAATGTAAGGGCAATTGACAATTTTGCTGGTCAATTGATTTGCAGCCCCAGATCCATATTCCTTTGTCTCTGTCCAACTTGGCAACTCATTAATTTCATTCCCTGTCCTTGCTGTTTTCGACCAACGATCAAAATGTTAAACATTTTCCAAATATCGCAGTACTGCCTTTGTCTTAGTTTGCAACGAGAGTGCTGTCACTGCAGTTGCTGCTATCACAGTTGCTGTCTGTGTCAAATGGATAGTTGACTATAAATCAAGTGCATTGCCAATTAATAAATGCAATCTGCTTGACGACGGCAGTGAGCATAAAAGAAAAGGAGGCCGAGTGAGGAGAATCTTACTAGCATGGCTGCACTCTGATCTCAGTAAATTCGTGAATGGACAGCTTGTAAATTAATTTATAATCAACAGCGCATTCGGTGTGCCCCTGTGACAGTTTGATTAAAACCGTTGCCTATTTTGCACTGGATACTTTTGCAGTCGGTGAGCAGCGAAGAGAGAAGTTCTGAACACTGCCAACTGGCTGGCTCCAAATTGGCCAGATTAAAGCCGCACTGGATAACTGCGATGCGGGAGAAGTCTGCAAAAGAGCACAGTGTGCAGCACCACTTCAGCAGCAGCAGTAATGTTCTGCACTGAACGTGGCCAGACGATGCGACGAGCCCAATTTCAATTCCACTCTGAAGAGAGCAAGCTATTTTATGAAAATTAAGGCTTATTATTATAAAATAGAGCTACGCGCTAGACAAGGATGATTTGCTCAAAAAGAGACAGTTCGAAACGATGAGATGGGCACTAGATAGGCAACTGCTGCCGCTGCTTCTGCCTTTGTGGATCATCTCACAAAGCAATCGGCAATTTCAACCATTTTCAAATGCAGCTTTTTCAGCCTGGCGTTCTGTGTGCAGAAAGCAAATCACATAGGTAATTACAGAAGATTGCATTAAAATTTATTGCAAAATTACGTTTTAAAATTTAATGTTTTCAAAATCGATTAAATCTTTCCTTCAGCTTTTTTGTATCAAGTCCCATTATTTGCCTCGCAATTATGCTCTAAAACTAAAATATTTAGTACAGATGAAAAGAAAAAGGACAAACGAAGTACAACAACTTAAGTGAGTCCCAATTGCTTTCTTTTTTTCAGAAATCGGCCACATGCAAACTAAGTCCTTATACTGTAAATCGACAAATTACATCAAGTCAGTAAGGACACTGAATATGGTGCCCAGAAGTAGCAATATCAATCACCAAAAGGTTGTGCTTTTTTGGCTCACACAACAAGACAAGTTGGCAAATGTGTATACAGCTAAATAATTCTTAAAGTTAGATGGTATCCCAACAGTTTTTTTGGTCATACACTTTTCATTAAAGGTTTTCACCGCATTTCTCAACTTGGCCGACGTGCCAAGTTGAACATGAAACACAATCACTGGCACCTACTGCTGCCAACTTTGAGTCTACCCACCGTCGTCAACTAGTAATTGCCTCGAATGCTTGAAAACAAAACCAAAAGCGGTAAGAGTACATCTCCGCCACTGACAATTAATTCTCAAGTCAGCAATGCGATCAATTATTAAAATGCTCATCAAGAAGAATACTGTTTTGCAATTAAGCAAGGACAAGCCCATCGTCGCTTCATGTCTTGCCCACTGTATAGTGCTACCGTTGAAAGTGGTTGATGTTATGTTTTAGAATTTTTATGGTTTTAGAACTGTAAAGCATTGCTCCCTCGTTCTATTAAGAGTGACACATCTTACTGTAGTGAGTTAGTCGTTCTTCAGTTTACGTTGATTAAAGTTCTCTATCAACTCGCGCTCTCCTAGCCTTCCCAACACGTTATCAGCTCTACCTGTAACTATCGGTTGACGTAGAAAAGATTGGGACAAAAGTTGAAAATGACCAAGTTTGCAAAAATGCCGCTTATGTCGAAGAAGAAAAAGTCCATTTCGGAGAACCGCAGTCCCACAAACAGTTGAAAAACACATTGTTTTTGTTACTTGAAATTAAAAAAAGAATTAATTTACCAGCCCAAATTATTAGATCTTAGCCTATCAGGGGCATTAATTTAGGAAGCAAAGGAAAGGGGCAAGTCAGTGGTGCGGGCGCGGCGACGGTTGCTGCCACTGCTGCTGCTGGCAAATGAGAAAGCAAACCCAAGTCTCTAATGGCATGCCAAGAGAGAAGAACTAAAGTGCAAACCCTTTTGCCTTTTCCTGTGGTCCATTTTCCAGAGTACTCTGGCTATATAGGCATGGAAACAGAGAGGCACACTTGTACACTCACTCACAGACACCGAGCGCACATCACGTTGACTCTGTGTGGCAAGAATGCAGTTTTATAAGAAATTAATGGCGCCATATTCAAGACATTAATTTCATTATGCGACTGGAAGAGAGAAAGAGCTGGCCTAGGCTCCAGACAAAGTCAGCGCGCCTCAGCAGCAGCACTTGACGGTGGAGAAGCAGCACCAGCCGCGGCACCACTCTGCTGCATCATGGCGCCACTCTGAACACCAGTGTGCCAGAGTGGTCCTTGTTCTCCTGCATGCCCCAGCAGCACTGGTACCCTTCTCCTTCTTCCTCTGTATTTATTTATTAGTTAGAATTTTTCTTCATTTTGCCATTCAATCAATCGATTTAGAGCAGTGCGAGGCAACCAGCCACCAGCAACTTGAGAGCAGCAGCGGTGGTAGTAACGGCGGCGGCGGCACAGACACAACCCGACACTAACTCTAGCGAGGACGGCAGCAGCAGCATCAGCATCCTCTGCCGCTCCTTTGCCTAATGCTATCTCTGTTCCATTATTCAACTTTATTTGCGCATTTTAATTTGCGCTTGCCAGATTGACTTGCAGTCCTGCGCCATTGTGGCCTCTCTACTCTTCTCTCTTTCCCTTGCTGTAGCCATCTTTGCGTCGCTGCTCTGTACTGCACTTTGGAACAGTCGCTGTAGCATCAACAGCAGTGGCAGCAACGACGATGACGGCAAAAAGAGAGAGAGAGAGAGAGAGAGAGCGGAAGAGCCATGGTTCCCTTCATGGATGCTCTCTCGCAGTGCCGTTCCGTTCTCGTCCCATTCTCTCCTGTGCCCCATTAATTAGGCGTCTTCATCTACATTTTCTTCGCTGCCGTCGTCCAATCAGGTGGCGTCTTGAGGCAGAAGAAACATCCACCGAAGGCGGTGCTTTCTCTGTGATTATTTTAGACTTATTTTCTTATTAAAACTGACTTCATTACTGCTCCCTTCTGCGCTTGCACAAGCCTTCAAGCTCTAGTTAGTGAGAATATACTGTTTTTCAGCTGTACAGCAAAGCTCGTACGCTAGATGACGTTGTAAGAGTTAGTAGAGAAAGAGGCAGCAAGCAATAAGGAAAATGCGTTTGATTTATTACAAAAAGCCAATTCCATTGGTCATGCATTAGCTAGTGGATAGCCAGCGGACTCTGTTCTATTATTAAAAACAATAACAGTAAAGTAGAACAATGGACTCAGTTTAATTCATTTCATAAATTAGATGAATATATGCGCGTGTCTGCACTGGCCAGTCGATAAGAAGAATCTGCAAATCAGACGCGGCTGCTGTAGCTAAGAGAAAGACGGAGAAGATGGCCAAGGGAAGAGGCCGGATCCCGGCTGGGCAAGCCAAATGAGCCAGTGGCAGCAGGCGGACATAAACATCTGCCCTGGTCATCTTGCTGAGTGCTCTTCCGAGCGAGGTGACTTATCCTGGCAGGCAAATGCGTGAGCTTAGTTTGCAGTTGGCGCCCTTTGAAGCTCAGCAGTTGAGTCAGAGGCTCTCGTAATTGCTAATGCAAAGTGCACTACGCAAAGCAGCATTTCGCTCAATTGGCCCCAACAATAAATAACCAAATATTAGTGGACAAGACTGCCCAAATGAAACTAACGCCAAACTTCATTACTTCACCGCACTAACAAATAGACAGACAGTCAATTATCTTAATAAGCAATAATATTTGTCGCAATGACTTAATAATTCAATTCGGCGGTAATTGCTGCTTAATAGTACACTTCGGATCAGCAAAGACGCATATACACTGCTGAAACAAGCTCATTTGTTTGTTTGTGTCAACGCCAAATTATTAATCATTGTGGTAACATGTAAATACATTAGCTTGGAAGCACGTCGGCAAGAGTGTGCGTGCTCCGCTAAGAGGCCACCACAAAAGTGGTCAGCACCATCAGTACCATCGCCAGCAAGCAACGAACGACTGACTGACCCAACAGCAGGAGAAGAGGAAAGAAGGTAATACAACAAACATTAATGAGGCAAAATCATCTAAGAATGAAGCCCATTTCATCGGGAGGTGGTTCGTGCCAATTAGAAGCGCCATGCAAAACCGTTATTAGGTCTGGTGAATGGCAAATTGCCGCTGTAGCAGACCATCATCCGATCGATGCCCATTTGACGTATCGTGATGGCTGCTGCGATTGAACTGCGATTCAAATGAAGGTGGGTTCTGGTGCTGTCCACTGGCAGCCGCGTGCTGAGGCAAATGAATGAGACTGTGAGCAAGTTGCTCTGCCCGAACGCCAAGCGAGCAGTGGAGCAGAGAGCAGTGCCAGCACTGCGAAGCATCTGCATTTAATTGCACCGATTGAAGAGTGTGCTGCATCGGACGTACGGTGTGCCTCTGAATGCGTGTACATATGTAAAGCAAGAGGCAGTGATAGATAATTCCGCAAAATAGAGCCTTTCAGTTGTGAAACTCTCTCACTCTCTTTCTCTGTGACTGTCTATCTGTCGGTTGGACTGCGTATGCTGATCGATGTGAGCGCACCAGTGGACGCCACTCGCTCGACAGGCACATAGACACTGGCACACACCGAATTTGGCAACTACTAGCTCTCCTCCAATCGATTACTGATGGCCAAGCAAGGAAGAAACATTCTCATTTGCACCGAGCAGATATAGAAATTACAATTTTCATCTAATAAACACACGGCCTAATTTGATTATGGTTGCAAGCACAGTCCGCGATTCAGCTGATTAATGGCAAAAGATGGCCAGCAGAGAAGAAGAAGAAGAAGAAGATGGAAAAGGAGAAGGAGAAGAAAGGGAAGAAAAGAAAGAAAGAAAAGGAAGTGATGCAGTGGCCAAGAGAAAGAGTGGCCAGTGCAGCGCGGCAGCAGCAGACGGCAGACGGAGAATGCATCGATGCTGGCTGGTCAGGAGGAATTAGGCGCGCACGGAGCACTAAGTAAATAATGAATCGATGCTGCAATAAGGCGCAATGAATGAGTGCTTCCAAATGTGCTATATAAATCTTCATTTGAATTTAAATTCAAATTCAACACAACGCGAGTAACGAAAGTCCAGAGGAAAGGCAGGAACACTAACTGGCAGCGGACAGCAAGCTGAAGGCTCAGGCAAAGTGTGTGTGTGTGCCTGTTCTCTTCCCTTGACAGGGGAGAGCAAGAGATGGACCAAAATCGATAAAATTTAAATTGAACTCTAGTCTGGCTTTAGTTAGTGGCCGAGCTGTTTGTAAATGAAGGCAAAAGAAGCAAGTGAAGGGCAAAGGAGCTAGCTTGCTTGCTGTCGTGCCAGTGTTCAGCGCACAGTCCAGCGTCCATTGCCTGCCTGCCTGTCAGTCGGGCAGACATCTGGACAAGAGGGCCGCAAGAAGGGCCCCGCAATAATTGCAAAGGCAAAGCATTGCTTACCCAAACATGGCGACTCAAGCGGCAACCGGCACGGCGCCCCAGAGAAGTAGGCCCAAACTTCAGCCAACAACACTCGCCAAGCAAATTAAATTAATTTTCCTATTTTCCTATGCAATTTTATTAAACTTAAAATTAAATTTGACTTAACTGAGAGGGAGAGAGTGAGAGGGGAAAAGAAAAGGCAAAGATGGAGAACGGTCAGTGGCAAACACAAAGCAGAGACCAACGACATGACAGCTCTTTCATTATTTAAATTTATAATTTTACTTTTCCACCGTTTTTTGAATTTCAAATTCAAACTAACTAAGCAATTTTTATATTTATGCCTACGAATCTTAATTTAATAAAATATTAAAAAAGCATTTTAAATTTAAATTTTATTAAAATAAATAGTTTAGTCGGGTGGACAGTGAACGGTGAGTGGAACACCATTTACAGGAAATCGCTCAACAATTTGACTTGGCGGAAACTAACTAAAGCTTGCGGGCTGATGCTGTCTGAAGAACACTACAGCAAAATAAAAGACTGAACTGCAAACCGACAGTACACACAACTGGCCTTGTCACTCAGAGGAAGGCCATTTGGCGGTGGCTAAAACAACGACTGAACAACTGTGCAATACGTCTTAATTGTCGCTCAAAGTAGGTTAATGAATTGCATCAGCCGCAGCAGGTATATAGCTGGCGGCTAAACCTGGCACTCTCCACTCAACACTTGCACGTGTCCTCTCTTCCCAAGGAAAGCACAATTGGTGGTCGAGTGGTGATGAATGCTCGGCCAAAACAGGCTAGAACATTTGGTCGATCATTACTGGCAATCACAGGCGCAGCTTGGTTAATTTGCAAATTGGCCATATAAATTCATTAAGGTGAACGCGTGTGCACCGGTGGTTGTGGTGGTGGTGTGTGGACCACGTTTGTCAGTCTAACGGCACTAGGCAAATCATGACCAAAGACTGCTGCAGTCGTGCTGGCACCTGTCCCCTCTACGCCTATTGACCTACTTTACCTTACCGCCGAACCATTTGACTGCAATTTGTCTTGCTCACACCTAATTGCCATCTGCACTCGATGAAAACATGACATCACTTTTTGTCTATTTGATCCGAGTAAGATTATCTAGCTGATTTACAAAATATTTTTTATTGTTGGCTAAAGTGTGCATAGATGGCGCATAAAAGTGAAAACTAAAATTTTATTTTGTTCGCTTCACTCTCCACAGCTTTCAGTGTAATTCTTCTTTTAGTCAAGAACTATCCCTCTAGTAATGCTTTGAAATGTTTTCAAAAACAATTAAAACATTAGGTAAAACAATTTAAAAAATAAACGGTATTAAAAACTAGTTAACTAGCAAAATAGTTCATTAAGTTTTTAATGAATTTGTGAAAATGTTATACTTTTGTGTTCAGAAATACAAATTCTGACAAAACAGTTTAATTCATTATTCTTAAATACTGAAATATAAAAGTTTAAAATGTTTTTAAAAGTTTTTCAATATCGCTTTCAGAAAGATGCCCTACTTTGTGCAAAACCTCATACGGTTGAGTAGATGAAACTACCAAATATAATTACTAGAGACAGAACAAATGCAAACAAACAGTCTCAAATTGAACGAAACATATAAGTTGAAGAATATATTGGCAAAAGTGAATGCCAGTAAACCACAGCATCGACATAATCAGTAGCAGCAGGCCTTTGCCTCTGCTCTCCATTAGATGTTGCGCCCATGTTGCAAGCTGGAAATCAATTTCAAAATTAAAATAACATTAAAACGTTATTAAAAATGCTGATAAAAGCATTGAGCTTGAATAGAAAAGTATTCTAGCGTTAACAGAATGCCGCTAATAATGGTAGCATATGAAAAAATTTAATAGAAAAAATTTAATTTCGTTATACATTTAAGTCATTATTAACAATTTGGGAAACGCATGCAAATTTGCCCTTAAATTACGACACAAAGCATTTCCTTGCCGCCGACTAATAATAGTCTTTAATAAGCAAACTAATTTTAATATTATTAAAATTGCTCCAAATATTTTGTCTGCAGTTTGTGCACTGCGGCAGCAGTTCGTGGCTGTGCAGTTGTGTGCTGCTCGTCAGAGGAGGCCTCCTTGCATTTGTTTAAATGTCTAGCATCCTTTGCGACCAAAAGATTGTGCCTGAACAAAGGATGCAGTGCACGCGCATGCAGCAATCACCGGCTTCTGCATTCCGTGCCGAAATGAAGATTACAAATTATAAAAAGCACTGCACTTTCAATGCACTCTACTGAGAATGGAGAAATGTTTTGAGCTGCCGCTACTGCTGCTGCGGCCTTTCAGCACTGCTAACGAAATAAGCAAGCAAATGGGCCTTCTCATCTGATTTTGTTTTGCATCCGTTTGCAGGCACACATGAAACCGATGTTGTGACCGATGGCAGCAGTGGTCGATTCTTCACATCACAGATGGTATTGTACAAGAGAAAGGCAAAAAAGAACTGTGTAGCAAATAAGCTAATTGTACGTTTGATGCACTGCCGTCTAGACCGCTGCACCGGTAATGCCAATCTAGCCATTAGGGCACTTTAATAACAGCGTTGATTAAAAGTTGTGCCTGATTTGTCAGATTGTGGCGGCGGTTTGCTGGTAGTGCACCAGACAAAACACACTTTTGTGATGTCCGAACAACTCACAGTGACTGTGCCTACTTTGCCATCGATTTGCATGTCTCTCTCTCTCTCTCTCTCTCTCTCTCTCTCTCTCTCTTTCCCTCTGTCTTTTCCCGTGTATTGTCCGACCAATGACCAGTCTCTAATGGTCACACGCACAATCGTAAATGTACCCTCAATAGAGTGGCGGTGTGCAGTACCACCACCGCTTTTCAAGAAGTCTGCCCCGAAGTGAGCGAAGGTGGACAGTGTCACGGTTTGACCAGTCGTGAATGTTCATCACTAGCTGGCAATTCTTTCAAATCAAAGTGAGCAGAGAGCAGTCACTTTAGAGGACATAATGAAGGGTATAAACAAAACCGAGCTTAATTCAAAGTTGCATTAAAATTGATTAAAAAAGACAATTCGTGAGCCAGATAGCACAATGCTAACTGGCCAGTGAAGTAATATTTGTGCCTGAGACGAAGATGTATATTCATACCCAGTGGACAACAGCTCACTGCTCGATTAAAAGTGCTCTGTCTCTGGAGTTGTGCCTTGTGATTATCATTTTCACTCGTCTATGAATACACACTCACTCACTTGCACTGTGTCGCCCGTCATAATAACACGGTCTAGCAATTGAAGAATTGCTTTTTGATTTGTAGCATTTCAATCGCAGTGTCAGTCAGGGGCTGAGAAATGATGATAATATAAAAAATGGATGCATTGATTATGGCTCAATAGCATACTTATTACTGTGATCTCGAATGTCTCTTCTCATGATCATGTCTCTCTTATAATTAGAAAACGAAGTAAAACAATACATTTACATGGCCAGGTAGAAGTGTGCAGATGGATGCTGCAAAGGACGAGGCAGCTTTGATTCAAAACAGTGACGGGAAAGAGCAAATAGAAGATTTCAATCGAAGCAGAGAGTAATTGACCAGAATTGTGTGAACTCTGACCGGGACTGAAAGAGACAGAGTGAAGACAGACCTGGCGCCAGACAGACAGATGCAATTATGAACTGGCCAGCAAAATTAGTAGTAGTAGTAGCAGCTACTGCAGCAGCACCTCACCTCCACTTACCACTCCGATGGAGCAGTGAGGTTGTGTGTGAGTGTAGCCACTCTTTGGAGCGCTACGAGGCCAATCATTCTCGAGATCAATCACACACACACACACACACACACGGTGGCAATTAGTCTTTAGTGGCGAGCAGAGTACATACACAGAAAGAGACTCTTATGAATGAGTAGTCCCTCTCCTTCTTAGTTCACCTGAATTACTCATCATCTTTCGAGTCGATCACTCGCAACAAGGCGAACGCGAACAAGCAAAGATAAGACAAAGCACAGTCGGCCAAGTGCTTGGTTGTCCTCAAAGCACTGAATGAACTGACTCTACCGACAGGCCGGCAGGCACTACTGTCCGCCGATTGTCCGCTCACTCGCTCTACCTCGGCGCTCTCCCCCTCTCTTTCTTTCTTTCCCCCTCTTTTTTGCCTTCATTCAGGTCGCAATCAAGTCAGTTTACTATGACTTTGAAAAATACTTTAATTTTAATATTGCCAATTGGCAGTTGCTCCAAGTCGCCTGCTTTTCAGCCAATAATAGAATATAATTACAGCACTCTCTCAGCGAGTATTTTAGTGAGCTCTCTCCAGTTTGTGTGCTTACACAGGTTTACGAATGGTGAGGCAGAGAGTGATTTCTTCTGTTGGACTCTCTCTCTCTCCCTCTCTTTCTACTTTGAGATCTATTATTGGCACGAGAAATAATCTACAGCAAAACATGCAAAATATAAATTTGCATCGATTCTGTGTGTGAGTCGTGCTGGTGGTGGTAGTAGTGATGCTGTCCGCCTGCCACCCCAGCACCACTACACCACGACACATGACACTGTCCAGTGTGTGTGTGTGTGTCTGAGCTCCTCTGGCGGTCATGTTTGCATTCACCTGTGTGAATTATCAAGAGTGGCCAGGCAATAAAAACAATGCAACAAAGAAACACACACACTCGGTGATAATGGCTTCAAAGGAGAGAACGATCGAAAAAACAGCAAAGAGTGCATTTCTCCACAAAAATGTATGCTGCCATTACCGTCGCCATTACTGCTCTCATCATGCTCGTCATTACGATTTGATAGAATTAACACAACGCATCGAAATGTGTAGTGCAAAAAGCGAACCGAAGCAAACGTTCATGCACATCGGCCACTAGTGCTGGTGCTATTATTAGCCGAGCAGAGTAAAAGACATGCTGCGACTGCCTCTGCCCCCTCTCCATTGCCATTGTTAGCAGTTGGCAATATTTCCCAAAAATTAAGAGAATTTAAAGCCAGCAGATAATTTAAAGACTCATTACGACAGACAGTGTGACTGCCTCTGGAGCCGTCATTACCGCTGAAGAGCGCCATTAGCTGATCATGGCGGCCAGCTTTCCAGCTTTGAGCGGCAATACTTGAGCGATCGACAAATTAAACAGGTGGAGCCACTTCTTATGTAGGTGTTTGCTGATTAAGTGCACCACTATCAGCGAAGGAGAAGAGAGGAGGTACTAATTGAGCGGGCTAAGATGATTAGACACTGATGGTGGGAGGTTTCTTGCAGCTCACGCTGAACCGTAATTAACCATGCTACAAACTCGCTCCGATGAACTTGCTCTCAAAGTGGCAAGTGAAGGAAGAGAGAGAGAGAGGGAGAGGGAGAGAGCAAGTCTTGTGCAACCATCTTGGACTCTCTGTTTTGAGTCGCTTTCATCGCCAGTTCAAGTGCTGGTGTATGGTGAATGGTGAGCACTGTGCACAACAACTCAACTGGGGGAAAGAGAGAGAAGAGCTGCCTGGCTGGCTGGCTGAGAAGGCGCGTGAATGAATGCAACTAAAACCTGTTTGTCTATAGTATAATTACAATAATTACCAATGAAAACTACCGTCTGGTTATGCATGCATGGCCCTGTGTGAGAGAGAGAGGGAAGACTTGAAGACGATGGACAAAAAATGAATGCAAAGGGAAGATGGAAAAATATCAGAAAAAAGAAAGGTAGGCAAGGAGAGATAGATTGGAGGCAAAAGTGGCCAGCAAAACAAATGGATACTGCACTGAGAAAGAGAGAACGCGTACATGGAAATGGATGACTGAACCAGTGAGTGAGGGAGTGAGAGAGAAAGAGAGATTGGCAAAGGTTGGTAGGTTCGCTACAAGTCAAAGACATCGCGAGAAGAGTCCGCCGAGGGCATCGAGCTGGCTGCGCTCCGCTGCCTTTCAGATCGCATAATCTGGTCATTATCATTATTCTAATTGAAATTTTTTCTCTCCAGCAAGGCTCAATTTTGCAGGTGCAATCACTCGTTTATAGTGCCCTGGCACACTTGTGCTCTGTCATATTAATGATAGTGATAATTGCAGTGCCACTCAAAGGGAACTGCGTAGAGAGCTCAATGTGTTTTTCCTTGGTCGGTATAATCGAAGAAATCTCACAGAAAGTCAGACTGACAGACACAGTGAGTGAGTGAGACTATGCTTGTGCGCTGATAAATAGCCGCCGCATATGTGCTTGCTTGCTAATCATTGGGTCCACTTGGCTACACTACTTCTGCTAGACCCCTACGCCACCTACTCCACCTACACTGTGATGAACTCGGCGTCAAGACAATGGCCAGATGTAATTCGATTTATTACTGCCTATGAGAAATGAGATATCTTACCTGACAAACAAACCTGGCCCCTTTCCACTAAGACGTAAGGAAGCAATTTGCATTGATCTCGAATTTGTCAGCATCCTTTATAACCGTGGGCTCTTGTGGTAGCTGTTGAGAGAATGGACAAATTAATTAAAAAGAGTAATGATGTGTCAACGTAGATGCAGACATCAAGCAGGAAGACACTCGCTTTGTTAAAGTGTCAGTGAACAAATGGTTGTTGCGAACAAACCGAAATGACGCACCCAGAAAATGGATATGAAACACGCAAATGGTCAATGCATGAATGTGAAGTTTGTCTCTAGCGATGTTCTCAAAACATGTTTCATTAACTTCCAAGTACTTCGTCAAAACTAGTTTTGTGCTAAAAGTGGAACACAATCAGATTTTTTATTAAAAACAAAGAATTTAAAAGCTAGTTTTTAATTGATTAAAAGGAATCGCAAAGAATGTGATCGATGCAGGACAAATAACATACATTTGTTGATGCAAAAGGAAACTGATTCCAAGAAATCTAATTTCAGAAGCAAAGGTTTTTTTTCATGTGCTAAAAAGTTACAAATGTCAACTGGTGCTGTAAACAACTTGTGAAACAAAACTAAAAGTTATGTTTCCTTTCATAGACATCGTACAATAAAATATTCAAAATGTTTTAGCGTGACTTTTTTTTGACTTGCATTTCTAACCAACTAAAAATTACTAAAAGTAAACCAAATTTTTGTTGTACGATTTTAAAACACAAATCTTTTTTTCAAAATACTACTTTTATTTAAATCATTAAAAATTTTATTTTTATATAATTATTAAAGATTTTTTGCCACAATTTTAAGAGTTTGTTTTGGGCATTTTTTTATTTCAAGAGTGAACTAAAAACCGTTTACATCAATCAATATGTCACTGCAAACAGCAAGAGAAATATTGGCTGCAAGCAAATGGCAAGTAAAACTCGCTATACTTGAGACAAGTCCAATTAGGCGTGTGGCCAGTCTACTGCACTGACCGATTTTGATATGGGCACACCAGCATAGGTACCGCAGACTAATTTCCAAGTCATAATTGGAAGTATGCATCATTTATATTTCTTGCAAATAAGTCACATCGAACGTTCATTAGCGTTGAAATAATGTCATTATCAATGTTTGCGTTTGCCCAAATAAATGTCATTAGTGGCTTGCTTTTATTAGCAATCACACAGACACAGAGACAATGGACTGCCTGCTCGTAACTTTGACACTAATAAAACAATCAGCTAATAAGGTAAACAGAAGCGACATTCATTAACAAAAATTGGCCATTAATTTATTGCTAGTGTGACTGGTGGTGCAGGGACCATAGAAGAAAGTTCTCACCGATCCGTTGACAGGACTGCTCGGTTCATACAACCAAAAACACACAAGTTGGCATCGCACAGAGGCTGATATTAATCATCGGCACGGGCCACTAATTGCTTTTATTATAAGTCAGATGCCGATTACTTCCTGAGAACTTCACTGTAGGTTTTTTTGTTCTCTTGGTTTCCGATCAAGGTCTGCCTACTGGCTGATTGGTCAGGCTGGAGGAGACTGAAGCAAACCAAGCAAGTATGCTTACTTGTTCCAGGCACTGCGTTTTAATAATTGAAGACGCAATATTTGACTGAGGCAGCAGTTCAGGATCTGTATCCTGGAGCTGATCGGCAATTGCAGCGCTTGATCAATTAGCGGCAATGACAATTTTACAAACGACCATTAGCTGCAGCAGTGTCTTTGTCAACCTGGCGGCACTATCATCATCGCACCATCGTTGGACCATTTGATTTGCATGCCTCACTCACATAATAATAATAAAGGTGAAAGGCAGCTAGCTAGCTCTTTGTGTGTGTGTTAATTATTTGTGTGCAAATGACTGGAAGTGCAAATGTCATTTAGCACTTTTAGCGTGATTTGGCTGGAAAAGAGCCATTACTGGCGAATAATGTTAGTCTTATGCAGAGAGGTGAATGAAAGACGCTGGAGAGCTGGCAGCGGCGGCAGAGAAAGGAGATTAAACAAAAGATTAATTCGTGAGAGCGTAATTGAAATCACACGGCGTGCCCGATAAAGGGCGACTGATCGACCAAGGTGGAGCCCAAAGTCGTGGTGGCGGTAGTGCTGCCAAAATGCTCTTTCTATCTTCCGCACCGTCATTAGCAAAGACATTAATTGAGTGTGTGTGTGTGTGCGATTGTAGCCAGTGTTGCTAAACTTCTCGACTCTTTTATCGTTTTATCAAGCACAGTGCTGTAAAAGAAAGTTTAATTATTTTTAGGAAAAATTTTCTTCAATCAATAGGAAACAGACAAAATTAAATTATGATAAAATCAATAGCAAGACCATTTAAGAAAAGTTGACAAGAAGACAATCAACGGCACAATATGCAATAAAACAGTGTTAGCTCATTGACCAGCATCGTTGACTTGACGTTTGAGACCGGTTGTGCTTTTACCGCTATATGAAAAGGCTGCCAAGATATATCAAATACTTTTTTTAAAAAAAGATGCAATATTTTTGACCAGTCACCCTGTTGTAGTAAATGTTTTTGTTTGTGTTTAGAAAACGTATTGAAGCACTTAAGTTTTCAAAGTAAATACTACAAAACATATTTTTATGACTGTTTTAACAATTTTTATTTTTATTTTTAAAATTGTTAATTAACTAAATTGTTTAAAATTTATTTTTGCAAACAAAATAATTTTGCAATCATACAAGTGTATTTAGCCTTGATTGAAAAATTGACAAGAAGACAATCAAAGCACAGTATGCAATAAAGCAGCACACTATCACAGGCACTACCATCACATTATTTAACCATTATTACGAATGCTGTTAATTTTAATGTTCTGCTAGACAACTTTGAAGTGAGCGCTAGTTTCCTCAATGCGAGTGTGCCTTGCACGGTCAGCACAACGCTCTTGCGTTCAAATGTGACATGAAACCGGATCTGGCAGTGCACTGGCAGCAACAGCAGAATCAGCAGCAGGCATCACCGGCAGGCGACGGTGTTCACTTTATCAGTGGGCAATTAGACGAGCACGCATCCTTTTTCTCAATCGGTCGCTCATCGCCGTGCCTGGCATCCTCCTCAAGTGGGCATTTGCATCCCTCCTGAGGATGGTGATTCGGCTCTGAAGCTCTGTGGTTGCTCGGTGGAGCCGGTCAGTGTTGATTGCCACCGATTGGCCCATTATGGCGGCCATAGTTAGACCTGCATATAAAATATATAAACGGCAATAATCAACAATATCAAGGAGACAAGACTGGTAATTATGGTGTCAACTTGGTAGGCTCTCTGGCTGCGCAGTAACATCGAGTGCAGACAATCGCCATTCATGTCACTGTGATGCGGCTCAACTGGCCGAACGCAATCAATGGGGACAATTAAGCAAATTAGCCGTTGGACAGTGCACGCCGCTGTGAGGACTGCTGTAGTGCCCCTATCAGTCGGTATGTGTGCATTGTGCGCCCTAATTCGGTGCAACCATCATCGTCGTTGTCGTAGTCATGCCGAGTCTTACCATTGAATGTCAATGATGGTCAGAAATGACAAGTAGCACTTTATTTACAGGTAATTATGCTCATTGCCCTTTCAGAGTGCGCAGACACACTGAGGCACGCATCTGTAGATGACTACTATATTTTGATTCGTCCATTAATCAAAATTAACGAGCTGCAAAACATCGGCCGACAGATAGAGGTACGGCCACTGGCGTACACACTGGCGCATCAGTGCAGGTGAAGAAGGAGCCTTGTCTACTCTTCGCCTGTCTACTTTACTCGGCCAGTGCAATCAAGACTGATTGATTTATTAGTGGTCGCAGTGAAAACTTGCTTCACTCAATAAAGTCAACTTTGTGAATGACTAAAAACGCTGACAGAAAAAAATAAACAGAAAAGTATTTTGCTAAAAGGGTACACCAAATTAGAGGTTTTACTTTTAATATCAAATGACTTTTTTAAAACTCAAAAAATTATGCAAAGAAATCTAAAGCATTAAAATATTTCTTGGCAAGATTGATCATTGAAAATAGTGAACAACGGTGGTGGTGGGTTTTGTTTTGCTCACGACAGACGTGCAAAATTTTACACGCAAGATCTTGTCTTGCAGACGGTGAGGCTTAATTGCAAGGACGATAATCGAAGCAGGCGCAATCGTCAAGCGACGCCACAAATGAATGAGTGAGTGCGACTAACAAAGCCGACACCTGGCCGTTGCAGTGATGGAGACGATGCTGTGTGAGCAGTGCGAGAGGAGAGGGAGCGAACCGCAAGTCAACCGGACTTGCTTCGTACAAAATAATTACAATAATTGCTCTTCTCCACTCACTAAAGATAGGACTAGAGGAAGGACTGCGGCGACGACTGTCTGCCACTACAGCAAGGGTGCCATTTCTATAAGGCTAATTACTAGCAGAAAAAGTGAGAGAGAGAGAGACCTGACTAACTAATCTTCAGAGACGCCGGTCGCTTCACCTTTGACGCTGACTCGTCAAAAACTTTTTTAATTTTGACAGCTAGATTCTACTCTGTGAGGCAATAATAATAGTGGACACAAGGAGAATCATCACCTTTCTTTGGCACGTTCAGTCTTTTCCCTTCTTCCTCTCTTTCCTTCCTTTTCTCTCTGTTAATCAAACTGGCGACAAACACTGCAGACTGTGAGTGCAAGTGCCTGAAGTGACCATCCAGGTATACGCGGCGATGCTTTGATAAGTACGGCTGCTATTCTATAGACATAATTATTGAAATTATTGAAGGCGCCGACTGATCAGAAGACTTCGGCAGTCATCACAGTCTGTGCACGACGATTGCTGCTATTGTGACCAGGACTGAGTCAATTAAAAGTTGCCATCAGTGGCAATTGAGAAATAAAAGGAACAACAAAGTTGGAGTGAGGAGAGAAAGAAAGAGAGGGGGCAATTGTCTGAGGATAATTTAAGCATAAACAAATGGCTTGCCAAGGTATGAATGGAACAATGACACCTTCAGAACGAGCGAGAGAGATTGGAAGAGGATTTGCCTGTGTAAGTGCGCTTTCATCTTCGTCATCGTCTTTCGTGGCTGCAAATGAAACCAATTGAAAGCACTTTGAGTGGAAATGATAGAGTGAGGGGCACTGAAGCTGCCGACCGGAGACTGACTCTTCCATAGGAAGTAATCAAATGTAATTATTGGCCAATAATTTGCTTCACTTTTTTATGCTAAACTAAACTTGCCAAATTTGTCTCTTATTAAAGATGAATGAGTGGAAGTAGTAGTGGTGGCCATGGCAGTAGTGCCGATGGTGCCTAACCTGCAGTAGAAGAACAAAGCGAACAAGTGGAAAGATTGAAATAAACAAACAAAGCAATCGCTTTGAGAATGGCGCGAGGGATCGAGGGAGAGAGAGAAAAGAGAGAGAGAGAGAGAGAATCGCAGCCGATTGTCTGCAAGGAGCGAGCCAAATTGTCCTGATGGCAGTTTGATTTGCCCGCTTGAGTCTACTCTAGCCAGTACTCCAACCAGACTCAAAGTCAGAGTTAGGCAGTGAGTGAGGCAGGCAAGTGGCTGTCCCCGTCTTCTAGCTCTGGCCACGTCAAGCCCAATTATATTCCAGTTGGTATCATCAATTTAATTGTTCTTTTATACATCTAATAGCACCATTATTATCCTCATCACTCGAATAACACAACGATTAACGTTGTGTCTAGTGCAGACAGGGCAAATGAATGCAAGTCGCCTTCATATTCAACATTGACGCCTTTCCATCTGCAATTATCTTTCATCATCTTTGAGGACCGTCGGAAAGGGGCTCACGGTTGCTGCTGTTGCCGCCGCTGCTGCTTAGTGCTTTGGTGTCCAATGCACAGTCCACTTGGCACTTGAGCGAACAAACTTGCCCAGTCGCTAGTAGTGTTCTGACCTCGGCGGCGCACGCAATCACTACGGCGACAACGAGATGGGCAAAGCAAACAAAATCCCATTCAAATTCGCATAGTTTGGTTTTTGTTTTTTCATCAATACCAGCAATACTCACTACCCAAAAATAGGCAACGAAGAATAGGCTAAAGCAACGTCAGAAATGAAAACGCGCTAATTACCGCCAAAGAGACTGCCAAAGTTGGAAAACTCCGATCAAAGTCGATTCGGTGACTGGTAATGCCAGACAGAGCTACGGTTTTCCGGTCTTTTCTCCTTCTTCTTTCATCTAGCTCATCACAGACTTACACTTCGCACCGACTGTTTGATTCTCTAACTTTGCCTGGTCGCACCGCCATTCACCGATTGCGTGCTGCTAATCGCCGCCAGTGGGCCACAAGTTAGAACATAATCGAACATCAACCAATTGACTTGTTTCGTTTTAATTGAACCAGTCGCCATACAGTCGCCACTTTGATTCCTCCTTTAATAACTTTGACCTCAGTGGCGATGGGCAAGAAGGAGCGAGAAAGAGAGAGAGAGAGAAAGAAAGAGCATGGAAGCAATTACAAATAAACAAAATTCAAGTTAGCCATTCCAAATGAGGACAATGTAGACAGAAACAGGAAAAGAACAACGCATAACGAAGATATCTTCAGTGTTGCCGTCTCTAGCAGTGTGAAACGTAATCAATTAAATTGAGGGCAGTATAGACTAAAGTCTCCAAGGGTTCAAGGCACACAGACAGACATATAGACAGTCGCAGTAGTGGTGGCGGCAATACTGGAAAGCTGTGCGTGCAAGTTTCAATTAAGACTTTTTTATTGATAATTTGCTATTTAAATTGGGTTGCAATACCAAAATACAAACGAAATGTGGCCAACAAGAGAGGGAAAGGAAGAGGGAGAAGGATAGAAGCAGATAACATGGCCAGTGGTGGTAATTGAGCGCACAACGGCACTGTCTGTCCACTAACCGACTGACTGTTCGCTGAACAGATCGAGAGGATGGACACCGTCGCCACAACCATTGGACTTTACCACTGGTGTCCAAAAGTGGCCAGCAAGAGTAGGAGTAGTGGTATTGCTGGTACATAATAGTATAATAAAGCACGACACAGGCAAAAGTTAATTAGAGTGTAAACGCAACGTTGACCACGCTAACTATTAATTGTCAGTCATGAGAGCCAGTCAGACTTTTTTTGTGCTGTTTCTGGTCGCCAATTTGAATGACCGCACACGAAACGGCCAAGGCGGTTTCGTAGCTTAGAAAAGCAAGACAAGAAAAATACATACAAACACACACACAGAGCCCACAGTTGCTTGATGGACAAATGAACTTTACGGTGTGCACAATGTGAAGGTCACACAAAAACGTTGATAAAAGGAAGCTATTTGCAACATGAATTTGCTGCAACCAAGTAAGCAATGATCACTGTCTGAAGGGAAAAAGTGTTAGCCAAGTGATTAAATCGCAAAGGGTTACTTTGGCCATGGCCATGTGTGAACATGTTGCCAGTGCGCATTCAAATTCAATCTGACACATAAGTGCTATTGTATTGCGTAAATAAGTGTCCTAAAAGGACAGATTAGAGAAAGTTAAATGAAAAGCCGATTGTACTGTAGCAACACACTGTCAAACAATTAGCAAAAGTGTGCTTAAATGTGCATTCAATCCTTGCACTCTCGTCGTTGTCAATTTACATCAAACAAGTGAACTGCACTGATCAACTCTATCTTTGGTCGTCAAACAGTGTTCTACACACTCAGACGCATCCACTTATTGTCGATATATATAGCAGGCAGGAAAATGGCAACAAGATACTACTTTGAAACGTCGATTTTTGCATCGATTTCGATCAAGTCCACTTTGTGTCAATGGTGTGTGAACACAAATCTTACTGTGAAGAACAAAATACCATCAGCTATCTTACTGCTGCCAAAAGTCAACAACCCGGTCATGTGCCAGTTTGAAGCACCCAAAGTGACCAGCGCCAGCGAAAAAAGTCTAATTTGTGCGTGCATTGCAAACTGCAGTAGCTCTGGTCTTCTCTTCAAAGTTCTCACAACCAGCAGTGGAGAGTGGGCAATGAGTTGCTAACCGCTAAACGACATTTGGAACAATCGAGGTAATCGCGTCCACCACTTTTGGCCAACAAAAATTGAGCAGCACTAGCAGAAGCAGTGGTGCAAAAGTGAATGCAGCTATCAGTGTGCAAGGCACGAGCTGTAAATTATTGTAGACAACACGTCTACGGATGCCACCGGCATTGATTTTCTTCACTCAAAAGGTAAAAACTACATTTAAATGGAGAAGTGGTTAATTTACAAGACAATTTCAACGAGATTAAAGCATTTTAAAGTCACCTAGAGAAACTGGAAATTGCATAGAAGAACAAGGTGAACTGCATGTGTGTGCGAGGAAAAAACCTCAACCTGGCAATAATTGACATCATTTTAACAAAAAATTTGCGCACATTCAAACAAATGAATTGCTGCAGTTACTTGGCCGGCTAGCCAAATGGCTCGATTAGTGTTGGCTTATTATTATTAAAAATGACTCGATTGCCAACTGGGGAAAAGCTACCGCAAATCACTCGTCTACAAGCATCAACATTGGGTGTAGTAAAACAAGATGTACTTTTTGCAGTTTATTTTGCAAGTGTTTTTAAAACGTCAACGGTAAATTTACCTTTCACAAACCCCTTTTTAATATTAGCTTCAAATTGGCAAATCAAGTTTAACCATTTTAAATAAATGCAGCATCATTGCTTACTGTTACTATTTTAGAAACTTTTTTTAAAGCGCAATACAACTGAGAAAACAGTCAAACAGAGAATGTAACTGAAAATACAAAAAATCAATTTAAATGTTTTATGACATCGATTGGGACAGGTAAGGTTGTTGAATGAGAGCGCACCGTTAATTGGCGCAAATGTGCAATGAAACGGCAGGTATCGACCATACAGTTTAAGCATTACAGGTTGTTTTCCGCAAATAAAGCCCTTAACAATAAAGTCAAATTAATTTAAACTTATAAATTAGATCGTTAACCAGAATTGTCCTGAGATTGACGACAGAAATCATAATCACCAGAACTGCAGAAGAACTGGCGCAGTGAACATGGACGACTAATCGATTGATCGTCAAAAAAGAGCTGTCAGCCGGTAAAGTCGTTATTGAAAAGATGGAAGAGAGTTCAGCAGTAGGAAGTCGTTCTGTTTAATTGTAAACCTGATTTGAAAAGTCATTGACAGCACCTATTTCATATTTGCGCTGCCGGATCTTCCATGAGTACTTTGACAATGCCAAACTGCTAAAGACGGCATCAAAGTGCATTGAGCACAAGAGCTGCACCTGACTTAAAATAGCCCTTTTTATAATTTTAATAATCATCATTTGCCTAAATAAAATGCTCCCCATTTGATTCCGAGCAATTATGTTAGCAAAATTGGCAAAGTTGGTTGTCACGACTTTTCGAAACAAAGCAACATGGTGGACGGCAAGAGTTTAATGTGAAAAGAATATAAAAACAAGCATTCAAGTCACATCTATTAGTTTTGAAAATTGGCAAGCAAGCAAAGCACATAACATTTTTCTGCCTCTGCGTTGACCTTGTCGCAATAAGTGGAAAAAATCTTCAAAATTGTACAAAAGGAAAAACTGTCAGTAATGGACAGATCACAATTAGAAGACAATTAAAAAAATTGTAGTCGGATTGTGGTGGTAGTGCGTTGGCAGAAGAAACACTGTCCAGTGAGCGACTCAGTCATTAGCATTGCTTTGGCTGAGAGCTACCAGTGCGCAGGTAGCTGGCTGCAGTGACACTCCTCTAGTGCCAATGAGGTGGCATCTGTCATAATTTGCCTCGCTCTGGCAATTGTCTGTGAGATTGCAGGATGACTTTGCTAAGTGTGCTGCACACAGACACACATCAGGGCAATTTTGGCAAAAAGTGCTTTTTGAAAAATCTCCCAAAAGTAGTTGAAGCTATAGACAAAAAACGACTGCAACAACTATGGCTTGTTTTGGAAGGATACTTCTTGTGCTGAGGCAGGAGAAGGTAGAAAGAGGAAAGACCAATTAGAAAGCAGGTAAGCGAAACGGACATGAATTAAGGCGCCACGCTAATTTCATCAGCACAAACAAGTGCCAGCCATTATGTAGAGCGCCTACTGTGGAAGTGGAAGTGGAGTGGTTGGTGCAGGAGAGGCAGCCAGAGCAGCCAATCAAGTCTACACTGCACTACCACCAGTGCACGGCCGTGGCCCTGCGAGGAGGTTTGCAGCAAGTACGCTGGAAGGCACGACGAGGCAACCTAAACGAGTTAATCAAGCAGTACTGAAGCCTCCAGTGGGAGCAGCTCCCATAATAATTAACTAGCACTCTGCGCATGGGAATGGAGAGAAGGGCTTCCATTAGACGGCAACGCTGCTCGGTGAGAGAAGGGAGGGAAGTGACGTCTCTGCAGCTGCTCCTGCTCTAACGCCATTTGATTGCCACGGGAACTTGATTTTAATTAGTTACATGAGAAACTATAGACTGACTGCAATACGCCAAGGCTGCAAAGAGGTGGAGAGAGTGCGCTTCGAGGTGGTGGCAATGGGAGAAGGAGAAGGAGAAGGAAACACTCGCCATGGATGGGCAGATTAGCCTCACCAGCAATTAGCCTTGGTCAAACAGGTGTGTTCACAGTGCACTGGCTCCTCTGAAGATAAATGAGGTGTAGAGGATAAGACAAAACGAACACTATAAAACTTAAAGAAGACAAAGAAAGTGGCCTCATTAGCATTGCCAGTCAAAAGGCCTCAAGTGATAGGACTTTTGGGCCCATTATACTTTTTCCGTCTCACATATTCTCAATTAATCAAGCCACTTTTGAAAGCGAGTACCGTTTCGCATCGCAATATTCCTATGCAAATTGTTATATCGGCCATTAGTGGAGGCACTGTGTGTAGCTTCACAATTAACGAGAACTGGCAAGAGCTCTGGTCAAGCAAAAAAAGCAACTGACAACCCATAAAGTTGATTTTTTGCGTTTTTTCCATAAAACTAGCCATCATTAGTTTGCTATCATTTCAATTAATAACGCAAACTAAGGCGGATATTAACGGACTGGACTAACTACAAAGTGCAGTAGAGCACCGGTCAGATGGAAAGAAAGGAGGCAGTGGCGATGGAAATGGCAACAACAGCAGCTGCAACAGCAAAATGATCAGTGACCACATCGATTGCCGTCGAGCAGTCAATATACTGTGTTATAAATTGCACTCGTTCCCTGCCACCCTAGGAACCAGCAGCACCATCAGCAGAGTTAATTATTTCAATCAGCAGCCGGTGATTGTCTTCACGGCGAGCCAAATAAGTCGCTGTATGAATTTCTAGTCGAAGGCAGCAGCAGTAGTGGCAGCCAGCACCTTTTGTTTGTGCAGCGTCGATCAGCAGGCAATATTGGGGTGATTGAGGAGCCAGGCAAGAGAAGGCATTTGAGGACGTTGAGAGCACTTTTGCGCCAGTGCACTCGGTGACTTTGCTCGCCTAGGCTAGATCAATATCGTACGAAAATAGACACAGTGGATGGATGATGTTGCCAGGCACACTGCCGTAATGGCAGTCATTAATGGCCTGCAGTCACACGTTCAACGACCAGCGACTGAACGTACGGTACACTGAGATTTCACCTATTCAAGCGAGCGACAATAATTGCGCCAAACTGGTCGTTGTCATTAACATTTTCTTTTTTTTCGCTTTCCTCTATTTCTTTCTCTTCTTCTTTGTCGTCTCTGTCCTCTCCTTCTCTGCTTCCTCTTGACAGTGCTGTTATGTAATCGACACTAGCAGGCGGCGTTATTTCATTAACTGCTCAAGAGAAGACAGCTCGATACTTTTCTCTCTATCTCTTTTCTTTTTCAACTAGCACTTATTAAGTGGTGCCCACTTGCATAACAGAGTCGGCGAGATAAGCCATGCAAAAAGCAAACAATTGAAAGACGAATGTATCTTGAACAACTGGACACTCGTCGTCGCCAAAATAGCGGCAGCAGCCACCAGCGCGAAAGGCCAGAAGTCATTATTAGTGGGAAGGAAGAGACTGGAAATTAATTTGTGCCATCAAGGGAACGAGTGAAGAGAAAGAAAGAAAGAAAAAAGAGCTCTAGCACCAGTTTCGAGATTTGCCTGCCAACACAATCGATTAGAGTAATGGCATCGCACTTTTGGGGCTGGGACGGATCCTTCTGGTGAGGCGGCGGTGAAGAGCGACGACGAAACAAAAGGGGGCATATATGCACCAGTGAAAGGGACCAACGGTGCCTTGCAACTAATTGGCAGCTGTCCGGCAGTGACTCGCACTGCTAGTTAATTGTTTGCCAGCACAAAGAGATACCAACACACTTGGCCTCCTTTGCTGGACGTCCATCGTCCGGACGACTATTTGGAAGCGGTATAATCGCCAGAGTATAGCTTGAAAGCAATCAGAGCAAGTGCTGGCGTCGTCAGCTGCTGCCGCTGCCGCTGAATCCTCGCAGTAGTGGATTGACGGTGCTCTCCACTCTGCCAGACCGGCATTATCTTCCCCATCAACTGACTGACACTAATGAAACGGTGTTTCGATTATTATTGTTATTAATTGAGCGAGCAAAATGAAAATAGTTTAAATTAATTCGGTAAAACTTGGTGTGCCTCTTCGTTGTGAACGCCCTGGCTTGACGTGTAGATCGGCTACAGCAGCAGCAGCAGCAGCTAGTAACTGCTAACCGACTGGCAAATTGTATCGGGAGCAGCAGAGTTGGCTGACAAGTCATTATAATTAATTACAGCCATCCATTTTAAATTAATTTTTAATATAACCGAAGCCATTGTACACAGATATCTGAGCGAGCACACTAATGGAAACTCGAAGGGGTCTAATCATCAGAAGCAGACAGTGTGAAATGAAGAAGAACGAAAGACGCTGAAGAAGGAGAAGGAAGAGAAGCAGCAGCAGCAGTGGTCTGAAGAATTATCGAAAAAGAACAAAAGCAAACAAAGTGAACGACGAAGAGACACTTGCCTGCCCTTGTCTTCGACGCCAATGTTCGCAGCACTAGTCAGTTCAGCCAGTCAGTGGAGTTCAAGAAGAAGCAGTAAGCGTTTCAGTGTCATCGATGCTCAACGAGGACGATGACGGTGCCTAATGCTACCGGGACAGTGTACTGCGCTGTGAGAAATGTCAAACGAGTGCCCGGTCGCAGCGAAGCGTCAAGATTCTCTTTGTCGCCTCTCATCATCGACTCGTTCTTCTCTCTTCTCAAAGACATGGCTCGTTTCTTCGCTAATCAGCCACACATAACAAGACATGCCTTCACCGACGTAACGATCATCAAGAAGGAATTATATACCAACAAGATAAAGTTTCCTGCAGTCATTTTTGCGCTGCCGAGAAAAGCATTCGGCTTGTTCATGCAGAGGCAGATGAAAAGAACCAGCGCAAAAAAACAAAAACTGATCACTTAAATCAAGTTCAAGTGATCAGTTTGTGCGCTCAAAAGTGAGCCAGATTGAGAAGTATAAAGCGTAAAGAAGTTGATCAAATGTAGAGATGCAATCTGAATGCGAGGAAGTAAATGAGTGCTCACTCGGTAATTCAATAATAATTGCTGCTCTGCGCTGTTGAACTGTGGAACCTCAACAATAGAGTCCATGGAGTACCCCTATGAACGTGATTAGAGTGAACGAGTGAATTCGAATCAGGAAATCGAGATGGCTTTATAAATTATGGCACATATGGTCAGAGAGTCGAGGCCGCATCACCACCGAGATGCTCTTCTCCTTTTTTTCAGATAAAGTACACCGAGTAGTCTGCCCTCCACCACGTCGCCCAATAATTAAGTGCACGCTGCCAGGACTCTTCAATATTTAATCCAACGACTCGTCTAATTGCTAATTGTGAATTTGTGTGGAGGTCCAGCATTGCCGCACCAAGATGGCTGCCAGAATCACAGGAGAAAGCAAAGTTCAAAGTATGGTGGTGCTGGTCGACGCGCACTTCTTACAAGTGTTCACCCAGAGATGGCAAAAATTAGCCAAGTGGCCACTGGCCAGTGAAGATGCGGCGGTGGCGGCATAAGTTGTTGATGAGAGTGGACTGGACTAGACGGAACTAGAGTGGATAGAGGGAGAGGAGTGCAGACAAATCAACGGGCGATTGGAAAAAGTGAAGCATGGTTGCATGAATTATTGAGTGACTTACTTGCAATTATTAGGCCACTCTCTGAGCTAGCTGGCACTTGGCGAGAGGATACATTTGACACGGTGGCGCAGCGTTGGCGGCCAACAATTATTACCGCTAAAAATGATCGCACACAATTGGAACAGTGCAACACTGCAGCCATTAAAGTTTAATCACAATTATCAAAACATTATTTGGGCGCGTACCACAGTGCAGAGACCAAATTCAATAAAGGATAAAGGCCACGTTGTGATTCACTGTCATGCTCTTCAAAAGCTCACTAAGAGCACCAACTCTCTCTCTCTCCTTTTTTAATGGCAAGTCACTAACAATTGTTCAAACTAATTGCAAAATTGCATTTAAAAAACAAAAGCAATTTACTATTTAGCTTTTTTCCTTGGGAGTTCACTCTTAAAAAGCATTGCTTATCTTCAAAACAACTTTTTCATCAAAACTTGTTTTTATTTTTGAAAGAGCAAAAAGTGCCTCCGTTTTTCTGCAGATGGCGACGTAAGCGTGCAAGAATATATTTTTTTAGTTTCGATTTTATTTTCTTTTAGACAAAAAAAGTGTCGAGTCAATGATATGTCATAGGATCGATTAGCTTAGCAGTTAGGCAATTAGTAGGAAAATGACAATCAATGAGGCAATTAAACGATTGCATGCGAGAATGGAGGAAAATGGCAGAAAATGAAAACCAGAGACACGAAGAGGAAGCCGTTATGACAGCCAGTTAGTGGCGTAAAGAGAAAGGGAAAGAAGAAAAATATCAAATTGGCACTGGCAGCGGCAAATTGAAATAAGCAATTTACTGTTTGCATTTCAAAAAAAAGTCGTAGTGAAGAGAAGAAAAAAATTTAGTCAAGTCAAGTCAGTGGCTTAGTGGGCTCAGCTTAATGGCTTGACAATGGACACATTGCCAGGAAGGCGAGCGTGAAAGAACAGAGCAAATGGACATTAGCGACGATAGAGCCACCTTATCACACTGCCACTTCGCTGACAATAATACACTCCACTCGCAATGACCGCAAAATGGCATGCCTGTTGAGTGGCGGCGATGGTGGCGGTTAAAGACTCTGTCGACTCTTGCTAAGGTGAAGCAAGACACATCAATGATTTACTTACATTTGAAGAAAACACTTGGTACTTGGTGCGCACTAATGGGCCCACTTGATCGGTGATCGTTGACATCAACTTCTATACGGCGAGATATCGGTAGGCTTATTGTTGTTCAAACACTATGATGATTGGCCATCACACATGTACATTGTATGGCTGCTGCTGCGCACAGCTGCACTTCACAACATCCTCGCTTACGACTTTTTCCTCATAGCGATGAACTCTTGCCATCTAACGAGCGAGCACGTTTAAACTGATTACGCATTCCTCTTTGCTAAACAGCTGCTAAGTGAGCTACAAAGGCAGCCATTGCTTGATCATTGACAACGATTGACCAACGCCATTTTGTTCCCAGTAGATTAAACGATAGACACTTTTGAATAAAAATGAGATTTATTTGGCTTAAATATTTATAATGAAAAGTAATGAGGTTGTTTCATCAAAGTTCAATTGAAATGGCCAATCGTAATCGATAAGATAAGAGAAAGTGTACGGGAAAAGGAGAAAAAGAGATAGAGAACAGTATAAATACAAATAGTGTCCAGTGAAGCGCAAGTGAGTGAGTGCAGTGAGTGAGTCGGTGTGGGCGGGTGGGTGGTGGCAGAGGTGGTGGAAGTAGTGCTTGCTGCTGATCCACAAAAGCACAGTCTACTAGGTGTGTCTGGGTCAGTGTGTGTGAGTGAGTGGGTGAGTGGGTGTCATCTTTAAAAGCAAAATCAATATTTAATAGTCGGCATTTTAATTATAAAAGAAAACAACAGAGAGAAAGAGGGTAATAGAGTGAGGGGAGAGATAGTAGAAAATGTGGCCGAGATAGGAACTGATCGTGAGGACGACCACCGGACATGGTCACCCGGTGGGTTGCTTGTTTGGTTTCGTGCTGCACATTTAGGGCGTCTGGTCAATCGGGGTGAGACTTAAGTAGTGTGTGTGAGTGTGTGCTTGTGCAAATACTGCCAATGCAAATGAGGACTATTAAACAGATGAAAAGGGCGACAAACGAGAGTTGCGGTCTACGGCTCTAACTGTCCTGTGCTTTCCTGACATTTAGAATCTGTCAGATCTGATCATCGATGGAACGATTTAACGTGTGTTCAGTCAGAAAGTGAGGATGAGGTGAAATCACAACGGTGAGATTCGGTGCTGCTTCAGCCGTCTCACCTTTTGATGAAGTCGGTTACACATGTCTAGGTGCTCCGCGAGATGGCAATCACCGCTCGGCACTGAACATAAAGCTGGAAAAACTGTTGGGCTCGCCTTCGTGTTGCTCGCTGCTGAAGTTGAAGTTGCTTTCGTTCTGCTCCACTTGCTCAAGTGATTTCTTCGAGATGGCATCTCCATTGGCGTCATTGACGCCATTCAGCAGATCATTAAAGTTCATAGTTAGGCCAGTGTTTTGAGAGGCAGCAGCCAGGCCATGAATCAGCTGTAGCTGCTGAACCAGTGTGGCCGCTTTCTTTGGGTCTCCATTACCGGTGAAGATGTTATTGGTCGAATGCGGATTGACCAGCATTGAGAACGGCACCGGATGACCTGAGGCCACTGGAAAGTCAATGGAGTTCTCCTCCTGGCCGTCAATGTTCTTTTTAAGGTTGTCAATTTGAATCTTAAGTTTGGCAATGTGCGCGCTAGAGAAGAGGTGCTCCTGCATGGCGTTCGGTGCATGTTTGCTGTACTTAACATTGCATATTTTGCACTCCTCAATCGCAGGAGTATTCAGGTCCAAGTCTCGGCCGAATGCTTTAGCAAACTGCAAACGCGCCTTTTTCTCCTTTGCACGAGCATTCTGAAACCAAACCTGAACTACGCGCTTTGCAAGGCCTATCTCTCTACCTAGTGCTTCGCACTCTGCCATAGTCGGTGTTTTGTAGTCGGCAAAGATGGACTTCATTGCCTTAAGCATGACCGTAGTCATCTGAGTACGAAATCGCTTACTGTTCGAGTTGACCACTCCGCGATGGGAGTTGCCGGAGTTGCTGCAGTGGGCACTGTGGCTGGAGCCAAAGGGATTCGCTGCACTGGGCGATGACGGGTTGGAGTTTGGTGTGTAGTCAAAGTCGATCTCCTCTTCTGCCTCGGAGTCAAACTCCTCTGAGCGACTGTCGTCGAAGCCTTCATCCTCGCCGAGGCCACCGCCGCCGCCGTTGGAGTTGTTGCGAATGCTGGCGAAGAATGAGGAGACGGCTGAGGAAGGTGTTGTCGCTGTTGCTGTTGATGTTGTTGCCGTCGATGTTGACTGCAGAGGATGTGGCGTCTGATCAAAGTCGATAGCACTGCTCGAGTTGATGGCTGCAAATGCTGAATTCTGTTGTTGTTGCTGCTGCTGCTGCTGTGTGACAGCGTGTTCAAGAACCTTCATCTTCAGGGCGAGTTCTGCGGACAAGCACCCACCGCCATCTTTTCCTGAAGATGAACGAAGATGTTAGCTATTTCTGCAGTAGTTAATAAAGGTGGTATGTTATTACTAGGAAATAATGCGTTTCTGGGTTGTGTCTGGTGTGTGTGATTTAATTAATTAAATTAACGTAGATGCCTAGCGAAGCATAAAAACAGGACAAACTGGTGGCCAGCTAGCTAGCTCTCTCTCTCTCTCTCTCTCTCTCGCTCTTGGCGAGTCTAATGCCTCCCAAGAGCCTAATGGCTTATTAATAATAATAGCTCCCGTCTCACTACTACTGATTCACCACCACTGCTGCACACCACTGCTGCACACCACTGCTGCTAACTAATCAATTATTTAGCCACAAGATAAGCCACCAAATGTGGCAAATTAAATATCGCTAATTATTTTCATTTCATCATTGATTCATGCTCCCATCTCCTACGCTCACTCTTTCTTCTATCCTCACTCTTCTATCCCTTTTACTACTCATTTTTAGTGCGTGTGTGGGTGTTTGTGTTTGTTGATAATGGTTGCAAAACCTACCTTGCATGTTGAGATCGCCCATGCAGGATGCGTAGTACTGTCGCACCATGTCCGCCATGTTGCTGTCCATGCTGTTTCTCGGGTCCATCGACTCGGGCACCGAGTTGTCGCCGTCCTCCGAAGGATCACCATCAGGCAGCGAGTCGATGTTGATGTCGCCCTTGGTGTACTGGTCGGCGTGTCGAGTCGCCAGGTGAGACTCCAAAGCGGAGCGAGCTTTGAAGAGGGCTCGGCAGAAGGGACATCGCTTGTGGATCACTTGTTGGTGCGCCCGAAATTGGCCCTTTCGCTCACGAGCACGGGTGTTCTGGAACCACACCTGGACGACGCGCTTCTTCAGACCAACCTCCTTGGCGATGCTCTCCAGCATCTTTCTGCTCGGATTCGACTCCACCTGGTACTTCTGGTAAAGGTAGTCCAGCTGCTCGGGAAGAATAGTCGTCCGAAGGCGCTTATCACGAGTTGCCTGATCACCTGAATTGCTGCCACCATTGCCGCTCATTGAGTCGTGTGATTCGTCGTCCTCGTCGTCAGTGGTAGTGGTCAACTTTCGCTTCACTCCACTGGAAAAGATGTTGGCACTCGGCGAGATGGTCATCGGCTGTGGGCTGTTGGGCAGGTGAGTGGACACTGACTGCTGAGCACCTTCAAACTGGCCCATCAGTCCACTGAACGGATTGCTCGATGAGGGATTGAAGAGACTCGTATTCTGCTGAACTAGATGCACTATCTGATGTTCCTTCCACTGATCGTAACTCTTCAGCACTACAGTGCACTTGTCACAGGGAAACTTTGGCTGGTTCTCCGCCACATTCGGACTGCTCTTGTGATTGCTGGAGGTGCTCGACGTGGCCGGAGAAGCCGTGGAGACCGACCCAGGACTGGCCATCATGTTCAGCGGCGTCACCTTCTCCGGGGTGGCCGTCGCCGAGCGACTGCAGTCAATGGGCGTCGTCGTGTCTCGTGGTGCAGTGATGGGCGAGGTGGGATTGGTTCGCTCTGCGGCCATGCGAATCTGCGCCGCCAGCGGATTTTCATCCTTAAAACAGGAGCTCTTTTGGTGTTTGATGAGCTCGTAGTAGCGCTGGAAGACCTGCAGGCACTTCTTGCACTGGTAGTTGAGACCAGGCGTGCGCTGGAAGCGACCAGTGCCATCATCGGTCTCAATGGGCTCAGAGGCGGGCTGATTTTCGTAGTTCTTACGCGCCTTCTGGCGGGCATTTTGGAACCAGACTACAATGACACGCGGACTGAGATTAAGCAGCTTTGAGAGGTACTCTAGGTCATCGTCTTTCGGATAGGCATTGGACTCAAAGAACTCCTGCAGCACTTTGATCTGGTAATCAGTAAAGCGCGTTCGGTTGGCTCGCTTGCCGGACGAAGAGTGACTGCTAACGTGGCCGGCGTTGTTCAACATACCTGGACTGACGGCGGCCGCCGCCGCTGCAGCCAGCTGAGAGCGCTGGGCGGCGTCGATGGCAAACTGCAGCGGCGAGGAGGCCATGTTCGGGGCGCCAGCAAGTCCAGGACCAAAGTTGCTCAGGTTGGCAAAGAGCGATGACGTGGTGGTGGTCGTCGTAGTGGCAGACGTCGACTCGGAGTTCGAGGACATGGACGACTCGGAGTGCTGCGGGCTGTGCACACTGAGAGACATCGACTCTCGAAGGTGGTCAAACTCTGCCTGCTTCTGCAGCTGCAGTTGGGATTGAAGGTGAGCATGCTGCTGCTTTTGCAGGTTATTAAGTGAGAGATCAACAGAGTTACTGTTTGTATTGAGTGAAATGTGCTCCCTTGGTTCACGACTTCGCTTCACCTCTTCGTCGTCAGAAGTTGCGTAGTCGGTGTCCTTTGTCGAGGATGAGCTCTTAAACTCATTGGAGCAGTTTTTCAAGTAGCCAGCTGACTCTGATTCGCTTTCAGACTCTGCTGGCTTTTCTTTGGGCTTCATGCTACTGGTTGCCGACGTTTCCTTTTGCTCAGTCTCAGCAGTAGCGGTGGCAATGGTGGTAGTAGTACAGGAGCTCTCCTCTTTCTTGATGTCATCAATGTTGAACACCTTAGCCTCACCTGTCTTTTCGTACTCATCAATGTTGAGGTAAGTGGAGGGTGGATTGTTGAAGTTGTAGGGGGAATCTTTGTTGCGCTGTCGTTCCTTGAAGAGCGTATTTCTGAACCAGTGTTTGATCACCTTCATGGGCAGACCGGACTTTTGAGACATCTCAATCAGCTGCTCCTCAGTGGGCGAGTTGTTGATGTCGAAGTACTGTCGGAGGACCTTCAGCTGGTCGTCGCTGATTCGAGTGCGGGCACGCTTCTGCTGGGCGGCGGCAGCGGCTGCCACTGCGGCCGCCTGAGAGCTCATCTGCGACACGGGCGTCACCGGTGTCACCGGCCCGGACAGTGATGAGTTCGGAGCCGGCGACGAACAGCTTCCCGGAGGTGGGACACCAGAGGCGGACTGCTGCTGCTGCTGCTGTTGCTGCTGCTGTCCCTGGTGGACGGCGGCGTTCATCTGTGCGGCAGCAGCTGCCGCCAGTGCGGGATTGTTGAAGGCAGCGGCTGCGGCCATCATCGGGTCAGCCATCATCATGGGGATCAGCTGTGGGGGGATGCCCATGGCGGCGGCGGCGGCGAAGGGCATGTTCATGCCACTGGGCATCGGCATACCGGCCATGCCCGCCAGACCCATGCTCATCAGCAGCTGACCGAACTGCAGCTGAGCGGCCGCCATTTGGTTGGCAGCGGCAATCTCCGCCGCACTGGCATTAGCCGGCAGACCAAACTGACCAAAGTTGGCCATTTCAGGCGGCGTTCCGCTGTTGACGTTGCCGTTGCCCACTGCCAACTGCTGAAGGGTGGAAGCGGTCTGTTCAGCGGTGGGAGAGGTGTTCTCATCGCAGTTGCCCTCACTGGGGGAGATCTGTGAGGTGTGGTGGGCGCCACTGGCTGATTCGGCGGAGCAGTGATTCGACGCGCTGCCGTTTTCTACGGCGCCACCGTTTTCCGTCGCCTCCGAGTCCTCGGCGCCGTTGGAGAACTTTCGTTCGTACTCAGTGCGGTACTCATCAGCAAATGACTCGACCACGTCCAAGGGCAGAACGTCCTTGTGGATCTCCTCGCGGTGAGCTTTGAGTACCCAGATGGAGGAGAACTCCTTCGAGCAGATGTCGCACTGGCACTTGTTAATCTCAGGCACAGCATCATCTGTAGGCTCGTTCTCCGGCGCGGCACTGGCCTCCTTCTCAAGGGGCGCTTCAGCAGTTTCGCCGGTCTCACCCGAAGAACCCTCCTCTGGTTGCTCCGTTTCGGGTTTGGCATCAGTGGACAGTTTCTTCTTCTTCTGGTTGCTCTCATTGAACTGCATCACAATTTCAAATCCCCACGTCTCAAGCAGTGTCTTATAGAGCTGCGGCTTGCTTTTGCAGAGAGGCTGTGCAGACTGAAGATTGGCGAGCTTAAACTGACGAGCTTGCTGCTGTTGCTGAAGCTGACTGTTGCCGGCGGACGGCAAGTTGTTGCCGTTGTTGTTGTTGGCGCTGCTGGAGTTGGCCTGAATGGACTGCACATTGCCGAAGAGACCGCACAGTTGCTGATGCTGAAGCTGCGCCTCTTGAGAGATAAACGCGGCGCCGCACTTGGCGCACGTAAAGGGCGACTGTCCAGCCAGTTGCAGTAACTGCGACTGACCACTGCTCTGCGCTCCGGCGGCGATGGCAAAGTTGAACGCCTGCTGAAGCGCCAGCGCCTGCTGCTGCTGCTCGCTGAGGTTGGCCAGCATATCAGCCTGCAGCTTGCTCGGCGACGGGCTGCCTGAAGGAGTATTCACCTGCTGCAGCTGCAACTGATGCTGCTGCTGCTGATGATGATGCGGCTGGTGTTTAGCACTGCCACTGCTGGGCAGCTCATTGGCGTTCGCCTTGCAGGGATTGTTGTTGTTCGCCTCCATCGTCTCGGGGTGCTCAATCAGCGGCAGACTGAGGTCCAGCTGGCCGGTGATGGCCAGCTCCTGGAACTTTGAGTCGCGAGATTTGTGGGCCATCGACTGCAGGTGACTGTTGAAAGCAGCCGCCTGGTGGTACTCCACCTTGCACAGGTTGCACTTGAAGGTCCTTCCTTCGCCTCCTTCCGCCTGATCGTCGGAGGGCTCGCCCCGTGAGGCGGCTGCGGCCACTGCGGCGCTGCTCTCCTTCATGCTCTGCTTTAGTTTGTGCAAGTGCGACACTGAGTTGTAGTGCACCAGGAGAATGTTCTTCTGGGTGAATGATTCCTTGCAAATCTCACATTTGAAGGGACGATTCGGGTCGAGGTACTTCTCCATTGGGTAGCTCATCTTTTCGCCCTTTCGGTGCAGCAGGGTTTTGTTGTGCGACGTCAGGTAGCTCTGTCGGGTGAAGGCCACCTTGCAGCGGTGACACTTGAACTTCCGATTCGGGTCATTGTAGTTGTCCTCAGCCAGTGACTGCGAGTTGAGGTAATCTTCGAAGCTGTTCTCAGTGGCATTACCATTCATCGCACAGTTGACGGTGTTCTCAGCTGAACTGTTGAACTCGTCCATTGGCTGCGAGTTGTCGTCAGTCGCCTGGCAGCTGTCCAGAATGGCATCATCTTCGGTGTCCATTTGTTCATCATCGGCACCGTCGTTTCGAGTTGACTCTTTTTTTAGTAGCTGCGTCGTGGAAGGGTCAAGAATGCCGCCGTTTCGGCCAAAAGCAAAGAGAATCTGGTTACTCACTAGACTGGCTTTGTACTGCTCAAGCTCCTCTTCATTCATGTCGGCGTGCGACGTTTCGACGTGCTTCTGCAGCGCCTCCACCGAGCGGAAGTTTCGACTGCAAATGACGCATTGCGTGGCAGCTCGAATCAGGTGGTACTGCATGTGAAGTTCGAGCTTTTCGTAGGTTTTGAACGCCAGAGAGCACTGCGAACAGCGGTACTTGTATACGTGGCGGTCAGAAACGGGTGCGCTCGATGCCAGATTGGCACTGCTGTTCGCCAGTTTGATGCACTTTAGGAAATGCTGCTCCTTAAAGTGCTGCTGCGTGGCAGTTACCGATTTGAAAGTCTGACCGCATCCACTGCGCCAGCACTGGTACTGACCGCCCAGAATCGGCTTGATGTGCCCCTCACTGTTCATGTGAGTGAAGAGGTCCTCTAGATTGAGGTGCATCTGGTTGCAGCTGGGACAGAGCAGATACTCGAAGAAGGCGGCATTGGCGTTGCCACCAGCAAGGAACTTACCCGCCTCGATAAGCTCGTCTTCGGCCAATTTTGAGCTCGAATCACCGGAGCACTCACTGCGACGACCATCATCGTCGTCATCATCTGCCTGACTAGCGAGACGTCGACTGTTGTCGATCAGCAATGCCTTTGCTTGTTGTTGCTGCTTAGCTGCGAGGAACTTGTCCAGCTCGGTGGTGTCCACCAAAAGCATCAGCTTCTGGAAGCCCTCCTCGTTGACGTTGTGAATGCGGACTAGATGATTCTCCAGACGAGACTTCTCCTGGAATGCCTCCTGGCAGAGTGGACAGTTGATGGAGGGTGCGCTGTGAAGACCACTCGCCTGATCACTGCCGGTCGATGTTGACTGGTGCGAATGACTGGTGAGAATGTGCATTTGCAGGCGCATTTCGGAAGAGCTGCTAAAGGGGCAGACTGGACAGGTGATCGGGCTCGACTGCTGCTGCTGCTGCTGCAGTTGGTCACTGTGATCGACGAGGCCTAACTTGACTTCGAGTTGTGCAGTTGTCGCTGGATCCATGAGGGCATTCTTCAGTAAGGCTGGGTCTGCAGACTCAAGGGTGACTCCGGACAGAGGTGGAGATCCCAGGCCACTGAGAACGTCTTCGTCTGTAAGGAGAAGGAAGAGAAAGAGAGAGAGAAATAGAAGAGAGAATTAGTGTGCTGAAGTGCAAATAAAGCCACTGCGAACAAATCTCCGGTTAGAAGAACTGGAGGGGGAGGTCAGTGTGAGCTCTGCCTGTGTGTGTGTCAGTGTTGCTGGTCTACAAACAGCTGAACTTGTCACGGTCATGCCAAGTGGTCTTTGTTTTATTTGCCTTTGCAATTTGTCTGCTGACCACATATCGAGAGCACAAGTGAGATTAAAGTTCAAGGACGAGAGTTGCGTAGGTGACTCTGCTCAGAAGAGGGTAGAAGAAGAAGGAAGGCCAATATAACTGAAAGACAATAGCCAATAGTACAATTAAATGCACTTAATGCAATGACAATTAGCACAGCTTGCCCAGTCTCTCTCCGAGCTAACAGGTAACTGTTAGGCAATACTGCTGAGAGCTGATGAGTGTCCCCTCTGCTGCTGCTGCTGCGGTAGTCCGACTCATTTGGCAGACAGCAAATCCTACTGCTGATCGAAGGCAGACGCAATCTGCCCGTTCACTAATCCAAGCAATTGTTTCAGCGCTAAAATGGGCTGCTTCACGCAGGCCAATCGAGACAAAAAATGTCCGCTTTTCAAATGAAACTGCTAGAGCAGTAGTGTGTGGCAGCGACAGAAATGGCAACATCAACATCAACAGCAGCTTGAAAAGTGGCCAAGAACTGACTTAATTCTTATTTCAACTTAATTTGTGACAGTAATTTATTTGCGTTATTACTTTGCCGTGCAGCAGGCGGATCACGCTGCAAGGAAGGAAGGCAGTGGACTCTGGTGCAGAGCGAGTAAGTGCCTTTTGTAGCTCGGTAGTGCTAGCAGGCGAAAAAAGTCGCCGAGAAGTCAGTCAGTTGCCAGCGCGACTATTCAATTCAATTAATTCGAAACATCCAAAAACAAAAACAAAGGAATTAAAAAATTCGATAAAAATTCTATTAAGCACATCACTTGTGCAAAGGGAAGGGAAAAGGAAGGGAGGGAGGGGATGACGCTTTAAAATTAATTTCTGCACAATTCTCTATCGCCACTCACGGGTTTGCATTGCGTCCTCTCTGTAGTGGTGTGCAAGTGTGTGCGAGTGAGTGTTGGGCGCCCGACTAGCTGGCAACTACTGTTACGACAGACAGTTCCATTTATAAAGATAAATTACTCAAACTCAAATTCTCTCGATGCCTACTGCTGTCATAGGTTCGAAGAAAAATCGTAGTTAAGTTCGTTAAGTTTTAAGTCGATTCCATAGCGCTGTAGTAGTTGCCATTTTGCCGCAGCAGCAGCAACAGCAGCCAAACTGAGCACTGCTAAACACACACACACACACACACCAGGAGCAACTGGGGAGCCAAACAATGCTCAAAGAATTGGAAGGCAAGAAAAGAGAGGGGAGGAAAGAAGGGAAAGTACGCAGTTCACTTGCTGTTTGGTCCACGGTCCACGACGACGACGACGACGACGGTGAGTGATGCCGCGTGCCCGTCGAGCAAGTGAAGCAAGTCGAGCTGGTTCAAGACATCCTAATTGCCCGCGCGACTTTCCACTGGCAACAGTGCACTATCGATTCTTCGCAATTCTCCCACTGTGTGTGTTGTGTAATTATTAGAATGGTGCGCACGAGTCAAAGGAGTCCTCATTCTCGCTCTTGCCCTCTTCCCTGACTGACATTCTGATTGGCGCCCGGTCCAAAGTGTCGCCCAGTGCCGCAAGACACAGTTGTTGCTGGCGCGACTGCTGCCGTCGCTGTGCTCCCAATGCAGACTCTGTGTTTTCGGGTACAGGCAGTGAGTGCCCAAACAATAGCGACTCTTGCTTATTGGCAAACAAGACGTCGACTAATAAATTACAAAGTTTTCCCCTAGAACAAGACACTCATTTTAAACAAAAAATCGAAAAATTAAAATATAAAATTCATTTAAGCGCAGTCTGCTGGCGGTGCCATTACCGCTGATGTTGCTGCTGTCCCTGACATGGTGGAAGTGAAGGCAAAAGTGATGCATTGAGCGCACACAAATTAGGCCCAGCTCTATTATGGAGGAGCTGAGTAATAGAGCCAGGCATGCAGTCAGCCAGCCTGGTGCTAATGATATAATCAATACGACGATGGCGACGAAGAGTCATTTGGCGCCTTTGCCTGGCAAACACCCAACTCGCTGCAACTTTGCTCGCCCTCTTTCGCTCTGCTTCTACCGCCGCACCAAAATGACGATAAAATGGCAAAATTAAAAAATTAAAACCCTGAGAGAATAGGGCACCGAAGGAGGAGGGTGAAAAAAGCGACTCTGACGCAGGACTAGGGTAAAGGAGAAGAACCAAAGCGCGAGTAAGAGTGCTTGCTCACTGCTTCCGACACTTTTGCTGCTCCTGCTGCCAAAATTACCGAACGCATGGTACGAGTGCAATTTGATAAATGAAATGTAAATTTGGTCAATTAATCAAGAGGCAGGCACAAGTGGCAGCCAAAGAAGATAATTTAATTGATAAATTTAAATTTAAATTCTATTTGAGTGAACGCGTGCACTGCCTGAGCTGCGCTGCCATTGTGATGTATGGCCGGGTGGAGAAGGGCTTCAATGCCTACCACTGCCTATTACGGACGATGTCGACGAGGAGGACAAAAACGATTGGAGAGACTATTCCCATTTACACCTTGTGCAGCGGATGGCCCGGTGAGCAGGCGGGAGAACAGGGGCAATAGGCAAGGACGGTTTGATGCGACGACGGCAAATGCAAGTACTCGCTTAATTAAAAGTGGCACCAACCAGCACACTGTTCAGTGCTCCTTCACTGGTGCACTACCATCAGCAGCATCAGCAGAAGAGAAGCAGGAGAACACCGAGGAAGCAAAGGGAGGCGAAAAGCGCATACCAGGCGCTGTGCTTGCAATCAAACCGACGCCGATAATGACGAGCAGAGAGAATGAGAGGGAAAGAGAAAGAGAGAAAGAGAGAGGCAGCGGCAGAGGGGGCGAAACTGCACAAAACAGACCTAACAATAAGTCGCTAATTTATTTATTTCTTTCGACTGGCAAAATTAAAATATCGACGACAATAGTGTGCGGATTGCCACAGAATAATGGCGTCGAACACGCTGTAATGATACCGCTGACGAGTATTTCCATTTGGCAGCAACTTTGCTCATGCTCATTATAAGTATAATAATTTAAAAATCTACGATCACTGAGCTATTAAGTAATAAAAAATTTATGTGTCCAACACATCAAGGAAAAGTGCGTAATGTGAAAATCGATATGCTGTTTGCTGCCTACTGCTGTTGCTGCCGCTGTCTCTACAGCAAGTACAACTGCTGCTGATTGAAATTGTTAGCATTCGAAATTATTAATTCAAAGGTTTACTTGCAAACGGGCGACGCGTCCGACGCTACCCGCTACTGCAGTCAGCAAAAGCAAGCACTTCGGGTGCAGGCAGTGTCGGCAGAGAAAAGAGGCAGCAGTGAGCTTTGGTGAGACAGTGCCAGTGAGTGCCAAGTTGGCATGGTGCCTTGCACTAATTAGCTGGGCGCCAGAGACGACGCCAGCAAGAGCAGAAGACTTGATTAGCGCCCAATTAGCAGCAAATCACTGAACGGGCGGCACAAATGCCAGACCAGGGCAGACCACACGTCACTGCCTGCTTGCCTCGCTTCCCCTCGCCTCCTTCTCAGTGCCTTTCATCACCGAAAAGCTACGATGCAAGAACAAGACAGAAGAAGGCCAACGAAGAACGCAGAAAAGTGGACACAAAGAAGAAAAGTATTTGACGGCAAAATATGAAACATCAGCTTCATTGTCTGCTGCAGTAGTCGTCGCCTGGCACACAGCACTTCAAGCACGAAAACAGAAAAAAGCTGCTCTCGCCACACTAGTAGGAGTCCATAAAACTAAACTGGCATTGTTCACTGCTAACAGAAATAATAAAGCCAACTAATTAATTAAAACAGTGTAAATTGGTGCTTTTTTAAAAGTGAGGACTTGCTAAAATGCAAGTTTGTCTACGCAGCTCAGCAGTGCTATTGTACAGCTAACGATATGTGATGCTGTACTGGCACAACAGTAATGGCAAAATAGTAATTTACTATCGATTGCATTGCTCGGGCCTGCTGCCGAGATAAGGAGGGCGTCAGCGAGAAGACACCATTGTCTTCAGCGGCACCCACTCTGGTGCTGATTGGCCTCGGCAGCAGCAGCCCAGCAGGCCAGAGAATCACAGCGCAAGAGGCACTGCAAAAGTCAGCCAAGCAGCAGTGAAAGCAGAGAAGAAGAAGAAAAAGCTCCTCGCAGGCTAATCGATCAGAAATAATAAATCTGCGCTAAAACACTAATTTAATTTTGTTTTTAAACATTTGTGCGCTACCAAGTGCCTCGGCGTTGCTGGTCTCCGCTGACTCCCAATTATCACGTCATATGGAGGGAAGACACTGCAACACACAACACACATACATGCAGGCTCATTCACTGCCACACACTTGTTTTATAGCTTCAGAAGGAGAAGAAGGAGCAATGGAGGGCGCCAGGCAGTGTACGCCGGACAGGCAGTCACTATGATCTGCCTCAAGTTCGATGCCTCTCTAATTATCTCTTCCCCTAAACGAGTATGCCATTGACGAAAGCAGCACCGAAGCACCGTAGTTAGCTCGTTGATAGCTGGCAGTTCACTCGTTTGATGGCGCCACGCTGAACAAATGGTGCCCTTTTCAAGCGGGTCATTCATTCTTTCATTCATTCATTCATTCAAATGATCTTCCTTGCCGTGATCATTGGGCACTGCTGGCATTGTATTTTTTTTCTTTTCTACTACTGCCTCTACTGTAAAGATGTGCCCACAAGTGACACTGCCTACTAAGGAAAATGTACCGGTCATGCGTGAAAAGAAAGAGATAGAGGAAACATCAATACTGACCAGCAGGATCCACTGTACACGTGGGAGCAAGTGGATTGAACTGAACGAAGCTAAACTCTAGGCAAAATTGTGCAAACAAAGTAAAGGAGGATAACTTACCATGTTCAAATGCGACTTTTTCACCGGGTAATAGCTCTTTGACAATGAACATTTCTCTGATTTCCTCCTCGGAGTCTCTCACGCCGACGACGCCAGTCTGTTGTTGTTTCAGCTGATGGAGACTGTCATTTCGGACGTGTTTAACGGAGTTGATGTGCTGAAGTAGCGCAAACTTGGTGCGCGTCGCCGAGTTGCACAGAGTGCACATGTAGTATTTGTTAGCAGTGCCGATGGTCATCTCCGATGAGGTCTGCAGGTGACTGAAGATGCGAGCACGAGCGTCATGACGAGGGTTGGCAGTGTGTAGCTGCAGTTTGTGGATTGAGTTGGTGTAGTAGTCGCACAGATTGCATCGCACTTGCACCGGGTTGGAGACGTTCACAAACTTGAGCTTCCACTCAGCCTGCAGACCGCCTTCCTTGATGTGATTCACGTGCTGCAGACGCTGAATGTGTTTGTCCGTTTTGCAGTGCAGCTGGAAGTTCGCCTTCAAGTTGGTTTTGTAGGAACACAGCTTGCAAATGTTGCTGTTTCCGGCAAACTCAAGAACCTCGTTCTCGCGAGTTCTTGTGCGGTCACACTGAATGTGCTGATTGAGTACCTCAATGGAATCAGAGGTGAAGGTGGCACAGACACAGCAGTGGAACATTCGACAGGAGTCATCAATGGGGGCGACATTGCTGGCCGCTGAGAGCGATGGATCAGGGTGCTCCATATCAAAGGTAGGCTGCGATCCGTTGGCGATGATCATTGAAACGGGCAGAGGTGACTTGGCCTCGGAGAGGCTCATTTGTTGCTGTTGTTGTTGCTGTTGCTGTATGATGGCAGCCATTGCACGTTGTTGATGCTGCTGACTGGCCATCATGAGCAGGGCATGATTGTACGCCATGTCAGCGAGTGCAGCCTCAGGTTGCAGCGAGGGGCTGCCATTTTCCGGGCCAACATTCGCCACCTGACCAGGAGCATTCATGGCTGCAGCAGCGGCCGCGGCCAGCAGACCGGGGTTGAACTGCAGCAGTTGCTCAGGACTGAGAATGCCTGCCTGCTGGAGGGCGCTGATCTGCTGCATTTGGTTGACGTTCTGCCGGAGGACCATGATGTTGTGGGTGTGCTTCTCACTGGTCATGTGAATTCGCAGGTTGCGCGCCACATTAGTCTCGTAGTTGCAGACATCACACCTCCAGGTGGCCTTCTGCTTGCCGCCGCTGGAGTTGGTCTGACTGGAGGATGACGGCGACGGTGTGGTGGCCGTCGGAGGCGTGCTCACCTGCGGCGAGTTCATCTTCTGCATCTTAGCGTCCTGTTGAGCTGCAGCTGCCACTGCCATGGCCGCCAGGTTCACCGAGGACGGCGTGGAGACCGGCGACACTGAAGTGGAGCCGCCGCCGCTCATATTGCCACTGCCCACTGAGGTGGCCACAGCCGAGGGCGTACTGCCGCTGCCGGTACTCTGCGAGGGCGTTCCATTGGCAGCGGCGGCGGCAGCAGAGCACTGGGCGACGGCCGCCGCCAGGGCCTGCGACTGCAGCAGGTGCTCAGCAGTGGCGGGAATGTTTCCGTTCTGCAGCTCCTGAACATTGTTGATGTGCTTATCTGACTGCATGTGAATGCTCAGGTTGCCTTTGGTGGTGGTGGAGTAGTTGCAGACGTCACACCGGTACGGCTTGTAGCCACAGGTGTACGTCTCACCGCGAGCCAGTCTCGGGTGCGGCTGGTTCGTCAGGCAGTAGATGCAGTTCATCTCGTTCTCCGGGTGCTTCTCCTTCATGTGAATCTCCAGCGTCTCCTGGTACTTGTAGTGCCAATTGCACTTGGGACACTTTAGTGTTTTGCACGAGTTTCGAGAGTGCTGCATCAGCAGCGGCGGGTGGCTGCCAGTGGTCAGCGTGGAGCGGGCGGCGTGGTTTGCAATGGTCGTCGCCAGCAAGTTGGTCGTCTCGCTGTCGGCGGCAGTGCTGAAGATGGACATGGCGCCTTTGGTGTCGCCGCTGTTCATCAAGCTCACCGCCGCCGAGTTGATGGCTGCGCTGAAGGAACTGTTTGCGCTGGAAACGCTCGGCAGAGCGGAGAGCAGCGCCGACTGGGAGGCAGAGACGGGACTTTTCGGTGAGCCTTTGTTTCCCGGAGACGGAGTTCGAAGTTGACCAGTTGAAGAGGAGTTGTTGTTGTTGGAAGAGGAGGAAGAGGACGAAGCGGCTACTGCTGCCGCCATTGCCGCGGCAATTGACTGAAGATCCATTTGCTGCTGAGCTGCAGCGGCGGCCGCCTTGGCAAACTTCTCCAAGTTGGCGAGATCAGCAAGTTCGGAAGCGAATTGAGAGGTGGATTCCGATTGCGGTGGTGGTGACGGCTGCTTACCCGAAGCAGCAGACGCCAGAGCATCAGGAGAGCTCATGTCCAGCGGCAGTTCTGAAGACCGAGAGAGAAGGAGGTTGCTGTGCGAATCACTGCTGGTGTCCACCGATGGAGGAACCAGTAGTAGATCGCCGCCGTTGCTCGCCTGAGATTCAGCGCCACCAGGGGTGGTCGCCTGCGAGAGTGACTCGGCGGCGTTGCAGGGCGTCAGAGAGTTGGGACTGCCTAGCAGAGCAGGAAGTCCACTGCCATCGGAGGAGGTGGAGGCAACAGGAGGAAGGGCAGAGGTGGACGCCGTTGGTGGTGAGACGAGTGAGGAACTTGAGCGAAGGGCAGAGGCGACTGCGGCCATCTGCACTGCCAACAGGCGTTGCACCTCCATCTGCTGCTGCTGACTGGGCGCCGGAAAGGGAGCGGGTGAGGAGTTGGGCTTGAGGAAGGACAACAGCGGCTCCTTCTCCTTTCCGACACCTTGAATTATTGCTGAGGTGTTCTTTGCAGAGAGCACTCGGGTTTCCTCCTCGTTCAGGCTAAGGTGGTGCTCGCCCACGGCGTGCGCTACGAAAGACTTTGAGTAGCCAAAGGACAGCTTACAGATGAAGCACATCAGAATGGGCTTTACGGGAACCGTAGAGCAGTTTGTTGCACTTAGTTTGGCCTCCTCCTCCTCCTCCTTCTCTTCCTCCTCTTCCTCCTTCTCCTGGCCTTCCTGTTGATCGTCCGCCAGAGTGCCGTTCTCGTCTTCACCGGCGGCGGCTTCTCTGTCGGTAGTTGTTTTGCAGTTGTTTCGTAATGAAAAGACTCGATAGCTGTGCATGACTGGCACCTCATTGGCCTTTGAACCCGAGGTGCCTACAGTGGAAGGACTGGAGGCAGGCAAAACCTGTCCGCACAGTGCCGAGTAGAGGTTCTCAGCCGGTGAGCTACGTGAGATGTGGAATGCTGAGACGATCTGCGGGAAGCTGATTGATCCGTAATGCGGACTGAGACCACGGGCATCAATGATGCTGCCCTCTTGACTAATCTCAGCTTCGACCTCGCTTCCGTCCGAGTCCGGTCCCTCGATGATGTAGGCAGAGCCATCAGGGTTGTACACAATCTTCCCGTTGAATGTCTCCACGTCACTCAACGAGCTGGCCATGCTGTCGGCGTTCTCTGTCGCGAGCAGTGTTGCCGAAGTGGGCGTCGGCTGTGCGTCACCGATGATCACCGATGGCTCCTTGCTCGGCGACAGATGAGTTTCATTCTGACCGAGCAGTGGTGAGCCGGCAGTGCTGGCTGCCGGTGGTGATGAGGTGGACATGAGCGAGGACGATTTGTGGCTGGGAAAGGAGTTGGGCGTGAAGGGCGAGGAAGACCGCATTTGCCCAGTGTCGGGCGATTTGGCAGATGGTAAGCTGACGGCGTCACCGATGGAAACCATCAGAGGCGAGGCCGCATTTGCTGATATTGCCGTCTCCATGATATTGTAGGTGGGTGGGGAAGTTCAGTGAAGGGACGAGATTTTACAACTGACGACTGCGGTAATTGGTGAAAGCAGTTGGGGTTGCAGCACTCATCAGGTGGATCTGTGGGTGAAGAGGGAAAAGTAGAGATGAAAATGTGAAGATGAGTAAATGGTTAGTATTAAATTGCAGCGGTATTGATGATGGTCACAAGGCAACAGCGAATCACGGAAGCACACTGATTTGAGCACTGCGGTAAGCAAAAAAGGGAAATAGGGTGCACATGTGCCTGTAGGAAGGGTAGTATCACAGCACGGTGTAAAGAGAAGGAGAACACTGAAAGCACAACACACAAGGACAAGGTCACACTGATCAAAAAGATGGGGGTAAGGAAGGCTGAATGAAGAGGATGAGCAAGGGGATCACTTCTTGCGCAAGGTGTCACAGAGCGAGAGCGGCAAAGCCTTTGGCAATATCTCCTCAGGCGCAGGCACTGTGAGCGCGACGTCTGTGCTGTGAGCAGGCGATCGGTCAACTAAATGGCCAGAAGCATTGCCATTTCGAACGAGACGACGAGCGGCGGTGTCTCCGTGTGGGAGAAGGCGATATGACGGCGACCACTGCTGCTGCTGCAGAAGACTGTGCCGCTCTGCGAGAGGTGGGCTGGCGGTCGGCGAGAAGGAGGCAAGTCGACCAGTGCGCAGCCTGTCCACTACCACACAGCCAAGTCCATCCTTTTCACGCAAGGTGAGCAGCAGAGCTGCCAGGTACGGGTCGACAACATTTCAATGTCGAACATCAACCTTTACCTCTACGCCTAAGATGAAGAGCAGCCGGCAGCAGGCAGCAAGTGAGAACGAAGTGAATACTGGCTACTGCACTCACACACTCACACACTCAAGCAAGTGCGTCTCGGTGTGTGTGGGGTGAAGACAGGTAAAGTAAGGCAAGGGAACGATTGCTTGCTCACCGGGGATATGGGCCAGAGACCCGTTGGACCATCATAAAATGACAATGAACGGGCGAGGGACGAATTCCTTGGCACACTAAGTGCGACGGGCACTACAAAAGGAGGACCTCTGCTTTTCATTCCGTTACTGAGCAGTAGCACATTGCAGTGGCAGTACGGTTGAAAGCAATGCTCCGAGCTTTCTGAGCAGGCTTGAAACAATGGAAGAGAAGGGCCTGCGAGGTGGACTGTCAACTGTGCAATTTTAATGCTTTGCATCAGCCAACGGTGGTTGTGTGATGGCGGTGATTAATTCGGGCAAATCTGGACTGCCGGGGTCGGTTGCACCGTTGCCTGCACCGTTCTCTCTCTCTCCTTCCCTCTGTCTCTCTTCCCAATCAACTAATTGGCAGCGTAGAGCTGCGCGCATTAGTTTAATTATAGCGGTGACAATCGAGCGAATGCATGAGAAGCAAAGGACCCGAGAAAGAAGGAGACGGTTTAGGGTCGCCGGGCAAAGCTAACAAATGACAGTCCGCACTTTGGCCCTCTCTTACTCTCCAGTGCACATCCACATCTATGGGCCAGCTGACAAACGAAGCCGGTCTGCGCTTGACGGGCCAAAGTTTTATGGTGGAATAATGAGATTAGAGCTACTGGTGATTAGGGACACTACCACAGCAATGAGTGCACTTTGAAGACTGCGACTGAGAGAAAAAGAGAAAGAAAGCGCGCTCTGATCTGACACATCTCAGATCAGATCTGAACGGGCAAGGTAAACACGAAGACGAAGAAAAGGAAACTTAAGGTGCTCTATGGCCGGCACTGATGTGACACTGCGGCTGCTGTCCAGTGCAAAGGGGACCGGTGTAGAAACAGAAGAGAATGTAGACAAAAGCCACGCAAGTGGACACAACGACTGTGCAATGCTGTTGCTGCTGCTTCTGGACAATATGACCGATCGAGTGACGGCGAGGGGAAAGAAGGCCAAAGAAGGTGAGTACTCTCCTCTACGAGCATGAGGTTGACAGACCCGCTGGCAGACCATCCTAATTTGGACTGAATTGAACACCTGGACGAGGCCTGAACCAAGCAAGGTAAGGCCAGAGGACAGCGAGCTAGTGAACTTTACCAAGTAATGAGTGGCGCGAGTGAATGCATATGACACTAGGAGATGAACTGCTTTCCTTTGATTCAACAAATCACTGCTGCTGCTGCCTTTAGCAAAGGTAATTACAATTTTTAGATCTACTAGCTGTGGGTTGCAAAAACAAAGCTGTCGACCCACAAAACTGTCTCCAGTTGTGGGAAGGAGAGGAGAGGAGAGTAGAGCACACAGCGTTGACCACCGTGGACAAATCAGTGGGACAGGGAAGAGCGTTTCCCTCACCGAGTGGCTCATTAAAAACGTCATCCTGTCACTGTGAGGCCATTGTGCCCAAGTCCACTATAAATAATTGATTTAATTTAGATCGAAGCATTCGGAACAGATGGACATGACAGCGCATATTCGCAACAGTGCTGGTGTCACACTGCTAAGCAGCTCAAATTACACCCAAGGTTTCCAGTGCTGGCCAAAACTTTCTCTCATTCTCGTTATACCCATTACAAGAATGCAATAGAAAAGCACAAGCAGAGATGGAGGAGGCAGAAAAAGAGACATTTTAAATTTATATATGAAGGATGCAGTGCAGGTTTAGTATGCCCCCAGCCGATCTCATGTGACGCCAGACTGCCGGTCAGATTGCTGGCAATGGAGATGCCCAGTGGGCAAACAAGTGGTCCGCGTTAGGTGGCGTCGCCCTTTCTGCTGGCGGCAGTGTTGCCCACTTTACACAGCTGTGACCATGTGTCAACACTTCTTGCCAACGGTGCACTTCGGTGCCAGGCAAAGGCTGCACTAGTAGTACCGAGTGCCACTACTGCTCCATTTTGGCTGGCCATGAGGAATAATCTCCTCGGCGGTGCTGCCACTGCTGGCCAACGGCCAAACCTCACTCTTAAAGGAAGTTATGTCTGACTGTTTTTTGGTGAGTGTGCGTTGTTTAGAAAGCAAAGCCGCAAATCGAGAAAGTCGTTCGCTTTGGTGTTCAATTCTATAATTGTAAACGGTCCACACAGTCTCTGCTGCCGCCGTGTGGTAATTCTGCTCTTCTTCAGGAAAGAAGTCTGGAAGAGCAAACCAAGCTGCAAAGCGTCACCTTTAATTACTAGGATCTCGGCAGTCGCGCCAAATAATTACAGATGATGATGGCGATGGCAAGAGTGGAGAAAGTGAGTGCCCTTAACCACGGATGATGCCAATGCGAGCCCATGCCTATGCGATGATTATGTGGAGCCGTGCAACGTAAGGCGATTATGACACACTGGCTAGGCAAACAAGCGGCGTCCCAGACGCGTCTTAATGATAATAATTAGGAACATTTACTAATTACAAATGGCCCATTCAGACACAACAGACGTGCACGAACTGGTGCTGCCAGTGCTGGTGGTGGTGGTGGTGGTGGTGGTGCGCGATGGGCCACAGTTGGTGAGTGGCAGCATTTGCCGGACAAACAAATAATACCGAATCAGCATAAAGTCGTAAGTGCACTCGGACTAGATAATAATTGTTACCTATTCTCCGACATACAGTAATTACCCCTGCCTTGTGACTTCTAAACAGACCGGTCGAACTCTCTGCCCTTGCGCACAAACACTCAAACCAGGCCAAAAGGTAATTGGACTGCGCGACAGAACGACTTGATGAGAAGGTGAAGGCACTGGATGGTGGCAATGGAAAGGGGACAGTGTCACACAAGGGGCACACACACACCAAAGGGGTTAGTACCTTGACGCCCAAGTGCCAAAAAAAAGTTTTCTGTCAAGCAAAGTGTGAGTCTAGCAAACTTTCCTGACCAGAAGGTTGAAAAAGGTGGCCCATCTGACAGAGAGGTAAAGTCCGAGGAAACGAGTCAATAAACCGCTGTCTAGCTTTCTTCCTTGGCGGCAAAGACAAAGGTAAAGAACACATGAGCAGCAAAGGGAAAGACAGTGCGGCAGGCAAATTGGACAGTGACTGGTGGCCAGGCAGGGATGGCGGCCAAAGTGCAAGGCCAGACGGTGAACAGGTTCACTCTGGCCGAGGAAGTGATTAGAGCAGTGCACTGGGCAGTTCACTTCATAAAATTGCCGATAGTCGGTGAATTTTCGGCTCGTTTGTCCTTCCAATCGAGCTACCCTTTGTGGCGTCTTGCTAGACCGCTTCAATGAACGCAATGAAACGAGATGTCGACTAATTGCTGACGCGTACAGTTTACGTTCCGTCGTAGAAGACCGAGACAGACCATAAACGTTGATCAGTGTTTCATTCACTCGCACAGTACCAATGCTGTCGATATGATTCGCAGACGTAGTTCGCATTAGCGACTAGGTGTGCACAATTAGCCAAATGGAAAATGAGTATTAAAGCAAGTCAAAGCTCACTCTGAGAGAGTGAAAGCCAATAAAATCAATTTACAGCCGACAGAGAGTGCTCTTTCTTTCTATTTTAATAACTCATTGTTTGTTCCAGGCATTACTTTTAGCGCTAAATAGTAAACTTTTTTTCAATAAATTAGGGCATAGAGCAATTAAAATGCAAACTAAACTTAGGCAATGGTAAGGCATGTGATTGTGTAAGAGAGACAAGTGTTTGCGAGAAGAAGCAGACAAGTAAACAAGAGAACAAATCTGCTGTCCTGGTGGCAAAAACTGCTCAAGGCCATTCTACAACTGACTAACTTGTGCTAGTTACTTTTGGAAGCACAACCACCACCACCACCGTCCCAACCGTCCACCACCGAAACTGGATGAAGCAGAATCACAGTGGGAAATGACAGCCCAAGTTCAAAAAGCGGTCAAAGTGTGATTAAAACAATACCTCATGTCCAGTGAAGGGCAGTGATTAAAAAGGTGGTAATGAGAGAGTGGAGGAGATGTCAGCAGGCGAATGAGCAAGTCTAACTTTGCTGGTGAACACTTTGCTGATTGAACTTGATGGACATGACGTCAAGTTGGTCTCACTTCGGATCGAGCACACCTGGTCGTCTTCTGTCCACTGCTGACTGCTGTCCCACACACAGACTCTTGCGGCAGAGCTAATGAGTGGCCGGTGGCCAGAACTGCCAGCACTCCGACCGAGTGGTCCACTGCAAGGTACTGGTGCACGCTAGTTGCATAACGTAGCCTCTCACCAATAGTACCTCCACCAAGAACAGCGGCAGAAGCAGCAGAGACTGTTGAGGCAGAGAAGTGAATCGATAATGCCAATGGGGACATGTTTGCCCCTGTTCAGACTTGTAGATCGATTACACAACAAAGTCGAGTAGTGGCGAGCGAGTTCTCATTAGCGATCAATTAATGAAACATGGCCGTGGGTCAGTGGCAAAATTAATTTAGAGTGCTTCGGATCACAGAGGAGGAAGAAGAAGAAGAAGAGACTCTGTGAATGAGTAGAGATGCAAAGTGAAATGCCAATCAGACTGCTACAACAACGTTCACGACAAGAGCTACAAGAACTACAGCGACGACGAGAGATGACAATCGTAGTTGAAGTAATCGACTACGTTTCTCTCTCTTTCTCCCAATCATCACGAAATTCGCAGGCCTATTTGCAATGACGCTATTACGATTAATTAGTGAACCCGATTGAGTCAGCCAGCAAACGATCAATCGCCAGCAGATCGAGTAGAGTAGAAGTGTAGAAGGATGAAGCAGTGCACCAGCGCGAGGCAAACGCACGACGCTTCATTTGGAGTGAGAGAGAGAGAGAGAGTGGGGGAAAGAGGGAGAGCCTGGCAACTTGGCGACGGACTGCCAGTGCTAGCCAGCCTCTGTAAAATGGGTAATCATAGCCAGTTGATGCCGGATCGAGAAATCTTTCTCTTTCGGTGAGACAGTGGGCAAGCCAATCGATTGCCAATTAAATTCGATTACTTTGTTCTACCGTACTGTTGCCGCTGATGTTGATGTTGATGCTGCTGCTGCCCGTACAGTCGTGTCTACACCACTAATAAATACATGCTGTGGCTATCAAGGAGACGGAGGAGAAAAAGGCAGTTGCCAGCCAGCACTACCGGGGAGATGCCAAGAATGGATCGCCGCTGAAACTGTGAAATAAGAGAAAAGCAAGTTCTGCTGGAACGTTAGAACAGTCATTTGATCACTAATTCGATTGAATCGCTGCACACTTGGACACACTAATTACAGCATCGACATATTCGACTTAATTCGACTTCTTAATTAGTCTTTCTCCCCATTCGATCGGAGCCATACTGCCTTTCTCTTTGCCGTTTTTTCTCGTCTGAGCATTCTCCATTTAATCAACTTGAAGGAAACTGAGGCACCACCAAGACCGAGCAGGCTCAAATTACTGTGCACAGGCACACACTGTCGACTTGGTGGCATCCTGATTACCATTGCCATTACTGTCACTGTCTCTGTCTTTCTCTCCCTCTCTTTTCACCACGGAGATGGCCGTCGAACTTAAATTATTAATTAGGCACAAAGGCAAGTTAGCTACGGGTACGAAACGACGCCAGTCCCCTAGACGCACGGTCCCCCTGAACTGCAGACAATCTGAACAAGGCGAAAAGCATCAGCATCAGCTTGAGCATCAGCAGGAGAAACCGGTGATCTGGCAATTGTCTGTCGCGAGGCAAAGTGCCTGGAGAGTCATACACTTGCGCTGCAGTGCCGATACAGCTCACTTCTAAGCCAGTGATTGCTTGCAAATGAGACTGGGTTATGCAAATGTGCCGCATCAAATGCACTCTCTTCTTTTAATCACTCTCCTCAATTACTAGAAATTAATCGATAGTGAAGCAACTTGGCTAGCACACAGCTAATGGCCATTAGTGCATTAAAGGGAGAATACTCGCATTCAATTGCTTAACTGCAACCAAGCCCCAAGAAGCAGGGCACTGAGCTGTGTCACCAAGTATGTCATCTGTCCAGCAATTAATTCATCCGTCACATCACAGTGAAAATTGCAAAGAATTTCAACCTGAATAAAGTGATTGTTTTTTACCAAACTTGTTGATTACTAAACAATTCATTTTAAACATAAAATACAATCAGTCAAAAATATCAACTGAAAAATACTTTTCAGTGTTGCAAAAATATGCAAAACATTTGAGTGGGCAGCATTTTCTTTTTTCTCTAGAATCTCAAAGTTAAAAAGATTTCAAAACTAAAGCAGATCACAATGAGGAAGCAATGACATGATTCTTTACGCCTGTAGTAAAATGAAGTCTAAAGAAAAAATCGAGCAAAGAAAAAAGAGGAGCAAACTACAATAGAAAACTTTACAGGCCTGCTTTGACTACCGACCAGGTGTGCACTTTAAATCAATTTATTAATAGAACAAAAGCAAACATAGCAGGAAGGCAAGCTGTCAGTGTGGCTTACCTGTTAAGTAAGAAATTACAATTAACCAATGCAAATGCACACTGCGACTAATGCCACAGGCTACATTTTACCTGTCGCTCTGTGCTGATCGACTGTTTAAGAACTAGCTTACATGAGCCTAAAAACGCACGATTAATGAAAGGTCGTTTGGGCTGCTGCTGCTACTGCTACTGCTGTTGGTGCTGGCAGTGGTCGTGGGGACCAAAGTGCCCAAGCGAGGAGTTCAAGAGCAGGGGCCAGTTGTTCGCAGAGGCCGTCTTTTTATTCATTCACAATTCACGCTGACATAGCTGCTGTAGAGAAGCGCAAACTACTTGGAACAATAGCGGTGAATTACTGAGAGAAAGAGAGAGAGAGAGAGAGAGAGAAAATGAGTGAGAACGCTTGTGAATACCGTTACTAGATGAGATGTCGCACGGATGGGCAAATTACTGCCTCAATAATGCTCTCTACATCTACGCATTACAGAGAGTTGCAAAACATTAAAGCAGTCTCAGGGTCCAAATGAACAGTATGGCCCTGTGCTGTGTCCGACTTGTGCAGTGACTGACCTGAAGAGTACCTTGGTAGAAGGATGAGGGGGAAGAGAAACTTCTTACTTCCCTCTTGACTCAAAAAGGCCAGCAAGTGAATGAATTGGAGCAGTGAGCGAAATGATCGAGTCAGAGCAAATGCAGAAGTGATCATCGAGTCGAGAGCAAAGTAAAGCAATTTGCAAGCCATTAATTGTGCGACAAGATCGTATCAGAGCAGCTCAGTAGTCTCCGTCTGCGGACTCTCTTTTGCTTTCCATTGCTCCAAACTCACTCTTACTCTTACTCTGGCTGACTGCTTTCTCAGACAATTAGTCGGTAGTTTCCAAGTTGCCTTTACCGTCTGTCCGGCGACAGACAGACAGATGACAATTAAAACTCTTAATGGGTCGAGTGGACTACAAAAAACTGGCAGACTGGCAGAGCAGGTAGGTAGGAAGCAAGTGGACAATGAGCTCAGACAGTAGCAGAAAACAAGGAATACCCAAAATGTTAGGTATGGACTGGAAAGGGAAGGAGACGGTTTGCGCTAATCTGTCGCAGCAGCAGCAGAAGGCCTCTCGTCACCAAAACAAAGCTACTCTAATTGCAAATAATGGCGGTGAACGGTAGCACCAAAGTGCTGCGTCGCGCCGATGACAGTGTCTGCGGTGTTGACAAGCACTGCAGCTCGTGTTACAACAGCAGCAGCAGAGGCAAGAACGGCCTGGCTAAACTGACCAAACTGATAAGTTGATTAAAGCTCGGGTGCATTATCGTCTAGACTGCAAGCAAACGTCCTGATATTAAGATGGCCCAGTGTAGTGCAGGGTCTCTCTGTGTTTTACTAGTTCATCTGTCATTTGCGGTAGTAATTGCTCCAGTCACCCAGTAAGCTGCCCTCTAGTGCTCGGAAGTATACGCTTCCTTTCATGATTTAAGAATTGTCAAAAGAATCAAGCCGATGAATCGACAGATGAAAGATAAAATGCGCTACATTGTCTACCAAAGAGACTGGAAGGTCAATAGCTGCTGTTCAAAAAGTGACCACTAGAACACACCTTGACCCTCTGAGCTTTCTGCGCACATTGTCTGCTGATAAATAAATCTAGTTGAGGTGAGAAAAAGTATCACACAAAAGCAAGGAAGCGAGGGAGAGAAACAAAATCGCAGCATGAAATCGAATTAGGGTAAAACAAGAACAAGAGAAAAAAGGAGGAAAGAATTCAGTGGTTCAAAGAAGCAAACGGTGGCACTGACCGTCACTTGCTCCTGTCAAAAGCTTTTTCAATATGAGAGAATCAAGTGCGAGTCCGCTTGGTCCAATTAAAAAAAGAGGTGATTACTCCATTGAGAGAATGAGTGCAAAAAAGACCAGAGGCCAGAAAACGTGCACACACTTTCGGTGAAAAGGTGTTCGCAGTTGAATGCGAGCAAAAAAGCGAGAAAGAGAGAGAGAGAGGGTGGACTTGGCTAGTGGTCACTGTGGTAGATGGCACGAAGAGTCGATTGAGATTAATTAGTTGGCCAAGAGCGTAACTGGCAATACATCAAAGGGCAAGTGAACACGACAAGGAGTTAACTCTTGCAGCAAGGTGGCAAAAGAGGCGAGGGGAATTGAGCTGCTGGTGGTCAGCACCGCTGCACTGACCACTCAGAGGGCGAGGGAGAGAGAATTCAAGGGAGAAAGAGAAAGAAGGAGAGTAAGCGTAGAGCTTCAGCGTGATCTATGTGCATCAATATGGGGGGCTTTAGAACTACAGACAACAGCACGTACCTGTTGGTTGCTTTCCTTCAATATTCAGAGCACGGGCTTTGTTTGCCGCCCGGTGATGTCACTGCACACTGTGAAGTAGAAGTGCCAATTGTCATCCAAGAAAAAGCGGTGTGCAAGTGTGAAAAACCTACAAGCGAAAAAGAAGAAGAAAAAATGTGTTTTAAAATATTATGAAAATAGTTGCAAGGTAAAAAAGCATGATCAAGAATAAAAAGCTGGTGCCCCTTTGAGAATCTGTCAGAGCTCCACTAGATGGTCGCATGTGCCAGGCGGTCATTTCCAGGCTGAGTCCTGCTCCTAGATGACAGACGCACACAAAACATTTAATTAAAATTCTAATTGTGTTTGCCAAACAAACGAAGCGAGCCAAAGGAGATGACCAAAAGAGGAGAAGTAGAATGAGAGAAAAGGAGAAAAGAGAAGAAAGTTAGAGAAAAGGAGACCGTTGTGGCGATCCTTGGTCATCCTCGGCAAACAAGCCCGCGGTGTTACATAAGTGAGTGGCCTAATGTGTCTCTAATAGTGGCGATGGCGTTTCAGGCCTCGGTGGCGCGCCAAAACAAAGGAGTCACTGGAACACACCGGGCAAGAGAGCCAACAGAAGAGAGCAACTGTCCACTGACAGGCATAGAGTGGACAAACACCGAGCCGAAGAATGAAAGGGCCAATGGTTAGCTGGCCAGAGTCAGTGAGTGAGCGAGTGGGAGAGGGAAGCAGCGAGCAGTGAAGCCGTCGATATTAGCTTTCTCATCGCACTCCCTTGCCTTTGATCGGCTCAATGTTTGTCCAAGCAGAAAATGAAATAAAAAATAATTTCTGCCGTAATTAGAATTCGAATTTACGCATCATGATGAGCTGCACCGAATGAGATAATTCCACTGTCTCGCACTGGACGGCAACGAGATGTGGCCACTGGCTACTGAGAGCTGCAGACAGAGGAAGAGGGGCAGAGGAAGAGATAAAACGGCCAGTGCACGGGCAGCCACCACAGCCCCCACTGATGCTGCTGCTGCTCCAGTATTAATATAATTAATCGAATATAAAAGTATGTCCGTCTAGCAAAGTGAGCGTGTGTGCGGTGTGCGTGTGCCACGGCCCAGTGAGAAGATTCGTTTAGCTGCTGCTGCTGCTGTTTCCCTTGGCTTGCCATTGAATCCACTGCCTTCTGCACTCTGCTGTGCTCCACTTGCTTCACTTGCTCTCCCCACTCTTCTTCGTTCCTTCATTCACACAGTGACTCATTGTGCACCGCCGGTCACTTATTAATATGAGCCGAGATGCAAAACTGCTGATCGATCAATCGGACGCGCGCCAGCGAGTACCAAGTGCACTGCAGTGCGCTGAATGAAGAGTGCCAGTCTTGGCCAGGCAACGACCAGAACTGAACCAAACTGACCAAGACCACTGCTGCTACCATAGTGGACAGTCGCTTGCATTTGCGTTTGCTCATTATTCATCATTAGACCATGCAAGCAATTCATGTATAAAATTAATTTCCACCAAAAGCAAATATTGCCGGCACTAGTACAGCAAGAGGAAAAGGACAATTTAAATAAAAAAGAATCTATCATCTTGATTGCAGACAACTGCCCAGTCAGCGCCTGAGAGTTGCTGTCTAAATGAAATCAACATTTGACGGTACACTTGGTTATTAAAATAGAAAATGAAAACAATATTGACTATCAAGTGTAAAGTGCTAATCAATTTACCTAGATGGAGATAATTTACACTGCAACAATTTACACCAATCGATAGGAAACAAGGTAGATTTTTTATTACAAAAATCAAAGTGTCATTACTGAGCAAACTTTAGTAATTTATTGCTCCAGTAAAATTATCCAGTAAGCAAAGACAAGGTTGCTGATTTTTGGCAATTGCGTGCTGTGGTAACGACGGCGAGAAGCTGCCACCAGCATAAAAATGCAAATATATTGATTGATCGCGTGTGTCAGCGTCTGTTTGTCTGCCAATTAGACGCTGATGACTAATCACAATGGGCTCTCTTAATTGAAGCACAGGTAGACAAAAAGTGCAAGGTACGGCTGAAGGCTGGCGGTGGGGCGCAATGAAGGCAGCATCGAGTGAAGCGAGCAGAACTGCGACGGCACCATCGCATGACTGCCATAGCAGCACAGGCATAACCTCGTATCGTTGTCGTTATTAAAATACCGAGATTCTGCTCGCAAGGCATTCTCTTCCCTCTGCTAGCATACAGTTTTGTCACTCGTTTAATTAAAGCATCGACCGTCATTGCAATCATCATCCTCAGTGAACCGGTGACTTTGGCGATGGACAAGAAGACAAATCGATAAAGTAGAGAGAAGCCATTGGCAATGGCAATGTCAGCAGTGTCAACGCCAGAGTCTCTGCCCAGTCTGTACTACTGCTCTCACTTGGCACCTTGGCGCATCATCCCCACTGTTGACCTCACTGCTTTGGCCGAACATCAACACAACAGAAAGGGGCAGACGCATCTGTGCGCAAGACAGCTTTCCTCCTTCTAATGGCAACTGAGGGTAGACTTTTAATTAATTAATCTGCAAACAAAGAAATGCATTTGAGCGGGAGAATATATAGACTGCGGCCGTTGCTTCTGCCGCGTGGATGCTGGCAAGCTGGAGCAGTGCTGGGGCGTCAAAGGCGGCCGCCACTACAACGGCCGCACAAACTTACACTGCTCACTGTGTCCTGTGCACCGTAATTTCGACGTTGGTAACCTTTGCAAATGAGTCTAATGAGCAGAAAGCAATTGGGCACTGCTATATAGAGGGAAGGCTCGGGCTCCGAGCACAATCAATTAAAACAAGTCAAGTCGGATGGGAGTGGGTGAGTGAACGAGACAAGTGCAAATTGGAAGCGTACTGACATACACTGACGCAGTGGAAAGCAGTTTCAGGCAACTTTTCTTTGTAGCTTACAGCTTGATGAAAATTGTTGCCATAGAACAGTTTGCAGTAGTGGAGAATTGCAGTCAGATTATGCAAAGCAGGCAGGTCTGTATGTCAGGGCTAGAAGTAGACGTTTTAGTAGTGAACCAGCGCCACTGACTCAGTTTGACTAATAGGACTTTGCCTAATTAATGCCTATATGCTAGATTGTGTTTGCTAAAAAAGCAAAAGCAGCAAGCGGAAGCAAAATGTAACTGAAATTCGGAGAAAGAAACCGGGGCCAGGTTGAGTGGCGCTTTGAAGCAAAAACATAAACACAGAAAGCAACATCATCTCATAGTGGAAGAAAATGAACACTACCGAGAATGATGGCTGGTAATGTTCAAACAGACAAAAAGAGGCATCCAGAGTGTGCAGTATAAGCAGCAGTAGCGACGGCAGCCAACACTAAGCAGCGGGCAATTGGCCAGACGAAGATAAGGGAATTAGGCGTTGAGATTGCAGCAGGCGGCAGTCAAAACGGAACAAAATGGCGTCAGTAATAATTGAAAATTGAAAATTTTAAATTAAACCCAATCAGTAATGCAGATGCATATTTACACAGAAGAGACGGCTAAAATTTGCATAAGAAATTAGCAAACAAAATTTTCATTATCGCGTCTCAGTAAGAAGCGAACACAACATGCGCTCATTCGCTCATTCGACAGTCGTCGACGGCCATGGCAGCATTAGAGAGAGAATTAATCTTTTGACAAAGCATTCTTTCATTAGGCAAAGTACAAGCTCGGAATGGTAATCAGTGCAATCAAACGGGTGCGAGCGGCAAATTAATCATCAAACAGCCACCGCCATCTCTTTTTGCTCCCCATGTTTTCCCCAGCTGAGTGCCTGCAGTTACTTACACTTTTTGCTGTGTGCACTTACACTGTCTGCCTAGACAAACGAAAGCTTTTGCAGCAACAAAAAACAAACAAAAAAGAGAAGAAAAATGAAAATAGAAAACTCAAAGTAAAAATTAAAAATTGCAATCATAAGGTGCTTCAATAATTTGCAATTTACACTTGGATGGCAGCCAAGTGAGAAATGAGCGAATGCAAGGCAGCAAAACCAGTCTATGGTACAGTGGTTTTAGTAATATTAATAAATAGAAATAGAGAGAAAAATAGAGTAAAATAGCGAAAGCTGAAAGGTAGAAGGAAAACGCGTAATCAATTTAAATAATGAACCTGCAGATAGGCTAAATTAGAGTTGAAGGAAAGAAAGAAGTAGAGGAAAGGAAAAGGAGAAGGGCGCGAACAAACAAATTAACAGCAAAGGTTTGCTCACGTAAGGTAGACTGGGCACTTTTTTAGTTTGGATCAAAACTGAGACTCCCTCGTAGTAGTGACATGACACGTTTACAGTCGACCAATGACCTTACAGTATCTACTGGCAGTGTGGTAGTGGCAAAATAACAGTAGTAGTCAGGCCAGTTGCCGGTAAAAAGCATACCGACTATGTGGTAAGCAAGCCGGAACAGAGAAGAGAAAGAAAGAAAAGGGGCTCTCTTGCAAAGTCTGGATCCAATGGCCGCCTGGCGTCAGAAAGTACTGCACCGGTTCGGGTGATGGCAAAGAGCGGACAACGTGATCCAGTCAACTTGTCAACGGCCAGCAGGCATCGAGTGTGCTTGTTGTGGCAAATCTTATTAAAGGACTGGCAATTAATTGGCCACTCAGATTGGCATTCAAATGAGTGCAGCAGGCTCGGGCAAAGAGAGACGGGCACATTCATTCACTGCCAAGAACGCTGCTGTGGGGCAAGAATATCGGCTGTGAGCGATGTAAGAGGGTACTGCACTGGCACCGGGTCCACTCCTGCTGCAACAACAGCAGTAACGGCAGTAGGTCCTCACTAGTTTTGGCTCGAGTGCAAATTAAACTGGAAGAGTCGATCGCCTGCAGACTTACTGTTGCAGTTGCTAAAAAGCAGGGAGGACAAATTATTATTAGCAGAGAGACCACCGATTTGAATGGCAGAGTGGCTGATTTTGCGCCCGATCTCATAGCCAACGAACAAATAGAGCACGCAGGCTGCTGCGGCTGCTGCTGCTAGGCAAATCGTAATCGCAATAAAAATCTGTATGTTCTTTTTATCCTGCTTTCTTTGTTTCAGTCCTGACCGGGCACAAATCTGCCGTTACAATAAAACACAAGATAGCACGTGCTTTTAATGGTTGAGGAGCTTTGTTGAACAACAGGCCAACGTTGGGAACTAAAACACTACAATTGTAAATCGTGTGCTGATCTGAATATTGCAAATGACCAGTAGTGAGTTTAGCAAACAAGTTAAAATCAATTTTACTGATTAAAAAAATTTAACAAAACTAGACATATTTTTTAACACTAACAGTGGTGATGCAAAAAACTGCATTTGAAACTCATAAATACCAATTACAATTTTACTTTAATCAGTGTTTACAAAAAAGCTAAGTAGAACAGTGCGTACTATATACCCGAGTGTAACCAAAGTGAGCACGGGGCATGTTAATGATGATCAAAGAGGGTGATGCTGCAAACGGTAATTTAAACAAAACAGCGCCCAAAACATCTCATGTAGAATGAGCGCGCCCAACATCAGGGTACAAACAGGGAGAGAGAGAGGCTGCCTAGGAAAGAGCGAACGGAAAGGGGGTCGAGAAAGAAAGCAAACACTGCTCTGCAAGCAATTAGAACTTTTAATATTTAATACAGCCTTTATTACAGCTGATTAGTGCCCAAAGAAGTGGCACAGCGGAGAGAAGGGAAAAGATGGCGGCAGAGGCTGTGACGACAGCAGCAGGGGCCACCACCATCAGTAGAATCGATCGACGGCTCCCTTATTCGAAGAGGCAGTTTAAAATGAAATTATTAACAAGCGTTGCCTAGTTCAATGAAATCAAGTTGCGCCACTGCCTCTTCTGCTGCCACTACTTCTGCTGATGCTGACGATGGCGCCGCTGCTTCTCTTTAGGCAATTGCGTTCGTTTAGAGTAAACTCTCATTAGCGCTTAGCGATGGCATCAAGTTCAGGAAGGAAAAGAATAAAGAGTAGGAGAAAGAGAGAGAGAGCGAAAGAAAGAGAGAAGAGGGGACAGTCATTGGGACCAGTGGTGATGCAGATAATGGCCAGCCGTGCTCTCCGTCTGTGTGCTCGGCCCTTCTTCTGGCACTCACAGCAATTCTGGTGTAGCAGTCAATTAGTTTGACATGCGTGGGCAAGGATTGCTGCCTTTGTGGAAAGTGCAGCGCCTCAAAGAAGGAAGCTCGGCAGCGAAGCTCTGTGCATGTGCGAAATGAGTGCACTGCAGTGGTCTGTGCAGCGCCTGCTGCAGCCCACTAATCAGTAATCAGATGCATGCACAGAGGGAGTGAGACTAATTAAGCTGCAGAGAGAGAGAGAGAGAGAGAAAGAGAGAGAGAGAGAGAGAAAGAGAGAGAGAGAGAGAGA